>Ga0209093_1000416_pt1 | contig 22772 bp, 22 predicted proteins | sample SidtaG_4_FD_187450 | JGI IMG/M metagenome (GOLD analysis project Ga0209093, IMG submission 187450) | Marine algal microbial communities from Sidmouth, United Kingdom - Sidmouth_Male1 metaG (SPAdes) (version 2) | ecosystem: Host-associated > Algae > Red algae > Unclassified | place: Sidmouth... | reverse complement strand
CTGGCCGTCTGCAGCGGTCCGATAATGTAATGTGACCCACTCGGACCCTCTGCGTTGCCAGAACGGCCCCTGACAGTATTAGAAAAGCCGGCACCTCCTGACGTGTCATGGAGGGAAGTGTCATTCACTGCAGCTTCGACAGGTGACGATCACGCCCCCCAATCAAATGCACGGATACTAGGACAGGCATGTGCTGACAAATTTTGCACGAAGAAAGGGGCACCACCTTACCAATAAAAACGTGAAAAAGACTGCTATGTAGCCCCCAGTGATGAAAACACGACTTGGGACACCCCTCATCGAAGCTCCAGTTAGCACGTGAGCTTAGGCGTTGCAAACCTGTATCCCCAAGAACCTGAAAAAGACTGGCTCCAAGATCGGGGTCATCTGAGAGGTTCACAGAACAGGGCCCACAGGCAGGTACTAAGCAGTTGTCAGCCAAGAACCTCTCGGGAGAGGCTCTTTCCACGGAGGCCAGTAGAGAATTTTCTCGTACCCCACCCCGCCTACCACCGTGCAGTGATGTGTCAGTCTCCCAGAAAACGCGCATGTCTCATTATTGGGACACGCACCATACGGAGCGTTCTTATTTGTGAACCTCTTTTGCGGAGTTGGTCACTGTTGTCTTCTTTTTTTTCATACCGTCTTTCATCGACTGATGCGTTAGGAATCTAATTAGAAACATCTGTCTTGATGTGGATGCGGGCGTTACAGTACTAATGTAGCACTGGCATAGTACTTAATGTTTTGAAGTATTTGCACAATACACGGAATAGAATGCACGGGATCAGATTGGATGAGGTGGATGAGAGTCCGCATGACAGTGTGACGTCAGAACTGGCGTGTGGCCAATGGCGTCTCGCTGCGCGGGAGGACGTTCTCATCTCAGACGCGCGATGCGTAGCCGTCCCGTTGCTCTGTGCTTCTGGCCCGTCAGGTCGTCGCCACTAAGGTTGGCATTTACCGAACGTTGCGATGGATCCCGATCGGTAAACCGATTTATCGATTTCTTACCGATATCTCAGTAGTCTCATATCTTGCAATTTTTCCGATTTTGTGGCATATGTGGTTGGAGCCCCGCTCGCGTCCGCACCCTCACTCACGCACTGCAACGGCCACCGCATGACCCCGACCATACCAACCTCCCGCCTCTGCACTCCACCCAACCAGCACCACGGCCTCGACTGTGTCTGACCTGGGCTAGCTCGGATCCATCCCTTCGCCTCCCCACCAATGATTCTCCTGCGTACCACAGCGCGCCATTTATTCCCCACACATCAAGGCACATACATCGACAACATACCGCTCGCCCACTTTGCTGCCAACATTACGACGCAAAGGAAACTTGGCTGCGCGGAAGTTTTGCAGCCGCAACACTACCTCATGGGGATACCCAGGCACGTTTTGAAATGGCAGTGGGCACGCTTGCTTGGGCAGAGGGGGCCAGCTGGACTGAAGCAGGAGGGTGTGTATACCAGACACGGGTGCCTTGTGCGATCAATATTGTATCGTGGCTGTTTTGCTGGTCTATCTGGTCGGCGACTAATGGGACAGGTGAGTGCCTCGCTCGGTGTGTGGCGTCGGTCGAGCTCTCCCACGATTAGATACAAATATTATTACATTACAGACACGTACCGACCTTTGAGAAAATGGACAATACCGACTATCGATCGGGATACCGACCCTTACTGATCAAATTTACCGATATGCCAACCATATGGCCACACGGCCTGACATGCGAGCCGTTTCACCCTCCCTGACAGCGGCGATGACAGCATCGTCAAAAAACCAAGAAAGTATTTGAATTACGTATTTGTCATGCGGCCCCTCTGGACCACGAATAATAAACTAATGTTCAGTCAACCTAAATGCTATGGATTGTCTGAACTAAGACTGTTCCAACAGGGCGGCCTCGCAGACAAGCGTGCACTGGGGACATGACGAAGCGCGGACTGGCGGCACGGCGCGAGTTCTGCGCTGGTACCTGTTGGTCGTACACCATGAAGTGTTCATTTTTCTCGTGGTGGGGTGGTGCAAACTGGATACACAAACGTGCCCGCAGTATACAGAAAAGAGATGCACAGTGTCGAAACCTTTCGATGCAAGGCAGAGTGCGCAACGCTGGGGTTAAATCGCGGCGTTTCCGACAAGCACAGACACACCACAAGCGTCCTTGAAATTACGCCGCTGGTGGGAAAGGGATGTGGGTGGGCATAGAAATGGGACCAGGCCGGGAGAAGCGTTTTATTGACAAGGCTGTTCGGCCGCACACCGCTGGGGGGGGCACCCTGAGGGCGTGATGCTCTGGGGCCTGAATCGCCAGAGAATATTAGTTCCATAGAACTCATCTGTGGTTAGTACTGATGCCTCTAGGTACCAGGAGCGGAGGTCAGAACAACCGACATGAAAATCTCGCAGATAATCAAGGACATGCGCTTTACATGCACTGAAGAGGGGTTGAAATCGGAGCCAGCTTTGGACTGCCTTAAATATTTCAATGCGTGTGGGACGCGGATAGCTGTGTGGATCAAAGTGAGTGCACGTGGCGCACGCATACCCAATCGTTACAAGGATGGCTGAGAGCCGTCCTGAGGAAGCCGTAGAAGCCAGTCGTTACAACTTTCGAGTTGTAACGACTGGACAGGGATTCGTCTCAGTATCCGAACATCCTACGTGCATGGTGCGGGGGACCCGGTCGGCCCATGTTTCATGCACGTAGCGTTATTCAGCATTTGAATTCGACCGAGAGAGAAGGATGGGGGCCACTTCACTATCCTGCGAATGATTTTACAATTCGAAATAGGGGCTCTGGGCACCTCACTGTAGCCTGCAAATGGAGAAAAGCTTTCGCACGCTGACACAGTAATTCTCTGCCAGTGAGTGGGCCAGCAACTTTTCCTCTCATGCTCTTCCTACGGGCCGATCACGTTCCAATTTTTGGCGACTCGTACTAAGCTGGGTTGTGGAGAACATGGATCAGTAGCGCTTTTATTTGTGAGCCACTCTTACGGAGTTGGTCACTGTTGTCTTTTTTTTTTTCATACCGTCTTTCATCGGCTGATGCGTTAGGAGTCTAGTTAGAAACGTCTGTCTTTCTTAGATGAGGATGCGCGGGTTACGTTCCTAATGTCGCAGAGGTATAATACTTCATTTGCCGAAGTCGTTGCAAAATACGAAGAATAGAATGCACAGGATCAGGCTGGATGAGGTGGATGAAAGTCCACATGACAGTATGACGTCAGACCTGGCGTGTTGCCAATGGCATCTCGCGGACGTTCTCATCTCAGACGCGCGATGCGTAGCTGTCCCGTCGCTCTGTGTTTCTGGACCGTCAGGGCGTGGCCACTAAGGTTGGCATTTACCGAACATTGCGATGAATGCTCTTTCTCAATCGGAATACTGATTTATCGATTTTGTATCGATATCTCGGTAGTCTCACGTTTCATAAATTTTCCGATTTTGTGGCATATGTGGTGAGAGCCCCACTGGCGTCCGCACCCTCATCCACACAGTGCAAAGACCACCGCATGACCCCGACCATACAAACCTCCCGCCTCTGCACTCCACCCAACCAGCACCACGGCCTCGACTATGTCTGACCTGGGCAAGCTCGGATCCATCGCTTCGCCTCCCCACCAATAGTACTCCTGCGTACCACAGCGCGCCATACATTCCCCACACATCAAGGCACATACATCGACAACATACCGCTCGCCCAATCTGCTACCAACATTATGACGCAAAGGAAACTTGGTGGCGCGGAAGTTCCGCAGCGGCAACACTACCTCTTGGGGATACCCAGGCATCTTTTAAAAGGGCAGAGGACACGCTTGCTTGGGCAGAGGAGGCGAGCTGGACTGAAGCAGGAGGGCCTGCATACTAGACGCGGGTGTCTTGTGCGATCAATATTGCATCGTGGCTGTTTTGCTGGTCTATCTGGTCGGTGACTAATGGGACCGGTGAGTGCCTCGCCCGGTGTGTGGCGTCGGTCGAGCTCTCCCAGGATTAAATACGAATATGATTACATTACAGACCTGTACCGACCATTGAGAAAATGGACGATACCGACTATTGATCGGGATACCGAGACCCTTACCGATCAAATTTACCGATATACCAACAATATGGCCACACGGCCCGACATGTGAGACGTTTGACCCTCCCTGACAGCGGCGATGACAGCATCGCCAAAGAACCAAGAAAGTATTAGAATTACGTATTTGTCATGCGGCCCCTCTGGACCACGAATAATAAACTAATGTTCAGTCAACCTAAATGCTATGGATTGTCTGAACTAAGACTGTTCCAACAGGGCGGCCTCGCAGACAATCGTGGACTGGGGGCATGATGAAGCGCGGACTGGCGGCACGGCGCGATTTCTGCGTTGGTACCTGTTGATCGTACACCATAGAATGTTCATTTTTCTCGTGGTGGGGTGGTGCAAACTGGATACACGAACGTGCGCGAAGTATACAGAAAAGAGATGCACAGTGTCGAAACCTTCGATGCAAGGTAGCGTGCGCAACGCCGGGGCTCAATCGCGGCGTTTTCAACAAGCACAGACACATCACGAGCGTCCTTGAAATTGCGCCGTCGGTGGGAAAGGGATGTGGGTGAGCATAGAAATGGGACCAGGCCGGGAGAAGCGTTTTATTGACGATGCTGCTCGGCCGCAAACCGCTGGGGGAAGCACCCTGAGGGCGTGATGCTCTGAGGCCTGAATCGCCAGAGAGTACTAGTTCCATAGAACCCATCTAAGGTTAATACTGATGCCTTTAGGTACCAGGAGCGGAGGTCAGAAAAACCGACATGAAAATCTCGCAGATAATCAAGGACATGCGCTTTACATGCACTGAGAAGGGGTTGAAATCGGAGCCAGCTTTGGAATGCCTTGAATCTTTCAATGCGTGGTGGGACGCGGATAGCTGTGTGGATCAGAGTGAGTGCACGTGGCGCACGCATACCCAATCGTTACAAGGATGGCTGAGAGCCGTCCTGAGGAAGCCGTAGTAGCCAGTCGTTACAACTTTCGAGTTGTAACGACTGGACAGGGATTCGTCTCAGTATCCGAACATCCTACGTGCATGGTGTGGGGGCCGGCGCGTCCGCCGCGCGCACATGCGGCTGCTGCTCGGGGGAGCGCTTGGAATTGACACGGCCAAGCGCGGCACAGTGTGATCTACTGTACTTGCGATGCTCCACAGCCGACCGGACCAAGTACATTGGTGTTTGCGTTGGGTTGGTTTCGAGCCGATGACGTATAGTACAGTCTGTATCCGTTTATATCTGGCTTGATTGTATGACCCCCCATCACATAATCAAGCCGGGCCAAGCACGAGAACGCTCCACAGAGAAGGCCGCAAGCTCCAGCAATATTACAGAAGGATATTTCACAGGAGAGTTAGGTAGTTGAATGCGAAACTTCGAGGATCTGCCTTTCTTGATGCAAGGCTGTCCACCGCGACGGGCCCCGCAACCGTCGTCGCCACACCCACCGTCCAAGCTCCCACTCCCACGCTGGCGGCTTCTCGGTCGCCGCCGTCGGTGGTGGTGGTCTCGTGAGGATCTCGAGCCCTACCCTTGCCGTGCAGGACCTGGTTGCGTGGTAATAAACCCTGTCATTTGGGCTGTTTGCGCGTATCTGTCTGTCGCCCTCTCTGTACCCGTGCACGCCCCTCTCCCCACCCCAGTCCAGACGCCCCTCTAGCTACAGTACCCTATCGCAATTGCCACGCCGGTTGATGCTGCCACGGCCGCCGCCGAGGCAGGCCTTGTGCGGTCCAGGTCGGGGTCCGGTGAAGGGTTGCTGGGCGCAATGACGGCCGGCCCAATCGAAGGCAATAGATTTATGCACAAAAGTATCAGAATTTTCCGAGCGACTTCTGGCCCGACGAACTCACATGGGCCCCAACAAACCGGTCCGCTTCGTAGGCTACTTTTCGGACGCACCCATCACATAAAAGGATACACACTGTACCCACCGCCACGGCAGTGAGAGCAAAGCCACTAATTCCAGGCACGTGCGTGCAAGACCCTGGCCTTAAGGGCGGTAGCGCGCTCGGTGACGCATCGACACCGGGCACGCCGGCCGGCTCCATAGCCGCGAGCGCGAACGGGAGCACGTACAGCCACGCTGCCGTGGCGGGGAGAACGTGGGGCGGGGAAACGGGTTCCGCCGCCGCCACCGCAGCGGCGGCGGCCCGCCGGCGTCGCGCGACGCCCAAAGGAGGGGAAGTCACTCCACCGCGCAGCGCACCTTCGCACGGAGAGCAGGGCGTCCGACACGGCGCACGGGCGGGCAGGTGGGACTGATCGCCGCGCGAGGGGGCGCCTCTAACCGCGCCGCTAGATGGCGTCAGCAACCGCCGACGTGCCGCCGCAACAGAAGACGGCTCGCAGGCACGATCACCAGCGGGTCATCGTGGGCGCGTCGAATCCCGGAAGTCGCTGCGCGCGGTTGCCGCGCGCGACTCTAGGCGGTGGGGGGGGGCAGAGGGGCAGGCGCCGTTTAGGCCCTGTGACTTTTGTGGCAGGACAGTCCTTCTCAGCCACGTAACTCTATTCGCCAATCAGGGTCATCGCGACCCTTCCAGCGCTGACACGCCCTCAGATCAGGGATTGAAAAAATTGCGATTTTTTACATCTCGGATCGATCTATCTATAGATCAATAGAAGCCCCCCCCCAGGGGCAGGGGGGGCTATTAGCGAAGCTCCTGCAAGTGCATTTCGCATGCCTTGCGCCCGAATGTGAAACGAGACTATTTACAGGCACCCAACCTGGCCTCTTGCACGATGACGAACAGCACCACCCACGGCCAGCCTTGGCCGGTCTTCCTCGACAGTCCCCCTGCACCCACTGCCCCTTTCCTTCATGCCTTCTGGTTGAGAAACCGCTTTCGTCCTGCACTCCTTTCCGCTAAGTCAACGTACCCCTTTACCTCTTGCCGCCGCCAGCGGCGCCCGAGCGTCCCCTCCCGCCAACCACACGCCGAATGACCGCTTCTGCCACATCACGGAAGAAATGGAAGAGGCAACCGCTTCTTCCCCCGCCCCCGGCAGCCGCCCCCGCGTACGCCTTCGGCACTCCCTCAGTCCCACTCCCCCCAGGTCCCCGCCGTGCCCTGCTTCTCCCCGCAGAAAGAGCCCACCATGCGAGAAAGACTCTTGCACTTGGACCAGGCACTCGAAACCGCCACCACTGCGCAAGCGCCAATCTGTACCCATCTGAAAACCGTCCGATCCCCTTGGCCCTTGGCCAGGGGAGCGGAAACCACCAGCGGAAACTGTTCAAATTCTTATTGAGACTCGAAATATGGTGCCCGCATCTGCTGTCTTTCTGTTCTTCCGCCCTCGTTCTCGAATTCATCATCAGCTGCGCTCCTGGGCGTGGCCTCGCTTGCCTTGATTCACAGCTTTGCTGCTTCGAGAAATGCGCATGTGGTTCTCTCGAATCCATTGATCAGAAAACGCATGTAAAGTTACGGTTTTCTCGCATATTGATACTTGTCGTTCTTCCAAACAACACGAAGGGCCGCGAGATCCGGGGAGGACTGTCAAAACTGACCAGCACCGTGGCATCGCACTGTGGAGATGGAGGCTCCAAAGGCCCACAGACTCCCCACCCAGCCTGAGCCCTCGCATTGGACAATCACACTGGAGGCAAAGCAGGCACGCACAGGACCTCCCTGCAGGGGGACAGCCGCAGTAAGAGCACGTCAATCGGTGGGCCATCCCACCGTCGCCAAAGTACCATATTTTGGGCAGTTTGGGCAAGGCGCTGACGCGGCATCTCTATCGGTGTGGCCTGGTGGCAAGCCAGATTTGTGATCACGGAGTTCCTCGGAAAAGTACGACAGGATCACGAGGCACGAGGGAGAGGTGGATTGTTCAGGACCCTGGGTGATTCTGTTGACCGGGGATGATTCGGCTCATATGATTGGTTCCTGGCGTTTGGCGCATCGCCATCCCCATCCCCAAAAGTCAATTTTTTGGGGATGGCGATGGCGATACGGGGATGTCGGATGGCATTTTGAGGATCCGATAGAGATGCCTCATTGCTAAAATGCCATCTGAGATGGCTTTTTGGCGCACCGATAGACGTGCTCTAACCAGGCCGGGGTGGGGGGGCCCCGTCACTCTCGTGACTTGGAAGGGCCTTTCTATGCAAGGAACCGCACTTTCACTCTCCATTATAATTTCATTCGGAACACAGTACGCCAGAGCGACATCCGCAGAACGCGTCGAGGAGAGCTGCTCCACCAACCACCAATCAAAGCATAGATCACCCAAGTGTCGCACTCCGAGGGAAGAACGGGCAGTCAGGATTCCGGCGAGCACCCCACCTGGAGCCATGCAGATTGACCAATCAGCGCCCCTATTGGGACAGCTGGAGGGGCTCTTTCCGTGTCCGTCTCATAGAGGCGCTTCGCTAATTAATCTATTAAATATCGATTTTCAATTAATCAATGGATTTATTGCTGCCTGTGAGTTCGCCTGCGGGCTGTGTCTGACCATCCAAGTCGCCGCCGCGTCGCTGGTCCGAGGGTGCTGGCTTGCCTCAATCGGTGGTGGACTTTTTACACCTCACACTGAGTGGCGCGTCGGTCATCCTGGGGTGGAAGAGAGAAGAGCGGAGAGGCCGAGGTGGTCGCCGTTGTCCGTCGAGTGCAAGGTGAGGGTGAGTGAGGGGCCGCCACTGTAGCCGAGGCCGCCCCCGCTGCCGCTCTCCACCGTTGTTACCACCCCGCCTCCGCGCCATCAGCCACAAAGACGCGTGTCGCTCCACAGGCAGCGGCCGAGACCCGAGACGGCAGGCTTCTAGCATTAATTTACAAAACACATATAAAACGGGAGAACGGCATTTGATTGATCTACAGAATAAATATGTATCAAATCGATTTGGGTTAATACATGCAAGTTATTGGTGCCAACCCTGCCTCAGATCCCTGAGGACACAAATGCAGACTGCCACCTCTGAAACGGAGATCAAGTCCCTTTATCTAAGTATATGTGTGCATCACCACACTTTGAGAGCACCCTGTCCTAAAGGCCAGGAAATGTGAACGTGCCCTATTGAACGTCGAACCACCTCCTCGAACTTAAATAATTCTCACTTGGTTCGATAGTCCGAGTGTCACGATAGAACGCGTAAGTCCTATTCGAAGCCAAAATACGGCACGGGCACCTGATTCGGCTCCGCTGGACTATGCTACAGGCCCTCTCATTGGCTGGACACCCAATCGTTGCACCATAAAACGTGTCTGTTGACAAACGACCACGCCAAACGACAACCGCGAAACGATCGCCCCTCCACGCAAAGGTTGGGAACGACAGGTGACCCAGAAATCGACACTTCCTGCCTAGACGGACGCCGACGCAATCAACTTGGAACGCCGTGACGTATCACGGAGACACACACACGTCGCTTGCGGCCACTTGGTGGGTTCCCCGGGACTTATGCGACCTGTCTCAGCCTCCCACACGGACGTCGCGTGTGTGACAAGGAACAGACGTAGAACACCTCTCGGTGCTTCTTTGCTTCCTTTCTTGTTATCGAATATGAGCGGCTTAAAGGAGTGAGCCGAGGCTGTAAAACTTGGCACGGTGGCAGCCTGGGGTGCTGCTATGTGTCAGATGATTGTAGTATACCAGCATGATTGGCCACTTCGCGTCGTTTATGTTCTTCGTGTTTGCGTCGTGGCAGACCATCGCCACCGTCTGTTGCTTTTTGCTCGATTTTGGCCCATGCCAAGCGCTTCGTTCGCGTGTCGACCAATTGTACAGCTCGAAATTTCATGTTCGTTTCGTTTCAAGATGCTCATACAAGCCAGTACAGTATCAGGCTCGTCCGATTTGTTCAAAGTCAGGATTGTAGTTTTCAGAATTTTTTCATGAGCAACAGCGGCCGCTGGCACGTCATTACCACAGCTGTCCTGCTTGGCGCGCATTTGGCTCGGATGCATTCCCTGACGTAGTCCATGTCATTCCCAATGAGGGTGTCACTAATGGGATCAGCTGTGAGGTGCCCAAGCTTCTTGGGCCTCGCACCCACAAGGAGCCAGCACTGGCCCAGGTTGCAACAAGTTGAGTGACTGCGGCTTGGAAGCGACTCGGCGTGCAGAGAATCTGACGGCAGGCGCCTGAATGTGCGGGACAGCGGGAGCAAAGCTCGAGGTCCTGCCGGTGATCGTTCTCGTCGACGGCTTGGCCGCTGCGTCTTTCCAACTCTGATTTGCATGATCCACCACTTCTCGTCGACCCCGACACCGCCCCCTTCGTATCTGCCCCCAATCCACCCGCCGCCATCTTGTGAGCCCAACCCTTGTAGCGTCGTTCTTCCATGAAGTCCCTGGAGACACGTCGGCGCCTCGTGGAGATGGTGCGCGAGCACGGGCGAAGTGTTGTGGCTGCCCCACACGACCTCAACGTCTCTATCAGGTCGGCGTCTCGGTTTTTGGCGTACTCCAGAGACACCGGCGATTACCACTACGATCCGTCGCGGTGGATTCGTCACGAGGACAACATCATGGTTGACCCGCAGCTGCGCGAGGCGGTGCTCACCGCAGTCGAGGAGCAGCCCGAGCTGTTTCTTGATGAAAGTGCGGATGCTGTTCGAGTGATTGGCGAGCACGTCAATGACGACGTGGACGTTTGCCCTTCGACAGTAGCCCGCGTGCTGGCGCACAACGGATACACGAGGAAGGTCACTGAGCGTGCATTCATCTCGCGGAACGAGGCCAACAGGCTGGCATGGGTTCCGGCTCAGTGGCAGGTACCGCTCCGGTGCCACGTCTACCTCGATGAGGCGCACCATGTTGGGCAAGTGGCGAAAAGGAGGTGGGCGTGGTCTCTGCGGGGCTCCCGGGCCGAGTACTACGGTGCGTCGAGTCCCGGGGTGCGAACAAGCTTCTCTGCCGCGATGTCTCGCAACTGCCTGCTAGACTGGGTCGTGACGCGTCCTCCTCCTGCAGCGATCGCTCCGCCACCGCCGCGGCGGCGGCCGCCGCATGTCGGGTGCGGCGGCGGGGCGAGAATTTTCAGCACCTGCCCCGCCGCTGTCGCCGCCAAGAAAACCCCCCCCCTCCGCCGACGACCGCACCAACAGCCACCGCGCACTAACAGGCTCCCCGCACCGCCGTGCCGTCGCCTTGCCGCCGCCGCCTTGCCGCCGCCGCCGCGCCGCCGCACCGCGGCCGCGCCGCCGACGTGTTGTGCGGCGGCGGCGGCACGGCAGCGATCGCGTCGCCGCCGCCGCGACGGCTACCCGTACTGCGCGGAGAGAGGCGTGGTGCCACATGTCCGGGGACGAAGAGTCGGAAGGGGGGGGGGGGGGGGGGGGGGGAGGAAGGCGGTCACGATGGCGCTGTCGGCGACCGTGCGCCGTAAAGGCGCTTCGACGGTGCCCCTAAAATAGGCCCTTCTGCAGCTGTCGTGGTGGCGGCGCTTGCAGCGACTTTAGGTCAAGAGAGCGGGGGAGTGCTTCATTCCGACGATGCAGATCCCGCTGAGCTCGGTCACTCGGCCCCGTCGGTGAAAAAACATCGCACGTCCTCCTCCCCCTGTCGCATCTCAACAATAAACTGTCGCAGCGACGCCAGCACCGACGGCACTTCCAACCCCACACTCGCCGCAAACGCCATCAACTCGTCGCAAACATGCGCGCAGGTCAGCTCACAACTCGGCACAGACGCGCCCGTGTACACCCTCCCCACCCCTATGAACGCTGCAAGGGCCATATTTACTTTGAAAAGCCCCCTGCCTTCAGGGAGACAGATGTAGCGCTGCGCCACGCGCTTGAGGTCCCTGCCCTTCACCCCAAAAAATGGTTTGGAGCTGCCAAGCATCTCTTCCGCGGCTCTCGCGCCGACACAACCCAGCCCCGCCTCGCGGTTTTGTCGCCGCTGATTCGCCCTTATCGCGGCCCGATACTTTGCCGCGCTCCCCAGCCCCTTTTGCAGTGTCTCCCGGCGCCCGTCCAGCTCGATGTTGCCCAGTGCGCCCGGAATAAGCTGTCCCACGGCGCCAGCCGATTGACCTTGCGCATTTGACGTTAGCGCCCTCAGCTTTCGTGCAGCCTGCCTCGATGCCTTATCATCTTGCGCGACCGCCGTCACGGCCCCCGCAGTGCGGACCGCCGCGGACGCCGACGCCCCACCCAAGCCCGTTCAGTCGGTGATCTCCGACTGCGCCTCATGGGCTGGGAGTCGCGGCCCATCAGTCGGGCGCACCTCCGCCATCGCCCGCTTGTGGCCATGTGCGGCGTCAGTTCGCGCGCGACCCTTTGGCGGTTGGTCCTTGAGCTTGTCCTCCACGCGGGCTCGCATGGCGTCCATGTCGTGCTCAGGGCACGACCACTTCGGCGCCGATCTCCCCTCCATCACCTCCTCCACGTTGTCGGCCTCTTGGCCGACAGCGTCGCAGACCTTACTTGTCGTTGTGCACCGCGAACACCAACGTTGACTACACCGGTATTGCACGTTGCTTACGTGCTTGATTGGGCAGCGATCCGATTTGTGTCCGGCCACGCCGCACGCACCGCACTTTAGGAGACCTGGACGTCCGAAAACGAAGCGACAGGCAGCGCAGAGGGAAACAGCTAGAAGGCAATCGTCGACGCCGTAAAGCACAACTATTCAGCATCTTGTCCCCGTCAAAGTGGCGCATTCATGGCAACAGAAAAAGGTGTACGACGAGACAAAAAAAGGAGGCTTCCTCCCACATCTTCTTCCCACGACCTGGCGGGGCATTCTTGAGCGTTCCTTTGGGCGAAAATTCAGCAGCAGGTCCGGCACCTGATGATCCCGATGCCATGATGCACATCCCCGCACACGGCCACGTGAGTACCGCTCGACGGGGACAGTGAAGACACGGGTAAAGGAGCGTTGTGGCGTGCAGGGGACGACGGATGGTTCCAACAGCGCTGACGCCGTCAGTCAGGGGCTTCCGACCTGTCTATCTGAACTTTGAGAGCAAATTGTTCACAGTCAATATTTGATGCAGTCAGTGGAATTACAAGAAAAATCAGAAACCTTATTGTGGAAATGGAAAGTCCCTCTGTTGCTTGCGCAGCACTGGGCATGGGCCATAATCGGGCGAAGACCAATACGAGCGCAAGAACAGGAATAGAGAGTTTTTGCAACGCGCGTGAGAAGTCTTGTGTGAAAAGCTCGTGACAGCCCGTTTCCGGGCAGCTGACTGAAAAGAACTTTCTGCTACATCCTGGCGCGTCGAATCGGTCTGTTGCATTTTTCAGCGCCCGGAGTGACGAAATGAGGACAGCTCATAGTACAGTAAGTTCACGGCCAAGTCCGTCTCGATTACAACCATTCGAGCCGCGAGCGAACCCCATCGAACGAGAAATGTGAACGTAGACTGCCTTGATAAGCGGGTTTACGTAGTCCTGAAGAATTTTCGTCACCTTGCGAGTTTTTCGTGACCTGAGAAACCGGCGCATTACTGATCGACGACTTGCGCTAGTGTCTATTCCCCTGATCTTGAGCATCAATTGATCCACTTTTCGCGAATAATGAAACCTTTCGTCTTTGCCGTGCACGATTTAGTGCCCTCAGGTGCCCTTGAACGGTATGACGGGTAAGACGGGCACGCTGCGTTCGCCTTGGTCGAAACAAGAAGCAGAACGGACGTCAGGGAGATTCTTCTTTGAGGTGCCCCTTACGAGGATCAATTGATCCTTCAAGGATCAAAGGATCCCCTAAGGGGAATTGCCACTAGCCTTCCAGTGAGAGATCTCCGTTCTCCACCTCTCCGACCACCCTATTTCTCCGACCAAATTCGTTTCTTCACATTGACCAAACAACAAGAACGTTTGCGAACACCATTGACGCCTACATGACTGATGCTGAAGACGTTCTGGAGTAGCGAGGTCTTGGCTGAGGAATCTCAGCAATCAGCCCAGGCCTAGACAGCCAACTACTGCCTGGCAGCCGAGCAATATGATGGGGCAACAGGCCAGAAAGCCTTGGTGGGCAAGCATGGAAAAAAAGGTGACGATTAACAGGGAATTTATAAGCTGCAAGTGATGTGCGCATGGTCCCTGCTCGTGCGAAGGCAATCGAATGGTGCATTTCATCTTGTTCCAGATCGATGTAAGTCTGACGATATATACTTCTGTTATTGCACAGTGGTACTGAAGCCACGTCGTTGCTGCCGATCGGGGATTGCATAGCACCAGCCCAGGAACGGTGCAAAATTGCGAACACCGCCGTCGTGAGACCGCTTTTGCATCTGTGACGTGATACACGTCGCTTCTTTGACCTTGAGGCTGTTCGGACCCCGCTTCGTTCCGATCAGACTTTCACACGTGCCACTCGAAACGGCTCTTGCTGCACTGGCCCGCCAAGGTCAGTGAGCGCCTGTCACTGGGCCACGCTACCATCCTCGTGAAAGGACAGATGCCCGATCTGACACTCTCGCTTGTGACCAATGAGCTGTCACATTTGGACGGAGCAGTCAACCAAGGCCCTTCAATCGCTTCAAAACCCCAGACGAGCAGGAACACTGCCTGTTAGAGAGTTTTTGCAACGCGCGTGAGAAGCATTGTGTGAAAAGGTCGTGACAGCCCGTTTCCGGGCGGCTGACTGTATACTTCTCTGCAGCATCCCGTCGCGTCGAATCGTCCTGTTGCCTTTTGCAGCGCCCGTAGTGACGAAGTGACGACAGCTCAGCGTCAAGTACTGCTAACCTCCAAAAATATCGGTTGCAGAGAGAAGGGAGGCAGAGCCGACGACACATCGCAGAAAGGAAGTCGGATTGGCTGATCGACAGGCCACGATCAGAGTTGCCGCCAGTAATCTTGCAAGCCAATCAACGTGTCTTGCAAAAGTCACCCACAGCCTTTGCAACCCACAATGAGGTTTCCTGAGATTATTGGGCCGCTTGCTTGGGCCTGAAGATGGTATTGTGCTTCCCAGAAAAAGTGGATTCCTCTGTACGAAGCAACTGATCCGCTTCAGAGCCATTGCTTGTCATTAAAGGGCTTCCGACGTCTGCGAACGCACATCCGAGAGAGTTGAGGCTGCTGCAAGTGACAGGGCCGGTGTTCCGCTCCACCCCATTAGGCCACAGGGAACGATACAAAATGAACAGGCCAGTCTTGGCCGATTTGTGATAAGATCTCAGGACAGACCGGCCGAACGACGACTCACGAGCACAAGTGCGCAAAAACCGCCGGCCCCCACTTCTGCATGCGCCGTATCTACACGCCATCACAGATTGGTGCAGCCCAAACTCGTTCATCCTGTTCTTTTCTGCTGCCCACAGGCCAGGTTCCGAACCTGTGATTGGCTCCCTGCAAGTCAATTAATGGAGGAACCTCCACCAGCTGCACTGAGCCTTGTCCCAACGCATGCGTCAGGTGGACATCTGCGCTCAGTGGGTGTGCCCAAGCGCAATGATCAACGTCGAGCCGTGGAGCCATCTCCGTCGCAGCTCAGGCCTGTGGACCAGCGCATTTGCTTTGCATCTGCTATTGTGGAGACGGTGTCGCTGCGACGGTCCAAGACGGGCGCCGCGCCCGGCGTCCGTCACATTCTCTGGGCCATCCAAAGCTGCCTGTGACGATCTGGCAGACAGCCCCCAAAACTGAAGCTTGCCGTCTGCCACGCTGCAATGCCGGGAAGAAAGGAGCCCATCCTCGGACCACAGACCCCTGGGGTCCACGAGCTCGTGCTTTTTTCGTTCCCGCCCCCTTCATGCAGATGCGCATTCCATGGCAGTTTTCCGGCCCGATCGGCGCCTAGCCTCGGAGCTACAGCCAGTGAGCGATGTGGCCATTGCCCAAAGTTGACATTGCAGCCCTCAGTTGCAAATTGAAACACCTGCGCAGTGCACTGGATGGTTCAGCACACACCCCCCCCATTACCAGATCAGCATTCCATGGTATTTTCTGGCTCAGTCGGCGCCCTAGCTCGGGAGGGCACGGTCAGGTGGGGTAAAGAAAACCGCAGGTTGGGTAGGACAGTGAGGTTGGGCAACATCGGCGAGCCGGCAGCCGCTGGCTCGGCTTCATGAAGCACCCCTCGCACTTTTGGCCCCCCTCCTTCCGTTCATGAAACACGTCGTATCTCGCAGAGTGGCTCCCGTTTGAACAGAAGGAACAGCTTGTAGCCGCGTGAACAGACACAGAATCTTGACTTGAGGTGCGCTGCTGCTGACTGCTCCTCTCCATCAGGACTGTGCAGCCGAGCCGCGAGAGAGGTGGGGTGCCCGTCGATTCGCGCGTCAGCCCTGACCCGCGCACTCAACCACACGGCATTTTGCTGCCCCCTCGCACGCCGAAGTCTCTTGTGCACCAACTGCTCATTTCGTTGAGAGCATGTGGTGCTACCGCCACGACCACCCCCCCGTACCTTGTTGTTGCCATCCTCGGCTCATGCCGAGCTGAAACCCGACAGGGAGGTGGCCCACGTGTGGCAGCAACTCGGGGCGTTGCTCCGCACGAGCCTCCCATCGGGCACCTCTGCCGTCCTTTATCAATCCGCCTGCAGAATTGGCACAGTTGTAGCGCAGCTTGTCGTGGGCATCGCGCACTTCATCGTGAGTTGTTCTTTCTCGGTTCCACGACGCACAGCACGCTCTGACCGCGTTGATCTTTCCTCTCCCCTCCACCGTGTCCCCCCCCCCTTCCCCACCCCCTCTCCGCCATCGTCGCCCCTCCCCCTTAGTTCTCGGCCCCGCAGTGGCGCGGGAGACATTCCAGGCCACCCGCTTCCCGGACGTGCCGGCCGCTTCGGCCGCGTTCAAGCTGGGATCGGTGGATGCGGACATCATTTCGGCTATGCGATCGCGCTTGTTGCGGCCACGGTCTTTGCACGTGCGCGTGTTTGAGGTCGAGCGAAGTGCGCGGCGCTGGTCCGTGTGAGCCGTCACTGTCGGAGGTGCCGGTGCGCCCTGTGACGTTTTCTCTCCTCCCCCCGCTCCACGGCAGCTTCTGTTGTTTGGCAGTTACCTATGCGTTTTCCTTCCTATGGGGGAGACATTGGTGGACTTGGATGAGTCTCCGAGCACCTGTGGCTTCTTTATGACCCTGATCAGGACCTCTGTTCGTCTTGAAGTACGGCGGCTCGACCTCATGCCTCAATCTTCTAGCATGAAGCTGCAGCAGATTGACGTCAAGGCGCACACAGTCGTGGCAGTGGGGGTCGTATTTTCTCGAGGCCAGAAGCGGATGCTTGAGAACGATGGTACCGGCCATCGAGCGTCAGTTATGCGGCCAACGGCGGCCGCAGGGTCCATGGGGGGTGCTCGAGGTGGTTTGCAGTCGGCCAGGGATACAAATGATGCTGGTCGGCAATGTAGCATATCTCCGCCCGCAATTGGCAAATTGCCACCGGTAGCCCCCTTGACTGGCCAAAGCCCACGTACTGTGCGAATTGGCCTGTGCCCTGCCCTTTGGGGGGTCACTTCCACATTAATCTTTGTTTTTGTTCGTTTGCTTGCCTGTCTCATCTGTCTGCCGGCACAACCTCCCGGTGGTCGTCACGGGCGAAGGCAAGGACCAGCGGCACATCACGGGCCTGCTCCAGCGCCTGCCGAGACATCGCGCAACAGGCGGGGGGTGGCTGGGGGGTTGGGGGGGGCAAGGCACTGCGCGACGATGGGGAACACACGATTGCGGAGGGCAGAGAGGGTCATGCGATAACGTGCGGGACGAATGCAATGGGATAGCTCGGTGCAGGCAGCACGCAAGCAGCGACGAAGCTCACGCGCACGAGCCTTCTCCCTGGGGCTGTAATCGATGCAGGAAGTGGCAAAGGGCGGTCTCCTTGCGGTTTGCCATGATCCCACCGGTGGCGCAAAGCAGATAGAGGTAAATTGGATGACAGAAGCATTTCAACGGCTTCTTCGCTGTGCAGGAATCTTCTGTGCAATGATGCTCTTGCCCCAATCTTGTCCTCTCCGGCTACGTACAACAGGCGAGCGAACAACAGTCCCCGCCAATGAAGTGCTCGAATGTGGGGAGGCCGCCAATGAGAAGTTGTTACTCGGTCGTCTTGCCATCTCGTGCTGAGAACAAATTTGAAAAGAGAGCAATACATGTGGCGCCTTACGGTAGAATCCTCATTGTAACTACGGTCGAGAAGATATATGGCCAATGCAAGGTTTGTACCAATGTTTTGTTACACGGGCACCTTCGCGTACGGGGCCGTCAAGCTCGATTCTGAAAGTCTATGCGGATTATTCAATAACGAATCTCACGATCAGATCTTGATCTTCAGTCAGATCGACTTGGAGACAATTTCAGAGGACGGATCTCGATGAGCGCAGGCAAACTGTGTGTCTCACTCCAGAATGACGTTTTCTCACGCATTGAGGGACTTAACGAAGGGCGCCACACATACTTCACGGAGTCGCCTGTTATCGGTCAGGTCTCAGTCTCTTGGGCGCCCCAAGAGCCTACATGGGCTGTGCATACGTGGAGGTCATTCTTCCTCTGGTTCGACAAATGTCAGCCGGTCTGCGCCACCCTCACTGGTGCCAAGAAAGCATGTCAGCTGGTGTGGCAGAGCTCTTGTCAATACCGACATCACTGCCACAAAAAAACGAAGGGCACTCGGAAAACATTGACAAGAAAAACAGACAAACAGAAGTCTCCTGGACAACAAAAAGGCAGCCCCACACCAACAACGTACAAAATTCCATGAATAGCGCCTAGCTGCACAGCCAAACACGTCCTGGGATTCACTGACGGGCGACTGGCGCCACCCTCGCGCACCGTACACCGCGGGAGGCGGCAAACTGGCGGCCACGAGCGTCGCCGCCACCGCTGCCGCCGCCGCCACCCCCGCTTCGGCCGCAGAGACGGGCGACGGGGCACTGACGGCCGCCAAGGTCGTTCCAATCCTACCCGCAGCAGCGGGCGTCGGCGCTCTGCTTGTAGCTAATAGCGTCGCCGCCGCCGCCGCCTACCGGCTGCGGCGAGCGGTAGCCCCCTACGCCCGGCCAACGACGTCGCTGCCGCCGCCGCCACGGTCATCGCCAGCGCCAACCCGCCGCAACGGGCCGCGTCGCTGCCCGCCGCCAGCACCGGCGCCATCGCCGTCGCCGCCGCCGCCGCTGTGGCCGTCAACACCGTCTACCCGCAGCAACGGGCGGCGGCAGTGCCCGCCGCTAACGGCGTTGCTGCCGCCGCCGATGTGGACGTCGCCCCCGCACTTTCCGCTTCGTTGGGAGGCGGTCCACAGGCCGTAGCCAACGGTGTCACTCCTGCTGCCTCCTCTGCCGTCTGCCGCGCACGCACAGCATCAGCGGGCGGCGGCGCGCTGACCACCAACAATGGCATCGCTGCCGCCGCCGAGGCGGCCGAACTAGCCACAGCAGCGGGCGGCGCCGCAGTGCCCGCCGCCAACCGCATCGCCACCGCCGCGGTCGCCGTTTCACTACCCGCAGCCGCAGGTGGCGGACCACGGCCCGCGCCTATCGGCGTCGCGGCCGCCGCTATCGCCCCCGCACGTCCAGAAGCAGCGAGAGGTGGCGCGGTGCCCGCCGCCAACGGCATTCCCGCCGCTGCCGTTGTCCCAGCACTACCTGAAGCGGTCAATGGCGCAGCACGGCAAGGCTTTAAGGGCTTCGCGGCCCCCGCCGTCGCCCCGGAACAACGAATAGTAGTGCGCGATGGCGCCTTAGCCGCAGCTCATAGCGTCGCCGCCGCCGTCGTCGCCGTCGAACGACACGCAGCAGCAGGCGGCGGTGCTCTAGCAGCAGCCGAAGAAGCCGCCGCTGCTGCCGCTGCCGCCGCCGCCGCTCGGCCAGCCCTACCCACAGTACCAGAGCGCGGCGAATTGAACGCCGCCGTCGCCGCCGTCGCAGCCGCCCCTGCTAACTTACCCGCCCGGTTGGCCTTGGCCACCCGGCGCTTGGCGAGCATATTCCTCGGCGCGAGCGTGGTCGGCGGGAGGGCTTTAAAGTGGTACGCCGGGTCTATTGCGGTCGAGCTGCTCGAACGAAAATCAGATCCCAACCCTCCCCGAGCCGCACGAGTGCGACCACGTCCGCCAACATGGGCACCCCGACCGCGGCCTGTTTGCTCGGCAGGCTTGCGAGAGCCGCGAGGATGAGCACCTGGGTGGGCCATTGCCGCTGCAGATGGCGCCGTGCTTTGTGCGGGCGTCAAAGAGGGTAGCGACGCCGGGCTGGTGCCAAGAGGATAGCTACGGCCAGCGCTTCCACCCGCTTCGGCGTCACCAGGTGTAGATGACGCGGTGGAGTGCAATTCTGCGGCCGTCGAGTTGCGGACAGCTCCTTTCCGCTCCAACATCTCTGACGTCGAGGCTTCCGCGGCTGCTGCACGCGCTCGCACGGAACCACCATTGTCTTGCTCTGCTGCTGCCGCCCCGCCATCCGGTGCTTCTGAGTTTACATTGTCCCGCCACACGCCGCGACCGACTTGAACGACACCGCCGACAATGGGGAACAGCCTAAGGTCCATAACGCCAGCAATTTTGCCGCTCACAATCTCCGTCAGGATGCCCGAAAAGGTTGGCTCTTGGACAGACACCAGCAGCAACACCGCGAAAACGCCAATCAGGGGCCGCCTGGCCATGTTGGTCAGGCTCACGACAACAGCATCGTTCTCAATCTCACTCATCTTGAACACCGGCAACCGCGCGAACGATGTTGCCTCGAGGCACCCCTTGAGGCCGAGCAACTCAACATGGAACGCCCAACTTGAGCGGCGCGTCAGGACAGTCATGTCCCCCAACAAGTTTACCAGTGTCCCGGTAGGTGCCGCCACCTTCGTGTCGCTCTTGTAGGAGGGCCACCAGGTGCACTTGAAATGCGACGAAAGATATTTCATCTTGCGCTCCGACGACGGCGTGCCACCTTCCTGACGCTGCGCCGTGTTAGACGTTCTTGGGCCACTCGATTGGGCGGCCTTGGAGGGTGACTGGCGCGGCGATAAGGAGCGGGACGCAGTTTCGTTGGCCGCGAGAAACAAACGAGCTGCGTCCCGTACAGCCAGCACCAACGCGTTGTCCACTACCGGGGCGCCCGCTTCGCCTTCCTTGTTGACCGTCTGGCCGTCGTCGACCTCCACCGCGTTGGCGGCGGCGGCGCCCCCGCGGCCCGTGTTGTTCACTGCCCCGCCGTCATTGACCTCCACCGCGTTGGCGGCCGCGGCGCTCCCGCCGCCCGTGCTGCTCACCGCCCCGCCGTCATTGACCTTCACCGCGTAGGCGGCCGCGGCGCCCCCGCCGCCCGTGTTGTTCACCGCCCCACCGTCGTGGACCTGCATCGCGGCGGCGGCCGCGGCGCCCGCGCCGCCCGTGTTGTTCACAGCCCCGCTGTCGTCGACCTCCACCGCGTTGGGGGCGGCGGCGCCCCCGCCGCCCGTGTTGTTCACTGCCCCGCCGTCATTGACCTCCACCGCGTTGGCGGCCGCGGCGCCCCCGCCGCCCGTGCTGTTCACCGCCCCGCCGTCATTGACCTCCACCGCGTTGGCGGCCGCGGCGCCCCCGCCGCCCTTGTTGTTCACCGCCCCACCGTCGTGGACCTGCATCGCGGCGGCGGCCGCGGCGCCCGCGCCGCCCGTCTTGTTCACCGCCCCGCCATCGTCGACCTCCACCGCGTTGGCGGCGGTGGCGCCCCCGCCGCCCGTGTTGTTCACCGCCCCGCCGTAATTGACCCCCACCGCCTTGGCGGCCGCGGCGCCCCCGCCGCCCGTGCTGTTCACCGCCCCGCCGTCATTGACCTCCACCGCGTTGGCGGCCGCGGCGCCCCCGCCGCCCGTATTGTTCACCGCCCCGCTGTCGTCGACCTTCACCGCGTTGGCGGCCGCGGCGCCCGCGCCTCCCGTGTTCTTGGCGGCTTCGCCGTCGTCGACCTGCATCGCGTCGGCAGCGTCGGCGCCGCCGCAGGCCGGGTCTTGTCCCGAGTATCTGGGGCCTTTGTTGCCCGACCGATGGCCCGTTGCCGGGAAGTAGCTCGTCTGCTTCTCGCCGTCGTCGCCCATCTCCTCGACGGTGGCGGTGGAGTAGTGTGTTGTATAGACGTGCTGGTACAGCGCCAGCAGGGCGCAAGTTGCCACCTTCCGAGCCAGCACCGCGGGATTCGCAACCTTGTCGATGGCAGAAATTAGATCCCGCATGGGAGCGAGGTGGCGGTCGGTAGGTCGAACCGTCGCCGGCGGCGTGGGAGAGGGAATCCAATTGGAAGGTGAGGGAGCAGTCGGCCGCACGAGGGGGGGTCCACCACGCCCATCATCTCCCACAGGGGCCCGAGAGGCACTTCTACCCGGCCGAATCGCAGCGAGTTGCGTGACGAACATGTCGGCCTCGTGATGCCGCCAGATGTACCGAAATAGGGCGTCGATCATGCGCGACCGGTCGCTCATGTTGAACAGACCGAGTCCGTCAAAGACAGCCACCCAACACACCTCATCGGCATCAGGATCGTGGTCGGGAGCTGACGCCCGGCTCAGTACAGCATGCGCTGTGCCCCCATAAGGCGCCAACGCGCGGTGCAGTTTGGCCGACGCAGTATAGAGGCTCTCAATATGCCGAGCCAGAGCCTCAATCGCTCTCGCGTCACTGACACCCAGGTCACGCAGCTCCCTCACGTACCGGCTCATCGTGGAGGTGTGGAGGTCAGGCCCTACCATACGTATATTGTGAGTAGGTGCTTTTACGGGTGTAAGTGTCTGAACTCCCGTACCCGTGGGCAGCAGGGCGGCTGGCACCCGCACCCAAGTCAACAGATGAGTAGGTAGCCGTGGGTATCAATCAATTCCGACCGACAGCGGACTTAGAGCCAGA
>Ga0209093_1000415_pt1 | contig 22838 bp, 28 predicted proteins | sample SidtaG_4_FD_187450 | JGI IMG/M metagenome (GOLD analysis project Ga0209093, IMG submission 187450) | Marine algal microbial communities from Sidmouth, United Kingdom - Sidmouth_Male1 metaG (SPAdes) (version 2) | ecosystem: Host-associated > Algae > Red algae > Unclassified | place: Sidmouth... | reverse complement strand
AATAATCAGGGAGGGATTCACACAAAAAAATCATTCTTGTTTTTATTTTCAATATCTTCAGTTCCTTGCACTCCAGCATTGACGCAGCATTGACGGGCCCTGGTCAACCCAAGAGATATCAAGGTTCCGAAGCCCGTCCATCACCTCGATTGCCCGAAAAAAAGGGGCCTCGTCAGGCGGCACCGCCGGCCAGATAATAAGGATGCAAATTTTTACGTGCAATCCTGCCATCTGCCACTCCCAGGCGACACCAGTGCGCTTCGCTGGTATTTGCATACAACCACGAGTAAGCTCTATTCCTGCAGCTCCGCCTGTGGTGTGAGTCGGGCTCTGACGGGCAGGTCGCGAATTTACAGCCGTTTTGTCAAAAACCTCTCATCCTAACTGATGCACAACACTTACAAATCGGCTTCTGCGGCCCCGTGAAGGCCGATTTGTAAGAGTTGAGTAAATAGTTGGCGTGCGAGGTTTTTGGGAGAACGGCTGTATCCAGTGTGCGGGGAGTGTCTCAATCCGGCAGACGGACACAATCTCGTTTATCTCGAGAGCTGCGCCTGCTCAGCAACTGAAGCGCTTAGGGTTGCGTGTCAGGTGCCTGCCGAGCTACATCTCAACAGCATCTCAGCCTTACTATTAATATAATACCTGCCAACACCGATTTGTCCTATGCTTTAGAGCCCGTTCTTAGAGCATCGCGCCCAAAGCTGGGCAAGCGGGGGGTTGGTACACGAAGTGGGAGGGCTCAGAAAAACAGAGCAAGCCACGTGTGGACACAAGAAGCGACCGGTCTCGATACTAAGACTCTGGCAATGACAGGCCGCCCAGCTGGATCGCAGCGGCACTCCTAATCACTGGGGCCACACCGATACACATGCTCCTGGCGACGACACCGCCGCGTGGGAACGCCTGTGAGGGTGGAACATCACGGCATCCCACCGCGGCAGACTTCAGGCAACAATGGTAGAGACAGAGAGCGACGCCACGATGTCGTGCGTGGCCGCGACCGACGAAGGAGACCAATATCCGTCATGCAGTAGCGAACGCAGAGGGCGCCGCGTCCACCCAAAGCGCTTGGCCTGGTCACGACGACGGTAGTGGTCGGCATCGAGGCGGCGCGCCACCGCGGCGCTCAGCAACCGGCTCCAAGTGTGCCCGTCGTGGTCATGGGTGCTTTGGAGCGGGCCGGTGGGGTTGGACGTGCTGATGACGCCGTGACCCTGGTCTGGACTCAAGCCAGGGTAAAGCGCCCACGATTTGCTTTGAGTGGATCTGCGGACTCGACTTCGAGCCGTGGGCAGCATTGGGGAATTGACGCATCGAGTTATTTTAATTGTCACGTCGAAATACGGCAGTACAGCCCAGAATCTTCGGAGCTGCGCTCGTTTTGTGGACGCGTGGTCGTCTTCGTGAGGCTTCGATCCGCTCGCAAGGGCGCGTGCTCGTTGTCGATTGGCTGGCTGCCAGCCCTGGGCCACATTGCAAACTTGCCTGTCGATTTCTGGGTGTTTGGTGGTCCGAACAGGAGGTGCGCGTCTTGGCGCGCAGCACGGCTGCACGGAGCTGCCCCCACTGTTGGAGCTGTCGGCCGCCCCCGACGTCCTTACATGAGCCCGCGGGCGCACCCTTTCGACGCACCCCCGGGCGAGGGGCCCCCCTCGCATGGCGGCGGCGGCGGGGGTGGCGGTCGTTGCGGCCGCCAGAGGCCGCCCTTTTGTGGCCCGCGACCGTTTAAATTTGCTGTCCGCGGCGGGCGGCTGAGGCGGGCCTAACCGCCGCCGCCGCCAGGCGACACCGCCGGCACACCTGGCCGCGACGCAGGTGTTGCCGCGCACTCCTCGACGACGGGGGTGGTCCCCAAAGGCGACGACCTCGGTCCGCATCATTTTCTGTATTTTTTCTCGTCCTGCGACATGGCGGCTGGCGGGGACCCGACGCTGGCCGTTCACCCGCTGACGGGCAAGTCACTTCCCTACGTTGGTGTCATGCTGGAAGCGGCGCTGAGCGATGCAACGAAGGCCAACGCCAGTCGCATCGCCGACCCGGAGGCGGCCACCCTCTGGGAGGTGATTCGCGTGACGACCGCCCACGCGCGTGGGGGGCGGGCGGAAGTTTCTGCGGGGGAGCTCTCTGCGGCGCTCCCCGCCGCCAATGACACGATTAACAACTATTTGCGGGCTTTAGGCAAGGCGTCGGCCACGGGGGGCGCCCGCAAGAGGCCCCGGCGGCAGGTTGAGGCCAGCGTGGACCCCCCTGCCGAGCCAGAGGTGCAAGGGCGGGCAACGGGGTCGGCCAAACGGGTGCGGAATGGAAGCTCTGGACCTACTTCGGGTTCCCAACCACGGCCTGCGGCAGCACGGCCTGTGGCGGCGGCACGGCCAGCATCGGCGGCACGCGAAGCGGCGGGTCCCATTGAAGGACGTACGTCGGACGACACCGTGCGGCGGTTACGAGCGCAGGAGGTGGCCTACCTGTTTAACCGCAGCAACTGGGACGGGGACGGGGATGCCAAGTTTGCGGCGCTTCTGCGGCGACCCGATGAGGACCAAACGTGGGCGGCGGAGAAGGTGCTGTCCTTGACCAACCGCGGCAAAGATGTGTCGGGCTTTTTGGCACACCTACCGCAGCTCAAGGCGTGGATTGCGTCGGCGCTTGCGGGCCGCGTGTACCTTGTGATTGAGGCGCTTTGCAAAGCTCTGGTGCGTCTCGATGCGCAGAGCATGTTTGCGGTATGTGAAGCAGGGTGGTTTTCTTGTGCTCGTTTTGCTTCTGCTACCTTTTCACCCATAGTTGCTGCAGTCGTGGTGCTGGACCGCCGTCGTTTCCCCTGTCTATCGCTCTCCGTTTTTCGTTTCGTGTTGCTAACATTGACATGTGTCTTTGCACTTTCTCCTCCCACTTTGGCCTGACTCTGTCGTAGCGTGGGCGGTCCGTTTGCCTGGAGCTTGGTAAGTTGATGAAGACAGTCAGGGCGGAGTTGGCCTACCCGCCGCCGCCTGATGCATCCGGTGTTGGGGAAGTCCCTGAAGTTGGCGAGCGCCGCAGCGCATGCCGCTCCGCGGCCAAGGACCTCTACATGCACATGAGAGCGGGCATGACAGAATCGCCCAGCACCAACCCGTCGCCGACCTCGGCCGATGGGACCGCAGATGCGTCGAGCCCCCCGTCCGTGCTGCCCGACGTGCAAGCGAACGACAAGGAGAAGGGCGTCTCTGCCGACGCACAAGACTCGATGGACGAGACCGTGCTGGTGCACAACGCCGGCTCGGCCATCAAGTCGACCGTCGCGCCGACTCCGTCCCCCCAGATGGGGTCTGTGTTCGGCCCCTCTCTCGGCGTGCAACCTATGGTGACCGAGCCCGCACCCTCCCCCAAGTTGGCGTTGCCCACGAGCCCGCTGCAGTTGTCGGCAAGCAAAGGACTGTCGGTCTTTGCCGGCGCGGACGAGCCATTGACCCAGGCCGACGGCAGCACCGGATTGGGGCCTGTGGCCAACGGCTCGGCTGACGGACCGGCGAATGGGTCGGTCAACGGGTCGGTCAACGATTCGACTGGCGTGACGGCCACCGGGACGGCCGATGGGTCGGCCAAGGACGGCGGCGGCGCTCCTGCCGAAGCGGTCGTGGGAGGCGTTGTGGACGCCGAGCCGCCGACGCAGCCTGCACCCGCCCCTGCCGCGAAGCCGTCCCCCGCGCCCACTGCGCCGAATTCGCCTCGGGTGTCACCCAGCACTCGATCGACGGGGCTGCTCCTGCCACGCAGGTCGGAACCATCCTCCGGCAGGCTGGGCCAGTCCCTGTCTCCCCCTCGTCGGACGGCATCCCCGCGAGCGCTGTTGTCCCCCCGCCAGCCGATTTCTCATCAAGCGCTGTCATCCCCGCGCCCTCAGGCCCAGCTCAGCCAGTCGGTTGGGGGGGACCAGTCTGCTGCGGAGGCGCCCGTTCGCCCTGCGCCGCCCCCCCATTATGATGGGAAGCGTGCTCGTGATCCTTTGGCTCTCCAAGTTATTGGGGGCAGCGTGTACGACGCCATCACAGGGGACTCGGAGATGCACGAGTACGACAAGTTGCGTGAGGCTACTCGGGGCATTTTGCGTGACAACAGTCACCCTGCGCCGCCTCAGGCGCAGCGGCGATCGATCTGCTTCGGGGCCAACAAGACGTGGATCCTACAACCGCCCTCTCCCGAGTCGTCCCCCGAGCGCAGTCCGTACCGGACTGTGCTTGAGGATGACGACGATGTGGACAACGGGGACGCGGTCAGCGGGGGTCTGGCTGTCAAGGTCCGAGACAACGATGCCACTGCCGAGCGGTCGCACTTCGTGGTGCGCCAGACGCCGCGGGTGGCGCCGGACAGCCCGGCGGTGGATGCTCTGCTGGCCGTGACGCTGCAGCGGGTTTTCGACTTCCTCGACGCCAATCCTGATTTTCCAGAGCACGCGACATCTGCTGAATTGGGGAATCTTGTACGGGACATCTCCGGCTCGATTGACCTGAATCAATTGCAACAAGTGTCGGTGTAATTTCTCTGGCGATATGGACTTCTGCGCCAACAATTGCTACCCTCGTCAAGTTGTCATCAACTGCTAAATGCTGCTCATTTAGCGCTGGGTCATTCCCCAGCCTTTCCATTATTTCAGACATCTGGGCCGGTTGCCGCAGACTGTCCCGCAGAAGCGAAACACCCGTCCAACGCGGGAAGCACCATTGACCGACCCGCTCAGCCGCAGCGTTTTTGTAAGAGAGCAGAGGAGAGCCGAGTGTGCCTGCAATGACCCCGATTGACACGCTTTCAACACCAGCGCAGGCGCATTAAGTGTGTGACGATCGCCATGATCATGTTGTCTCTTGCACTGGACCTTTTCTGGATCTTGCACTTGCTCCAGCTGCTTCACCGGACGCGCTCGACCTGCCACCCATTCCATTCCAGACAAGCGGTGATGGCTCCTGACTGCATCTCCGGGGACACTTGGCTCCACGAAAGACCGTCTCGGACGTTTTGCGTTTTCCGGCACGTGGCTTGCGTAGATAAGGACTGCTTCCGCGGCCTGCGAAGTGGTCGCTGCACCCACTGTGGTCATGCACACATTGGTGCACGAGCTACAGTAACTTGGCTAGGAGAGCACGAAGTACGGGTCGAACTGGGTATAGACGCGCGTGCGGCTTTCGAGAGAACCGCGGACAGATATTGCGGACCATAGACACCACACGCACTGCCCTGCAATCCCTCTGTACATGTACCTGTTTTTGTCGCACCCACGTGGTTTTTCGGAGCCATCTCCTCTCTCTGTACTCCTCCACATCATGGACGCCCTGTGCTCCTGGATGGTGACCAACCGCTTCCAACAGTTCTTGAACCGCTCTGTGGACACCATGGGGGTCGAGTTCCTGGCGGACCTGGCACTGATCACCACTGACGACCTCTATGAGAAGGGTTCAAGCGCATCCACAGCCTTCTTTTCGAGAAACTACGGTCCGTGAACGCCTCTCTCCCTGTTACTTACCTGCCCATGAATGGACACCCCTTACCGCACCTGGATTCATCGACCAAGTCCCCGCTCGCGCTTGACGTCGGGTCATCGGAGAGAGAAGACTTTGGTGGCCTGTGCGTACAGACGAGCCATGGAGCACTGGCCTCAGCGACTAGATTTCCCACTCGCACTCCTACCGGCTTGACACCTCCTCTCTCCTTGCCCTCCTCTGGTGATGCGGGGCAGCCATCCGTGCTGAGCTCAACGGGCTGCCTGGATTGGCAGAGCGACTACAAGAGACTGACTACGACGCCAAACTCGCCGCTGAAAAGACCGACAGCGACAACACCGCCGTCGGTACCAACTCTACCATGAGGGCGGCAAATAGATTTGGGCGCTCACAGTCTGTGTCTCTTTGTCGGCAGCTGAGCGGGTGCTCAAGCCGCCGCCACCTCATCTTCATTGGTAGCTGCTCATCCGAGGGTGAATTTACGTCGCCGTCCTGGCCAAGAGCACCCGCGCAGTCGTTACCTGTCGCTGCGGACGCAGCTCCGGGAGTCGAATATTTCAGAGTGGCTGCAGTAGACAGTTGGAACTACTGCCAACCCCCAACTGCAAATCCACTCGCCCCAGCGTCGCGAGGGGTGTCCTTGGCGTGCGTGAATTGACGCGGCACGTTGCGCTCGTACATTTCGGCTGTTGAGTTGGCCTTGGAGCCGAAGGGCCGCTTGGAACGGGACGGGCCAAACGGATCGATGGCGGACAGCGCCTGGATGACCTGCTCAAGCTTTACGGTTATCATCCACCCAACGTCCTGGGTCCAGAACTTGTCTGCGGTGAAGCGGCGTGTGAAGAGGCAGAGGCGAAATGGAGGACGGCAGCTGGTGGCCGCCCCAGGTAGCACCCTCTTCGATCTCTGCGGTCCCCTCGTCAACCCCGCGGTATTTACAATGGAGGACGGCAGGCGGGACAAGCTTCTGCCACGCAGCAGCCGAGAACGTTCTGCACTCGCAGTGGAGCACGTCGTCTGAAATCAGCGGCCAGGTATGGTGAAAGTCCACGAATCCAGCCGGGGGGGGGTGATGGGGGCGCCTAGATTGACCGGCCCGTCGTCAACGAGGAACAGGATGCACCGGTACGACATGATGTGCAAGATTGGCGCGAAGTGTTTCTTGGTGCCCTTCCCCCATGTATGCAGCACGTCCTCTTCGTCAGCTGCTGACTTTGCGTACGTATGAAACGGCCGCAACAGCTTCCCATGATTGAAGGAGTGCAACAGATGGAAGCCACATGCGAGGGACTGCGCCACCAGGATCGGCCAGAGCGTTTTGTGTGGGATTAATGACGTTGGATAAATAACCGGTAAATAGCGACCGACCGTAGACGCACGATAAAGCGAACACTATCTCCTTAGAGGCGAGGAAGAAGAACCTTTGTTCGTGCAACATCCGATGGGGAGCCGGGGGTGCCAACGACGGCGAACCCCGGTGACATGATGCTTTTATTATCAGACGGTAAAGGGGCGGGGTCGAACGACCGTGCGATCAGAAAGATCGAATAACCACCAAAATAGAGACGATAAAAAGAAAGGACAGATATACAAGACGGAAGTAACCACCCAGAGGGCGAGCCACAAGTCAGTTCGATCCTCCACATGAATACTGGCTAGTCAGGGGGGCTACCGGGCCCAATACCCCAATATTAAGGAGATATGCTACATTTTGTGGCCTACCACCATGTAGAGCACCGTGGCTCAGTCGACCAGGTCACAGAAAAGAAGGAGCCGAAAACTTCCCTAGAACAACTGCGACTTTGTGGGGCAAACCCCCTGTCAGCGGGTGACACGGGCCCCGTTACGAGCCGAGGACGGGTCGAGAAAAGCCACGTAACACCCCAAAGAGGGGTAGCGTGGGACGCCCCCCTTGCGCGGGTGTCCAGGGAGCGCGAGGCCCACACACGAAACGACCCCTCAGGGGGTGTGCGGGGTGATGAGCACCTGATCGGATCCCATGAAAGAGCCTGACACAGCCGCGGGAGACACGCGTCTTCTCGAATCAGGGCCCTCTGGAGGGACCGGGAAGCTTTAGGAAGCTTCCGCAATCCGAGCGGAAGCCGGACCGAGATCAGATCTCGGCCAGGGATCATAACCCACTGGAACTCTATCCGGGAAATTTGAAAAATATTCGGTTAAGTCCTGAAATTCTTATCTTGGGTAAATCTTGAGATCTAGGAAGTCTTGGTGACTTTTCTTTTTCTGCCCCGAGACGGGTGGGGGCCACCGCCCATGTCAGAGACCACCAATGCGGACAAAGGGCTCATAGGGTCGAGACAGTGCACAACAGATACAAAGAAAGGACACTGCGGGAGGCGGAAGACATCATAAAGAGTGCATCACCGCAGCAGGAGGGTAAGTGGAAATGTGAAACGCTATGGCGCACACAGAGTGGTGGGGCGGTAGCAGCAAAATGTGAATCATGAAGGAACATTGAGGCCTGACTCGTACACGTGATGGCGGGGATGGGTCCGATCTGATCGGGGGCGCAAAGCAGCGTCACTGGTCTCCACCACGGCTGACTCTGTATGTCAGCAGCAGGGCGGCAGCACACCGCCAGAGCGACTCGGCGGCCGGGCACAGGGGTGCCCAAATCAGCTGCAATGTCGCCTGATAGTCTCCCAGTCGGCACCCGAAGCCCGCGAGCGAGATCACTCTCCGCACACCCACGCGCGCGACCGCGCATAACCGACAACCAACAAAGGCTCGGATAGCGTCCCCCGTGACGTGCGCCACCGCCCGTCTTATCACCTGTGCTGTAAAGCTGAAGTGCAGCGGATCAGGCCGAACGGCAGAAGTCACACAAGGTTGTTCAAATTCCTAACAGCCCCTCCCCGGCCAGCTGACCACGCACCTCCTACCGCGTATACAGGACAAAGGCCCCAGTTGGAGAGAGGGGGGATGACTCTCCACCTCCCATGGGATTTCGTCTACTTCACGAGCGGCACCCAGTGAAGGGTGCAATCGGTGGTTGTAGTGGGCCACGCACGCAGATGCTCGGCGAAGGGTCAAACCACGTGGGAAGCACGTGATTATGCGCGTCCCACTCGGTGACGTCAGTCGCATTCGTGAGAGGATCAGCAAGCAAGCGCACCACCGCATGCGCACGTGGAACATCAGGGCCACCAAAATCGCCTGGGCGACGTCTCCCCTCCATGATCAGGCGACGCCACGGCGGCGGTGGGTCGCCACTCGCACTGTTTTGCGGGTTGCACAGCCGGCGGCTGAGATTTAGGCCAACGCGCAACCACACAGCGAACAAGATGCGATTTCCCGGTCCAAGTTTGTGGCTAGAAGCGACTCTCACTGACAATAGGTCCAACCGCCCGCTCCGGCCTGTAATTGTGAATGGCCCCCACCCCCTCTCAACACTGTTTTCGCAAGTAGCCTATCCAGCTAATCCCACTATGTGCCCATATGGTTTCGCTCCCTCCAAAATGCACCGGACCCATAATCTTTTGTCTGCTCGATTCTCATCATGAAGTAGCCAACTGCAGCCATCAGATAAGGTCTCAGTCGGCAGCTCTCTGCGTGGCCTATGCAGCTGCGGCCGAACCCCAGAATATTCAAAGTTGCATGCAATGGGGACTCTGTCGTCACTCCCCACATATGGTCAGGTGCCAGCCACACTTCGTCCAGAGAGAGTACCATGGAACCAGAGTTCCGATGGAAGCTGCCTGAGCACAGCTGGATATGCGAGCGCTCGATACTAGAAGCCAAGAACAGTCTGTTGGGCGAGTCCGCTGTTGACTGGGACAGATAACGTACCTCATGTGACAGTTCGCAAATTGAGACCGTTGACACGATTGAATGATCCCTTACAGCAGACTCAGAGAGCGTCACTCCGGATCAGGAAACGTTCCCTGAGCTTTTCAGCTTCCCCAGTGCGTACCTTCTCGTCGCTTGCGCGAGTTCAAGGTAAGAGAATAGACAGGAGCTGATGCCAAATCGATATGAACCTACAAAAGATGCAATGAAGACCAACTTGGGCATGTTGCTAGTCCTTGGGTGACGGTGAAGGGCATCGATTAGAGGATACGAGTATCCTTCACTTTTGGTAGTGGCCCGCTCGTTTCCAGAGACATCCTGTCTGGGCGCAGAACAATTTTCAACGCAGATAGCAGATGTATATCCGCCATGCATTTACTTTTTGCGAAATACAGTACCTTCCTGTGTCGCAGCAGTATGGGTTCCTCTATTTTGTTTCTCGGGACGAAAGTTCCTCAAGAGTTGTCTGTGCTCTGTACGGCAGAGTACAAATAAAATTGGTCATGAGGGCCATGGCCAAAATAGGATCAAGGGCCTGATTGATGAAGTGGCCGGAACTACTCCGTCTGAGGTTCTGCCGTGACGTGGATCAGTCTTGCCTAGAGTCGATTCTACGAGCCGCATCAATCGATGCGATTAGCATCAACCTCGACTACTCCCGCCCCTGCCCGCGCGCCTCCCTCGCGCAGACAGCATGCATCATTTCTCCAGGTGGGCCCTGTTCAAGACAGTGAAGACAAAGGACCTCACCTTCCGTCACGAGCTCTCGGGCCCCTGGCATTCGCTGAGTGGCCCAGAGCTGCGGCCGGTACGCCCGGGAAAGGTACAAGCATACACGCCCAAGTATGACAAAGGGACGGCGGTTGAGCAGGGAGGATGCCGCGGCGATTGTGTGGCTGAAAGTGTTCCAGACTTGGGGCCTCGATGACGAGCCTGACGTGTCTGCAGCTTCTCCGCGTGCGACACCCTTCTTTCGTCCTTTGTATCGCACCATTCGTCGTGCTTCTCCCGGTGGTACCCTCCCGCAAGCTACAAAGGCCTCTAGCAGTGGTTCATCGATGTTCTCAGCACCGGAACATGTCACGCGGGGCCGGGAGAGGGGCGAGAGGGGAGTGGCCGTGGCATCTCTCGTTTTATGATTTTCCGCATGCATGGATTGTTTAGCGCTGCGTACACTTTCGCGGTACCCAAGAGCCTTTCATTCCAAAACTTCCGCTGTCTCGCTGTGTGGCTACATCTTATCCGTCAAACTCTTCCGTTCACGCAAAGAATCAAACAAGAGCGCATCAACGCAGAGATACGAATGAAGGACTCTTCGTACTACCTATCACGCCGTGAAAAAGGCGCGGAGATAGACAAGAACGATAGAAGTGAGCCTTTCAAAACTGAGGCAGTCATAGAGAAGGAGAATAGAACAGTCGAAGCAATAAAAAGTGCGATATTCACCGTCTTGAGCGCCAAGGCAACCGCATGCCTCCACGTGCAGTAGAGGGACACAACAACGGGCGCTGCCCACGGCGGCCGCGCGGGTGAAGCGCGCTCTGCGCTCGTGCAGTGGCTACCGCCAAGCCGTTGACCTCCTCCATTCGCTAACATACATCCACAGAGTCACGCCCGCCCACGCGCGTCCGCCGCCACGCACGTGCTCGCCTACCGACCTGCCCCGCACCGTGGCCTTAGCTGCAGTTGCAAAGAAGGTTGAAGCGGCGGCGTAGTTGCTGACTGTGGCGCGCGTCAGGCCACGCCACAGGGAGCGTTGCGGCTGTTCAGCCGCTATGTCGTGGGCAGCGCACCAGGACAAAAGCAGTGTCATGTACAGGAGGGAGCACGCCGTTCCCTGAGCTGGCCATCGCAGAGGGGCACAACAGTAGCCCGCCATTCACAGAGGGAATACGGAGATGTGACACGAGAAAGAGGGTAGGGAAAGCCGCTCCACAGGCGGACAGGGTGAGGATGAGGTGCATGATGAGGGAGGGAGGGCGGGTGCAGCATCGTGTCATACGCGAGAGACGAAGGAGGGGAAGAAGGAGATTCCGCACAGCGCAAATGAACGAGGACACGACCATGTGGACGTTGTGACGAGAGAAGGTGGTGGGCGAAGAGAGGGGACACAGCCGCCGGGTACCGCGCCAGTGGCAGATCTCCTGGGCCAGTCGTCGAAATCTCGGTCCGGCGCACTGCCGCCCGCAAGAGCGATGTCTTAGACACCCACGACATGTTCCACTGTCATCTGCGTGTAACCTCCGCTCGTGCGTACAGGCGAGTGATGATGCGAGAACCGGCTGTGGCAGTTGGCGCCCCTGATAGCAGGACAAGTGGGCACAGAGACTGGTCTGGATCTCGCACGACGCTGAGAGTGCTCGGAGGCCTCATCTGGGGACTCATGGCGACCACCAGCATGCCGGAATGTCCGTGCAGGATACGCAATGGCATAAATATTCACGGAGCGAACAGATCTCTCGATTTTCTCTTCAATGACAACTTAAAGACCAAAACGGACAAAAAAATTACCAGAAGCAAGAGCAGCATTGTAAGATAGTGCGTCGAAACAGATGCTCAAGTCGATATGGTATCGCACAGACAATATCTCAGCTGCTCAGAAGGTGATCCATATCGAGCTTTCCACCCCCACCCATTGTTGACGGCCATGTTTGTTGACTTCCTAACTGTGACCAGCGTCTTCCGGAGAGCTTCATCACACGAGACGGTCAACACTTCTGGATGACCGCACTCAGTTTCTCTGAGCAGAAATCTGGCCGTATTCTTAGAAGTAAGTCGACTGCCCTGAGCACCACCTACCGGCACGTAGATGTAAGCCCCAAGGCAGTTTCAGGGGACGTGGGACAGAGAGCTGAAGATGCCTGAGCAGCCTCCATGCCGATATGTTTGGGAAGAACGGGCTACCATGAACAACGCCTGCGGGCGGGAAGAGCCCAAAAACAAGCCTAGCAGCCGTTGTACCGGACGCTGACGTGGCCTGAGCAGCCGCCATGTACATCTATTGGGGAAAAAGGGATGGGATGAGCAGGTCCTTCCCGCGGGGGAGCTCCGTACAGACGGACCGAGAGGAAGGTAGTCGGCGCTTCGAAATCCTGTTCTCTGTATTGGGGACGCGGTATTTTGTGTCATACAAGAGACTGTGCAGTGATGTTGAGCACGGCGCATATGCGCCTAGAAAACGAGTCAATCCTGTGCAGTTGCGGGCGCAACTCTGCCTCTAATCTGATATCAAAAGGCAGGTTTCCTGCTTTCCAAGCACGATACTCCTTTGTAGGTAACCACGCGGGTAACTGAGTTCTTGCGCTTCGGGAAAGGTGCCCATCTCAAGTGGCACCCGTCAGATCATAAATATTGACTCTGGCGTGCTTTCCGGACTATCACTCTGGTTGATCGTTCCCAGACGAGCGATCGCAATGAACGACAGACGCCATGACGCTGATTCTCTTGGCTCGATTGCGATACGAGAGTCCGCTCGACCGGAACGTTAACCAATCGACCTGTTTGCGACGGTGCACTACATCACACTCACTCTCAGTGTGACTATGGATATGATATTTTTTATGCCTGCCCTCACAAGAGGTCGCGCCAGGCGGACGGCGGCCATCTCCATCTTGGCAGGGCCACAGTGGTGGCGCTCGCCGCGGCGGCGGCTTCAATTCAGGTGTTTTTGGCTCGTGGTGTTGGGTGGAGGACCGGCTGATGCCGCCTCAGTCGGCTCGGCTCTCGTGTTTAGAGTCTGAGGGAGAGGAGTATAAGGTGTTGGCGCGGCCTTTTGGAGAGTGCCAGCGTCGAGGTCCCTACGGTCGCGGCAGCTGTCGGGCGCATCGCAGCGGCAAGCACAACTGTGCGCGCCGTCGCAGCCTCCACCACCGCAGCGCTGGCCGCCGGTCAGGGCTGTGGGCGAGACCTCGTGTCGTCGCCGCGGCATGCGCGGCCCCAGGATTTGAAATCTAGAGCGGGTGTCTGGGTGAGGGAGGGGGATTCTTTCGGGCGCCGTGGCTTCGGGGCGAGCGGCGTCGCCAAGTCTGCCGCAATGTCGGCGACCGCTGGCCATAGCCAAGTGGCCATTTCCCGGAAGCTCGTCGCTGCGCCCCGAGCCGCCTCATCACTCAAACTTGACGGTGGGGGGGGGTGTTTGCAGCTTGCGCTGCGGCCGTCTTCGGCGCTGCCGCTGTGTTGGTCTTCTGGTGTGTGATGTTTGTCTTCTGGGTCCATTTTCGTTGCCGTTGCGGCACCTGACCGGAAGGTGAACCCGCGTTCCCAGCGGCCGCTAATGCCCCCGTTCACCACCAAGAAGCGCTCATTTTGGCGATCGCTGCGACGGCCACCACCAGGACGGCCTTTGACCTTGGTGGAATGGGAATTCAGACCTCCTTCCACCACTTATGACGGGGTGGCTGCGGTGATGGGTGCTTGGGGCTGGTGGGTGGGTGCAAAAGGGAGCCTGTGTGGTTTGCCTTAGCTTCTGAGTGATCAGCGCCGCCGCGTCTGCCGTTACCAACGGACTGTCTTTGCCGCTTGTGGCGGGGGGGGTGAGGACCCTCTGCCGCCGCCGCTGTATGCGTGGCCCCGGTCTCCGTCTTCTTCTGGGAGGCGATTGCATGAGACATGGAGCGTCAGGTTCTGGTTTGGCCTCTGGACGGGTAGCGGCGTCGACTGCGCGGCTGCCGCGGTCGCCGTCAGCCACTCCGACGGAATACCGGAGCGTTGCTCGTCTCCGCGGCCTCGGCCAAGGCTCAATTAACGTCGCGGAGGGGGCTGAGAATGTACGTGGTGCTTTTGGTCTTGTTTGCTTCACCTCTGTGTCACATTCTCTCTGCATTCGGCGGTGGTCGCTGGGACGAGTTTTGTTGTGCTTTTGCGGCGTCGGGGCGAGCTTTCGAACCGACATGGGGCTAGCCACTGAAAGTGCAGCAAGCATCTTCTTCACTACTGTGACGGCGCTCGCCGCCGCGGCACTATCTGAACCAGTATTCTGTGTTAGCTGAGTGAAATCTGGGACCTGCTGCCACTTCTGTTGTCTGCGTGTCTCTCAAGTCAGGTCCCTGCCAAAGCGGGTGCGTGGGTGAGAAAGGGGGGGGTTGTATCGGTTCTCTGCAGCCGGACCTGGCCGCCGGCAATGCCAAATCCTCCCAGAATGCTGCCGTCGGTGGCCAAAACCACGCAGCCAGCGCGACTCGACTCTGAGGCCGCCTCGACCGCACTGTTAGACATCGGCGGTGGTGCGCGGATGGCGCCGCCGCTTCCATTGTCGAGCTGGCTCCGGTTTCGGACGCCTGTGAGCAGTTTGCATTTCGTGGAGGAGTCCTTCTGGTTCTGTGGCCGTGTGTGAGCCGTAACTGCCGCCATGGGTTCCACGGGTGCTGCCGCTGACGGCCACCATGTCGAAGCGAAGAGTTAGGTGCTCCTTGGGACGGCCATCAACATGAATCTGCTTTTTTCCTGTCTGGGGCCCGAGAGAGACGTACTCCTGCCGCCGCCTACTGTGGCGCCCTGGTTCGGCGTCTGTCGTGTGGGTGGGTCAGTGCGAAAAGGCTTGATGGGCGCCGGCGCGGCCTCTGGGTGCGCCGCCGAGCCGACGGTGCCGCGGAGAATTTTACATCAGTACACAGCCACGAGACAGTTCTTGACGCCGCAGAGATGACAACCGCAGGCTTGAACGTCAGCGGGGGGGGAAGAATGTCATTCTGCCGCCGCCGTCATCCGCGTGGACCCTGCGTCGGGCTTCAGTAGGGAGATGTCTGAGGTTTTTTGGGAAGTGCTCGGGTGATGGCAGGGGGTCGGGTCTGGCGACGCAGCCACAGCCTACGGTGCCGTCTGCCACAGCCATGCGGGAGCCGCGTCGGCGCCTACTGCTGTTCCGCTTACGACCACACTGCCATGGAACTGCGTGACGCTGAGGAATGACTGTTGCTAATGGCATGTGTGACGTGGCCCTGGTGTCTGTTGAGTCAGTGGGGTTCGTGATAACTTGTAGGGTGCTTTCATTGCGCTTGCACCGCCTGCGTGGGGTGAGGCAGTCTACGTTTCTTGCTGCGCACGGGTACGTAGCGCCGCCCGGTTGGTCTTAGCGCATGCTGCCGCCGCCCATGTGCGCGAAAGCGGGGCGCTGCTTACGCCTCCCGCCATCTCCATAGCGCTCCACACGCGCAGAGGGCGGAAGGGTCCTTCTGAGGCCCCTTTCATGGGCATGGCTTCGGTATCAGAGGCGTTTGGAGGATGAACGCGCATGAGGACCAGTTTTTATTGAGATATGCAGACTGTTGGGACTGTCGCCGTGTCCAGCATGAAAAAGCTGCAGCCACAGCCCGAATCATTCATGGGAACCACGTGCCTACGCTTGTCGCCGCGGACTCCAACACAGTAGGACTCACTTTCGACTATTTGGGGCGTGTTGACCTTCTTGAGCGTTAGATTGTCGCATAAAAAGGCCTCATGTCACCCCCGCCCGCAGACACAGACAGGGACACCTGCCTAGCTGAGGGAACCCGCCCGCACACCCTTGCTCTAGTCTCTCCCGGTGACACGGTCGCCTAGGAAGCCACTCTAGGGCGCAAAGAGGGAGGAAGGAGGTGAGAACGCAGTTTTTTTGTGGGGAAACCGGGCCACGGGCGCCCCGCTGACCTCTCAAGCTATTTGAGCAAGCGGCCCCGATTGGCCCCGAATCCCACACAGTAGCCTCTCCAGGGGGAGACCTGGGGATCCATACCAGTGGACCCCCCTACTTCAAAGCAGATATTCAAGAAATTGACATGCACATGCAAGCGACCCACAATAAATCAAGATCCCAACCAGCAAGGACCGCGCCCGCTGTCCGAACAGGGGCATGCCGCGTCATCCACGTCGCCTGGCGCCCCTCAGACATCCGAGCCAGCAAAGGGGCGCATACCGGAGCACCGTAATGTGTCATAGCTCCCTTCTCAGCGTGGACCGTCTCGGGCCAGTCCAGGCGGTTCCCCAACCGGCACCTTGCCACGACCCTTCTGTGTCCCGTGGGTCTCGGGGCGTGGTGTGGCTTCCCGGACACCCCCGTCTCGGTCTCGGGGCTGACCGGTTCCCAGCGTGTGCAGGAGTCTTGGGGTCGCCGAGTGTTGGTTGGGCGGGTTTCCAGAAGTAACAGCGAAGAGGAGGGTGCGCACCCCGGCTAGAGAGAGCCCCCACGTGAGTTCCCCCCCCCCCCACCTTGTCTTGTTCCACTGGTGCGTACCTTATCCCCGAGCGGTGCGGGGCCCGTCACAAGGCCCGTCATCCCCAGTTCCCATCTTTTCCTCTGGAGGAGGTCAGGAGTTGGCGGGGGCCGCGGGTACAATTTCAAGGCATCCCGGTCCAACATCAATGCATCGCGGTCCAAGACTAAGGCGTCCCAGTGCAACGCCAAGGCGTCCCGGGGCAAGCACAACATGTCGTCGTCGGGGTACCAGGGCGAGGCGCCGGCGTCGGGTGACGAGTCTGGGGAGCTCGGCGTCTCCTCGGGTCCCAGCCCACCTGCTGGACGTGGAGTCATCCCGGGTGCGACCTTGTCCGCGTCGGGGACGGGCGACGCGGCCCCGCCGAGTCTCCTGACGCCCGCCCTGTTGCTGCGTCCGTGCCGGGATGTATTTGGTGACGTGCCAGTGCCACCCGAGGATATGAACACGGCTGAGCGACTCCAGCAGTCGTTAACGATGCGCCCCGACCTGGCACCGAGTTGGGCCCGGGGGCAGCTCCGGGGGTTCTTGACGCGCTTGGACTGCGCGGCTCTGTTTTCCGCGGACCGAGGGACGGAGGAGACCATGCACTCTACCCCTAGAACCTCCCTTGGGGCTGATCAGGCGCCTTGTTCTCCGGGTAGTGTTTGGGCGACCAGTTTTGCCGGTCTCCCCGACTGCCTGATCCGGGATCCCGCCCAGACCGACGACTCCATCATCTCGACGCCGTTCATCCGCGCGCCGGTCGAGGATGCGTACCCCCGGTGGTTGGCAGCGACGGAATCTCGGGTCAAGGCCATGGCCTCCCTGCCGGCGTACCCAAACGTGCTCTACGTGTCGATTGCGGGTACGTATTTGCGCCGGCTGCCAATCTTGCCCCTGTCATCGCACGCCAACTCCGAGCGGCGGGCACGTCGCCGGGGCTTCTTTATCAGCTGGAACCACCAGCAAATTTGGCTTTTTCCGCCTGTGACGCGCCCCCAGATATTTGCGGCGGTGCGCACTTGTTTTGTCCAGATGGAGACCCCGATCGGATTCACCACTGGGGGCTCTTTGGTGGCGTACTATGCCCGGGATGAGATCTACCGGTCGTGTCGGGACGCCCACTCGGTCACTATGGACATCTGGGTGACCGAGTACTTGGAGATGGCCTGCAACCGCTTGTAAGAGGAGGCTCGCGACGGTCGTTTCTGTCTGTTCTCGGACGCCCTGTTTGGCTGGGTCAATCAGCTCAAGCCGGAGGAGCTCGCCGGGGATGATTCCGAAGCCCTAGGCTTCTTCAAGGCGACGTTGACTCTGCGGGCGGCTTTCCCGGTGAATGACCGGGCTTTTAATGACGCCGTGCGCCGCCTTGACACCTCTTTCCGGGATCGAGACGGGTGGCTCACGGTGGTGACTCGACAGGACGCCGACGGATACCGCATCGTCATCCAGGACCCGCTCGAGGCCGCGGCGTGTTAGATCCCGACGGCGTGCATGGTGGCGCCCCCGGAGGAGCCTCTTGGTCGGGCACAAGTGCCGATCGGGTCTGTAGGGGTCCTGTCGGGGTGGGCGTCCGCCGTGGGGCTGCGAGCCGGTGGTTCCGGCTCTTCATCCTCGGGTGGTCTGCCCCTCCCGGGTCACCAACTGGTACTGCCTCCCCGTGCTTCTCTCGTCACCAGCTCGGTGACCTTAGCGACGACTGCTGCTTCTTCTGGGGCTGATCCTGCTACCTCTGTGGTGAGTACCGTGGCCCGGGTTGCGCCGGACAACCGCTTGCCATTGCCCCCCCCGGTGCCCGACTCGCTTCAAAAGAATGCCTCGACGACGCTTGGGTCGGAGAGCGAGGTTTGGCTGGAGCTTCTGGTCGGGCGTCTCTGTAGTCCGCTGGCTGGGTTTCCCACAAGCGTGCTCACCCGCTGTAGCGCTGGTCGGAAATCGCTGCCATTGGGTTCATGGGCACGTACTTGTCCTCCAGCCCGCGACACGTCCGGAAGACGTCCTCCTCCTCATACAGGGCGGCCTTGGTGAGCGCAAACAACCATGTCAGGTAGCCACGAAAGTTGCACATGTAGTCCTTGGACACAGGCTTGCCATTCCCATCTACCAGCTTCTGCTCACCTGTGCGGATGCCACAAAGGAACCGCAAGACGCGGCCTGGAGCGGTACTGTCTGTAAATGTGGAAACGTCCCACGCGTCCTTGTCGCGCACGCTGCCGTCTTCTTGAAGTGGGGCGCACGCATTTCCGCAGAAGTGAATGAAACGCGAAGTGGCACCGAAACGACCCATCCACTGCGCTCCTCCTACTGACTTGAGCTCGCTTTCCGTCTAGACGGAAAGCTGCTTTATCCACTCCGCCTTGAGGTCGGCCATGCGCGCCGACGAGAAGGTAGGAGGGGAGAGATGGCGCGCCCGCGGAATCTCGACTACTCTCGTCGGGGCTGGAAGATCCGCCGAGAAGTCGTCAATAGCATCGTCGTCGTCTTGGTAGACAGCATCGCGGGGCGCCGTGCTGACAACGAAGCACGCGGAGGTGTGCCGCTAATCCACAGTGCATGAACCAGGACGCGTCGCGTAGGGGATGACGAGAGACGCACGTGCTTGGGAAGCCGCGACGAAGTCGATACCTCTCCGTTAGGTACCAACACTCAGGCCCGTTCGCAGATACCATTCGCAGGAGGCGGGGCCCGCATTCCGAAGCTCTTATTGGCTCGTTACTTGCGCCGCGCGCTGCGCTGCAGCCCGTTGCATCCCGCGTTTGTCAACATACGCGGTGGCGCCGCGTATGTTGACAAACTGCGCTGCGTCGCACTGCACTGCAGTTTCGGCGAATGACCACGAATTGAATAAAGGAAATGCTGTACTGGAATTCAATTTGTGCGCAAACAGTCGCCTTTTCTGCGTCTAACCCGCGGCGACAGCACAAGCAGTCGGTCTGGCGAACCGCTCTCGTCTCCCCCCACCTCGTCTTTTTTTTCCACTCCGACAACCATATCCCTTCCATCCGATCACCAGCCCCCATCCCATGGCGTCCCGTATAACCGTGAACCGGCTGCGATCGCTACTAAGCGAACGAGGCCTACCGACGGACGGTTTCAAGCCGGCGTTGATTGAGCGTTGTCGGGCCAACGGTGTGGCTTTGAGTGGCCGTGCCGACGAGTCGGCGCCCACGCCATCGGCATCGCCGGGGAGCGGTACCCCGAATTCGGGATGGTCGGGGCCCGTTCTGGCGGCATCGACTGCGGTGGGAGGCGTCCGACCGGACGCCTCCTGCAACCGGGCCATCCACCCTGATGGACCCGCAGCTCCGGCCGCCGCGACCATCGATCGCGCCGATCCGACCGCCCATCCCGGGGGCGTGGGGGCGGCATCGTCATCGTTTTCGTTGGTTGCGGCGGGCCAGGCGCAGAATTTGAGCTCGAAGTTCGCGGCTCCGGCGGTGCCTGCTGATACGGTGGGGCTCCTCGGCGAGGGCAGCCCGCCCCCGAGTCGTGTGGGGTCGTCACCTCTTCGGGCCCCAACCTTTACGAAGCACGAGAAGGCCCGCCTGGCCCACATTTTGTGCACCCCTGAGGTGGCTTCTGGGGTGGTGACGTCCCGCGGGGTGATGTCACCGCAGCAGATGGATGCGCGGACCTCCCGCGGGGCTGTCTGGGTGGTTGTGGTGGCCTCCACTTTCAACAGCTCTGACACATTTGACGTGCCTAGCGAGTGTGCTGACGGGGGTAACAACCCCAGCTTACATCCTCATGTTCGCACCGGTGAGACCTTGAAGTCCAAGTGGACAGATGTACGTTGCAACCGATTCTCTTTCCTTCTCGCTGGCACTGTGCTTTTTACGTCCAGACTTTCCACTGCAGGCACTGCGCATGATTCTGACGCGACTCTGTGCTCTAGATTTTGTTGCTTTCGTGGGTTTTTTTCCTTGACTTGTGGATGGTTGGTCAGTTGACTGCATCTTTTTGGCCGGTGTACAAGAGGTTTTCTAGCACAGGTCAAAACGACGTCGCCCTATGGGGGTCTTTTTCGAACGGTGACACCGTGCTCGACTATTGCTTTCATCTTTTCGAGGCAAACGACGTGGTGCTAAACTTGGTGAGTCCAGATGTCGGTACCGCTGGGGTTGAAGGTGACATTCCGCCACAGAAGGGGCAGGAAACCCGTACATTGTCAACCAACCGCATCAAGCGCCGACGGATGAACGACGGCAGCACATTGGCCACGCTGGCTGCTAACTCGACGACCCTTGCTGAGGCCATCAGCAAGCAGGCTAGTTGTGGGGAGCTAGCAACTCTTTCCGAGACCCTCAAGAACTTGCGGGCTGCAGACGCTCACCCAAGATTCATCGCAGCCGTTGAACGGAAGTTGGACCACATCCTGTTTCCCGCGGCGGAGCCGAACGCGGCGGGGGCTGGTCGAGGTGATAGCGACGCGGGCATCTCGGTCGCAACTAATGGGGGTCCGAGCGGGGGTGGAGATGGCGATCAGGAGAATGGCTTGGAGTGTTTTCTCTAGATGTGAGTGTTGGTGACTGCTTGGATGTGATGTGTGACACTGCAGCGACAAAGATGGTTCCCAAACTCGTTTGATTCAAAACATGCTACCCACGCCAGGACGCATCCAGCCAAGCTCCTCGACTCTACGGGTCAGTCCGACCCTCAGGTCGGAGCGCTCGCAGTCCCGTCGGCGACCACGCTGGTTGGCGCCAATCACATCGGTAGGCGCCAAAGATGCGTCACCTCCCGCCAAGTCGTTGCCCCACGGAGCAACCACACAATCGCGTGCGTTGTCGTTCCCACGGAAAAAGTTGTGCAAGCGAAAGCACGCCCGCACCAGACTCGGTCGCTTCGCAGAAGGAACACGCAAAGGGCGCCAAAACACACCCCAACGCCACGAAAGCATCCCGAAAGCTTGTCCAATGTGGATGCGGCCAGAGGACTGGTAGAAGTTGTAGCCATCCTTCCATTGGTAGCCCCGCCCACAACCCGGCCACGGCACAGCCAAAACTTCACTTGCTGCATAGGCCTCATCGGCCACAATACAGTGGCTGTCCTCAATCAAGGCCGCCGTCAACTCGTGTGAAGAGTCTTGCAGCGTCTGCCCCAGTCGCGTGCAAGTAAAGGCCGTACAGTCATGGGAGGCGCCCGGGCTCATGCAGCTCATCCATTTGAACTTGTAGTCCGCGTCACATATGGCTTGCGTATTGAAGGCGTAAAACCCCTTCCGACTGTAGTAGTCAGCCACGCACTGCACCTCTGAGCTAAGCGGCTGCTCTTTACGCACCGCCACGCCGTCCAAAGCCCCAATCACGTTGCCAAAGGGAGAAGCGCGGCGCCGCTGGAAGCCACCCGCGTAATCCAGGCGACGTCGACGGCAAGCCAGCTTGAAATAAAAATCCAGGGTAGGCGACGCATTGATGGCGTCAATCACTTCCCATAAGAACCGGTAGAGCCTCGCGGCGGGCACGCCAAAAACTGCACAAATGTCGACGTAGCTGCCGCCGCCCAAGTACCGCAACGCCAGAGCCGTCCGACAAAATGGAGACAACCCGCGACGAGGAAGACGAGGGCGTAGAATGTCACTCAAGTCGCTGACGGCGTCTGCCGGCATGCGCATAGAACAGTCAAAGTGAGCGCCGTAGCGGGCCTGTACGTCCTCAATGGTGGAAATGGTGTTTATAAAAGGGGGTGGAGAAGCAAAGAGTCCCCGCCGACTATACAAGGCCGCGGACGCGCCAATGACGTGCGCCGCAGCGGCCGTCTGCCAAGCAGGTGGGTACATGACGGTGCAGGCGGCTGCAAAGAAGGTGGGCGTCCGCGGCCGTGCCGTCGACGGACAAGAAAGACACAGTAGTGCTGATGATCAAGTGCTGGCGCCTAGAATCTATTTGTTCACGGTTGCTCCTAAGTACACGATTCTCTCTTTCATGTGCAGACCGGTTCTTTCGCAGTTCGTGCACCCCGGTTCTGCGCTCCCCGCGAGATGCGATTGCTTGTGCGAACGGGCCTCATCTAGAAGTTGAACGACGCCGTCTGAAACTATCCCTAGTCTGGAACGCCTACCGATCGAAACAAGTCACATTTGTCACGATCTCATCTGGACACGACAAAAGAGAGATCCTTTCTTTATCTGCACCCGACAGAATACGGATATTTTCTTTATCTGGACCCGATCAAAGATATACGTCGTCTGGACAGGACCAAATCCTGATCTTATCTGGGCCTGACCAAGTACGGACCCTGTCTGGAACCGAAGGATATGGCACTTCCACAAAAAATGGACCCCCTTCCGTTTCCCATGCGGGACGGTTGCAAACGTGCTGTCAGCAATTTGCGGGAACGGACAGCCAATGAGCAGTCGGCGTTCGTGGACCGCTAAATTCCT
>Ga0209093_1000414_pt1 | contig 22848 bp, 37 predicted proteins | sample SidtaG_4_FD_187450 | JGI IMG/M metagenome (GOLD analysis project Ga0209093, IMG submission 187450) | Marine algal microbial communities from Sidmouth, United Kingdom - Sidmouth_Male1 metaG (SPAdes) (version 2) | ecosystem: Host-associated > Algae > Red algae > Unclassified | place: Sidmouth... | reverse complement strand
CCTCACGTCTTGGGGATGTTGGACTGAACAATTTTCAAAGCGGACTGCCTCGAAACGACGGACAGCGGAACATATGAGGGTTCTATTGCAAGGCGTTACATTTCAGTCTCACACAACTGCTCAGCGTGTGTCGGTCTCACACGAATACTTTGTAGTCCTTCTCAAAATCTTTTTCGTCTCGCGCGAACGTATTTCGGCCTCAAACACGCTCGTTTATGCGTGCAGAGAGAGACAGGGTCCCGTTATCGCCCAGACCGCCACCGCCCCAGTGTGTGGGGGCGGACAGAGCCGTGGCGGGATCCGTGTCGCGCTGTCGCGCGGGGCGGCGCCGCCCCGATTTGTGGGGGCGATCCGCCCCGTGGCGGCCCGCCGCCCCATTGTGTGGGAGGGGCCACAGGCGAGGCGAGATCGGTGTCGTGCTGTCGCGCGAGGCGGCGCCGCCCCGATTTGTGGGCGCGATCGGACCCGTGGCGGCCCGCGGCCCCAGTGTGTGCGAGGGGGCAGAGCCGAGGAGAGATCGGTGTCGTGCTGTCGCGCGGGGCGGGGCAGCCTCGATTTGTGGGCGCGATCCGCCCCGTGGCGGCTCGCCGTCCCAGTGTGTGCGAGGGGGCAGAGCCGTGGCGAGATCGCTGTCGTGCTCTCGCGCGGGGCGGCGCCGCCCCAGTTTGTGGGCGTGATCCGACGCGTGGCGGCCCGCCGCCCCAGTGTGTGGGAGGGGGCGGAGCCGTGGCGGCATCGCTGTCGTGCTGTCTCCCAGGGCGGCGCCGCCCTGATTTGTGGGGGCGATCCGCCCCGTGGCGGCCCGCCGGCCCAGTTTGTGGGGGGGAGCAGAGCAGTGGCCGCGCAGTAGAAATGGTGGCCATTGGGCGGGGCAGAGCTTGCCGCTGACCGCCGTGCATTGCGCCAGTGTGGCGCCGGGCGTGACTGGCGTGATGACGCGCGGTTGCCCAGCGGCGCCGTGCACGGCTGACGGCGCGAGGAGCTCGACCGCCCGTGCCGGTGGCGACGCCATCCGCCCCGGGGGCGGCGAGGACGCGGGTGGTTGCGGCGGCCGTCCATTGAGTAGTGGGCGCGAGGCCAACGACGGTGCAGCCCGCGCCGTCTCCGCAGACGACGGCGCCACCCATGGTGGCGCGCGTGGCAACGGCGCGGGCGGCGACGGCGCTTCCCTCGGAGGCGACTGTGGTGACGGCGCTTCCCTCGGCGGCGCGGGCGGCGATGGCGCCACCCATGGCGGCGCGCGTGGCAACAGCGCCGGCGGTGACGGCGCTTCCCTCGGCGGCGCCGGCGGTGACGACGCCGCCACAGGCAGGTTGCGACCGTACGAGCAGCGCCTCCACGTCGACAGAACTACAGACGAGCAGACGCTGGCCGACGACGGGCGTCGTGACGACACCTGGGAAAGGTGCATCGGAAGCGCGCAAGATTGAGAGGGGGCGGGGGGGGGTGGGAGCGCCCGCTCCGCAGCGAAAACAGGCGCCGGCCACTGAGTGACAAGGGTGGCCGCGCTCCACAAGATGCCGACGGCTACAGCCGTCGTGGCACCGCGGCAGAAGCCGCCACCGGCGACCCCGCAGCCGCCGCACGACGCCTGCAGGCGCCTCTGGGATCGTTGCCGCCCGCCCACACAGCAGTGACGCCTGTGTCCCCCGCCCCCCCCTGTTCCCACGACAGCGCGGGCGGCCGCCCGCAACAGCCGACGCGGAAGCACGCGGGTTGGGTTAGGTTAGGGTTAGGGTTATTCTTAGGGTTAGGGTTAGGGTTGGGGTTAGGGTTCCGGAAAGGGTCGTAAGCCTTTTGCTTTCTGCAAGTGAGTCTGTGTGAGCCGCGTTGCTGTCCTCAGAAAAGCCCTGATGTGTCACCAATCCCACCCCCGCTCTGCACCCCGGCTCCAAGTCCTCGGCCCGCACCCCTACCTCACACGAACGCCCTACAGACACCCCTGCACCACACCCCTGCTCCACAGCCGTGCCCCAGAAGTCTCCACCTTGCGCCAGTTCCGCGCCCCCTGCTCCGCGTTGCAGCCGCCACCTTTTTGTCTACCCATGACGCAGCTGTTGGTGTTATGGCGATTTCGTCTGGGCCTGTTCCGAGTGGCAGTGCCGGCTGACGGCAGCTCTTTGCGTCGGACGCTGCGGTGCGCCGACACCCACGGCGGCAGCCCTTGGGTGACCGCAGCGGCTGCGGCAGTTACTACGGTGGCGCCCACCTGCCCCGCATGTGGCCATCCTCCTGCTGGCGGGCGGGTGTCGGGTTTTCCTCCTGGCCTCCTCCATCCCACGAGTGATTGGTGCGGTATGCGCGTCCCCTTCGCGGCCAGGGCCACGGTCACACGCCGGCTGTCCGTGGTTGTCACCGCGGCCGACGCGGGGGCTTCCCCCGCCGCCACCGTCACCGCCACCGCGTCCGGCACCGACGCCGTGGCGCGGAGACGCCACGGCGAACGTGCCCGCCTTGCGTGGTCGCACGGTCGCCAGAGAAGGCCCAGGGGGCTTCCGCCGCAGGCCTGCCGACACGCAGATGCAAGGCTCTCGGCAGAGGGGGCGGGGGCCCCGCTTCTCGACTCTGACGGGAGTAGGGGCGGGGAAAGGCAGATTCCTGGTGGCTTTTCCGGCGCAGCTGAGGGCAGGTTTGCGGCCGCCGACTTTGCTGCTGGGGGGGGGCAGTGACAAACGCGAGGGTGGGTCCAGCGCGATCGCTTGAACCGCTTTGCCCGTGGCAGGTTCCGCTGCAGGCCTGCCGCCACGCAGATGCAAGTCTCTCGACCGAGGGGGCGGGGGGGCCACTTCTCGACTCTGACGGGAGTGGGGGCAGGGAATGGCGGTTCCCCGATGGCTTTTCCGGCGCCGCTCAGGGCAGATTTGCGGCCGCCGACTTTGCTCTGGGGGAGGGGGGGTGACAAAGGCGAGGGTGGGTCCAGCGCGATCGTGTGAACCGCTTTGCCCGTGGCAAGCGCTGCGGCTGGTCGCGGCCGGACCGCCCTCGCAGCCCGCCACTTGTTTTTCGCGGCTGCTTGCGACGCCCACTGATTCCGCGCGGCGGTCGTTCTGGTCCAGGGCGGCGAGCAAAGCGCACGGCGTCCGGCCGGCTGTTGGCGCGCCGCTCGGCTGGATTCTTGGGCTGCGAGTTGGAGCCCGGGTCGGGCGGTGCGCAGTCCGCAATGTGGGGCGTTTCGCTTCCGTAGCGGTGGGGCGGTGGCTGTGTCTTGTAGTATGGCTGCTGGCGGCTCTGGTGCCGGTGCGCAAACCAGCCAGTCTGGCGGAGGCCAAACGACGTAGCCGCGTGTGAGCCCGCCGCCTCGGCGGCATGTGTGCGCCTTACACCCGAGAGCTGGTCCGCACCATGCGGCCCGCCTGGCCCCCGAAGCACCACCCCAGTCAATCAGCACCCAGAATGCCCCCCCGTCAGTCATCGACTACTACCCGGTGGCACCAAAGAGCAGCGTGAGCGACACAGCGATGTCAACGGTGATTGCGGCGCCGTGGGAGGCACTCACCACCAGCCTCAACACACGCGCCAGCGCTGGTGCGTCTACCGACACAGGTGATGCCGGCCAGCCCGCCGACGGGAGGGGCACCATTACCGCCGCGTGGTCGCCGGTGTCCTCCGCGCGGGGGGGGGACAGGCCGGAAGATATCGGGCTCTTGCCGACCTCTTTGTCGCCCCCACCCCTTCCCTCTCGACGTGCTCCGACGTCTGTCTTCGGAGGGCTCATAGCACTGCACGCCGCCGACGCGGCCATCAAGGCGGCCGGCAAATGCGGGAGCGGCCGCACGACATGATTTAGAGACCGACCGGGTGGTACGTTAAAGAGAAAAAAATGAACGCTGACCGCGCCCACGTCCAACGTATCAAGCAACGGCTCTCGCTGATTCTCCCGGTCCCCCCGCAGGTTTTCATCGCCCGCCCAAAGCGCCCTCGCAGGCCGTATCTGAAACCCCCCTCCCTTCCACCCAGTGCTCCCCTGAGTGGCAGTGTGGCTCTTCAGCCACGCGCCCCGCGGCAGACCAAGGCGCTGGTAGTCGAACTTGAACGGATCTCACCTACACGGCGGCGTGACTCGAACGCGCGAATCCAAAGCACATATTTGTACGAGGGAAACACGAAAAGATAGCAAAAACAGGGATACTGCGGCGAAAGGAAGAAAACTAAGAGGCACGAGGAATCTGCGCCCCACCTAGAACCCCCGCGACACCTACCTTCACCACGTGCGGCGACTGCCAGCAGCAAGGCGCCCCCATCCGAGCGCAGCACTGCGCCGGAGACGCCTCAGGGTGGCTTTAGAGACACGACGCCGTCGGCGACGATGTGGGTTAGCTTGACGGTACCACCCCGTCCAAATCGGGGGCTTGGCGGAAGCTGCAGCCGCCGCACGGCTGCCCTCAACCCTACGGCGAGGCACCACAAACCCTCGCAAAGGTCCAATAGATCATTGAATGTGGTGCACGCCTTGATGACGGCCATTCGGGCACTGAGCCTGATCTCTTTCCACTTCCGCGCGTTCCTGCGCGCGGAAATACTTCCCGCCACTTTCGTGCGCCCGAGATGGACCGCGAGCAATCGGTCCGGAATGACCGGACGATGCAGCTCGCAGTATGCGGCGATAACAAATTTGGCGTTTTCGGACGCCACCGCCAGAAGCTGAGCCATAATCAGGCCGTCCGTGACACAGCTCTCCAGGAGAGACGTTCCACCAACTTGGAGGTAGGTTAGAGCCGCGGTCGCCACCTGCTGAGGTAGCCTGAGTGGGTGCGCAACAGCTTCCCGCTTCCGCGTCAGGAAAATTGCGTCCAGGTCGTGTTGGAGCTTCTGCGTGTTGTGCTGGACGTCCGCAGCCATGGCTGCGTCCAATGCGTCCAACCCAGTGATGCCCTAGACCACGTTGCGCACCGCTCGGGAGTGATTGGCGCGTCAGAGTCCAACACGCACGTCACTCGCCCACGGCGCCGACGGGTTACCGAATACTTGCCGATCGACGGATCATGCGTCGCGGGCAGACGTAGCTTCCGAGAAAAGTGGAGAATTGACGCAAAAGGCGTCAATGTGGGGATAGCTGGCCCGCAAGACTTCCAGCACATGCTAGGCTCCTCGACGGGGGTGTCGGCGGCAGTCTGACGCAGCAACATCGTTGCGGGAAGGGGGCTCTGTCGACGGCTCATCGTGCAAGGCCGCTGCCCATGCGAAAATAGAAGCAGGCAGCACATTCTCCCTTTGGACCACCGCGCGGCAGTTGCCGCCTGGATGAGCGCAAAGCGGCGAGAGTAGCGAAGGAGGCGCTCATGCACCATGGCAGTCTTGTGTAGCAGCTGCGTCTGGGCCTCATAGGCCGCGTCTTCTAGCGGAGACGGGGGAGTCCTCGATCCTCTGGAGCTGGAATACGAACTTCTCCCATCAGTAGCGCTGCGCCTCCTCCTTGGAGAGCTCCGAATCTTTCCACAAAAAATAGGAATCCATCTCGCGAATGTCTCCCGCGTCTGCCGCTCCGGCCGTCTCCGCTGCAGCTGCTGCCGCCGTTCTCTCGGTCGGGTCCCGCGAGACTGCTGCCGCTGTCTTGGCGATGCTCGCAGAACGGACGGCAGAGAGCGCCGATGGTACCGTCTGCAACGACCCCATGGTGAGCGCACAGCTCTCTGGCCGCTCGTGCCACGGCGCGCCACTCCAACAGGGTCTCAGAACACTCCTCCATGACACTCTGCAGCGTCAGCGGCCGAGCCAGCGGAGGAGCCACGACGGTCATTGTCGGCGTCGATCGGCTGCGCGTAGTAGGCGCGCTAGGTCCTCCGCGTAGGGCCGCGGAGTACGAGCTAGAGCGCATGACCGTCGGCTGTGTTGGGCGTGGTGGATTGGAAGGATCAGTCATCGTGTTGATGTTCACGGAAGCTACCCTCCTTCGGGACAGGGGGACCGCCGGGGGGACAGGGGACTTGAAATCGAGTTGATTTGGTTTCTGACAGCAGAGCGCCAAATTTTCATTGGTCGATTCGCAAGGCTATCTAACCGATCTCATGTCGCGGAATGCATGTATCATCTTTTTATATACATTTGGTAGCGAGCACTGCGGCGAAAGACGCAGTGTCAGCGCGGCACCCTCGGGGCCCCCCGCGGAGGCGCGCAGCGCCGGAGCCGGGCCCCGAGTGTGCCGAGATGACACTGCATGTTTCGCGCAGAGCCGAGCGTGCAAGGTTTTAGGACTTTTCTGCGGGGAAACACTGCACGGCGGCCTGCAGATGGCAAGCGCTAAAACCTCCAGCTTAAAATGTGGAACTTCACTTGGGAGCGCTGCAAGCCGGCCCCCAGTATGGTTCTTAAACCTCTCGAGTGCGGCTGTATCTATGGAGGCTGCTCCGAGGACGCCCGCGGTCCCCACGCATGCCGAGCGGTCGCCCCCCAAGAATATGACGGCATATTCCATCTTATCGTCCCTGGGGGGACCGCCTACAGAGGGCCGGTCCCCTCGGCGGTCCGCCCACGGGTATCAGCGGATATTGACAGACTGACAGTGTGCGCAAGTTCTGCCTGTCTGAGCCGGAACGGAACGCCACCAGGACGGAATCCTATTGGTGAGAACGACATGTACGGCTGAATGAATGGCTGACATTTCAGTTTGGTGCGCTCTGTTCCGAGTCAGACCGGAAATATTGAACTGACCTCAATAGCAGAGTGGAAAATGCAGCCTGCATGAGAGCAGTATGACCGAAGTGCGGGGAAGAAAACAGTGCCTCTGCGAAGACTCTTGAATTGTGAACGATCCCAGAACACTTCATTCTGGTAGTCTGGCTCCTCGTCTTCCCTTGTTTCTAAGCTATAATGAAGCCTCATCCGTGCTGTCCAAGAAAAGCCTACATGATTGAAGGCCGCCGCTGGCCGGAGCGAGGTTTGATCCACTCTATCGTGATACAGAGTGGGTGCAAGGCTAAAACAGATTTATTGGGCTGGGATGGGGCGGGATGTGGAGAAGGGGGCGAAGGAGGGCAGCCAAATGACCGCATCATACAATGAAGCATGAGGGAGGTCAGCAGGAGAACGCATTCACACAAGCAAAGCGACTCTGGCAGGCGTGCAGATAGAACCTCCATACAGGAGAAATCCACCCCGTTATCTCGAAGGTGCACTTCTTGGACCGTCTCTTTCCCACGAAATGCGCTTCACAGACGCGTACGCGCTGTAAAGAGTTCCCGCAACTCTGAAGATGGAAGCATTTCCCTCAAACACTCCGAGGTCTCCTACTAGCTATTGCACAAGAGCGCCCAGCGTTCGTCTATAAACTCTTTGCTTGTGCACTTGCGACGCCAGTTCTTCTCTGACCGCCTTACCCATTGCTGTGGGCCCGCCTTTGTCCTTACCGGATGCCACAAGGCGCTGCTGCGTACCGACCGCCCCCTCCGCACACCTCCCCAGTCCATGTTGTCATCACGCTTTCCTACACCCACCTAGTCCACTGCTGCCGCCTGCCCCTCCTCCCTCTGCTCTCTCAGGTCCCCGTAAGCTCCTTCTGCGGACACCGAATGCTTCCAGACGACTTTTGCTTTTGCACGTGCGTCGTTTGAACTGCGGATGGTAAAGAACCTCCCTGTCGGGTCTCAAATCGTACTTGGATCCGCCAGCAGTGGATTAAGCGACTACGTCTGTGAGAAGGACGTATCTTCAGACCTGGCTATACGGGAACCGCTGGAAGTTGCACAGATTCAGGTGAAGACCAGCCGCTGATCGAGCTGGCGGGCGACTCTGAGGAGGGAGGGCGGGTGGGTACCGCGGGCGAGGTCTTTCACTGGGACCTGACCACACGGCTGAAGGGGGGCCCGCTGCTCGCAGCGAGGATAGCACCCTCCGTGCCGGTCAAAATGTGAGTCGGGCAGGTGATGTCGACGAGAGCAGCGCTGCGAGCAGAGACTTGGAGTCTGAGAACTCCACCTTCATGTCTCCGGACGCTTTTGTTTTGGAGGACCCCGCTGCTCACTCCTCCGATTCCGACTGGGCCACCAGAACCTGTCATACAAGGTGCTGTACGCTTCAACGATGTGCAGCTTCCGGTGGATCAGTTTGGAGAGAGTACCAAGGACTGGGCGCTTTTTGCTGACGCTATCAGCCATGGACTGACTGAGGAGGCTTTCGAAATTCTGCTTAAGCTGAGGTCGAGTACAAAACTCCATAACTTTACGCAAACGTTCATGGAGACGGGCGTGAACGTCGAAAAGCGTCAGGTGGACTGTTGCTTGCACGGCTGCGTCGCCCTGCCGCAGAATCGGTCTCACATGACCTGGTGCGGCGCTTCCGGCATGGCAACAAGGAGGCAGGCCCGGCAGATGACGAACTCGCCCCTGACTGCCTGGCTTTTAAACATGCTGAGCGACCCAAGTTTTTGTCCTCAAATGATGTTCGTCATGAAGGAAGCGCGCTGCGCAGCCTATTAGAACTCGGACGGCAAGCAGAGAGAAAGCCTGCACGACTGGCATGGTGGCCTGACTGTCCTCGAGGTGCTGCGCGCGGATCGTCTTGCTGAAGATACAGACATTTCTCTGAGCGCTTCCGCCGACGGCTTTGAGGCGTGGCGCAAACGAGGATTTCAGGGCTGGCCAATCATTGTCACCGTAATTATCTCTCTCTGGCTGTACGGACGCTCAGTTTCTTTCAAATCGTGGTTGCAAGTACTTCGGGCGCGCGACAGCATGTCGACTTGGACATGTTCCTGCACCCTGTGGAGGCGGAGCTGAAACAGTTCGGTCAAGGAATTTCCGACGTTCGCGTCACCGGATGTGCCCATCTGCGTACTGCGCCGGCGCACGCCCCGAAAAATCACAGCTGACATGTCGGCTTTCGATATTCTGATGAATGTCACTGGGTACAACGATTTTTCAAGTAGCCGGGGTCGCAAGTCTCACGGGGTGTACCACGCGCAGAGAAACCCCCACTATTTCCCTCCAAGGGATACCATTAGAGGCGCGCTTCTGTTTTAGATCAAGGGCTCCAGAGTCCAGAGAAGGTCCGATGAGATATTTGAACGGGATGCGGATGAGGTCAAAGAGTCCAGGTCAATCGGACAGTCCCTGGCCTCCCAAACATCTCTGTCCAAAACTTCTGGAGTCAAGGCGCACTCACTGTTCTTTGAGCATTCTGACGCGACACCGCTGTCCTAAGCTCATTTTTCGCACCTGTGGCGCATTGGACCTGTGGCCGCTCTTTAAGGCGTATTGCGCCTGCTGATGCAAAACGTTGCCTCTCTGCTAAGGAAGATTCTTGCAGGAAAATTCCCGGTGGACGGGGCGGTCAATGTGGACTACATTCTGTCTTCCGCTACCGCGGCCTTGATTGGCAGGGAAACGGCTAGGGTGTGGCAAACTGTGCCCCTGGCGCAGGCACAGTCGCTGCGTAGAAGCGACCTCTCCGTCCTTCAAGGCCGTGGACTGGATGCTCTGGTTGGCATCGACCGCGGAAGTCAAATTGGCCTGTCAAATTCTGGACGTGTACTACGAGATTTTCATGGCACTGGGCAAGTCCTGCTGTATCCTCTTCCGCCCTCGAGGCCTCTCAGCACTAAAGAAGACGACCGCGGAGCCGCACCTGAAGCACTTCGTACACATGTACAACACCTACGCGTACCGCGGGACGAATGAACGCCTACCGCTGTGTTGGTCAACAGTTGCGGCTCTGCTTGACATTTTTCCTAGCATGCCCGGGAGCGGGCCGGTGTAGGCGTCGTGGCAGTTACCCGCCGAGCGCAAAGTCTGGGAGCTGGGGACTCTTATCCACTAGCACTCCCACACCAGCGCCAACCTTAACGGTGCAGTGACGCGGCGCATCGAGGCGGAACTGATATCATCATTTGGTAAATTCTACGAGCCATCTGAGAGAGCCGCAGCAACCGGAAAGACGCCGCAGAGCGAGGGCGCCCCTCGAGGCGGCGTAGTGCTCTCTGCTGGACATGCTGGAAATGAAAGGCGCTGGACGTTCACTCTACTTCGTCCGCGGTGGTGATGGTGCCCCTTGCGGGAGCGGTGATAACCGCGATGGAGGCGGCTCTTGCAGCGGAAGTGATCACGGACATCCCACACGGCATTTTAGATATGAGTTACTTCAGCCTCAATCTGCACACCTGGTAAATCGCTGAGTCGAAGACGGCCAGCCCAGATTTCTCCAAGCACCTCCGCCAGAATAACCTCCTGCCAATACAGCTAAAGGAGAAGTGGCGGCGACGGGACAGCCGGGCGCTGGACGTACCAATCGCAAGGTACGGCACGTTGCTGCAATACTTTTTGGTGAACATTGCTGGCCAACCGCTCGGGCTTGCTCAAGTGGCACCACTGAAGTCTGGGCAAGACCGAGCTGGCCGGAGTGGCTACCCAGTTCAGAGTTTTGGCATTAATGCCCTTTTGAGTCCCTATGAGATCCGGTACTATGCACGTGCGGGCGCCATAGGCACAGTTGTGGGGACTTTAGAACGCAAGGGAGTGCATTTTCTGCTTTTTGATCGAAAGCCGCTCTCGGATGAGTGATGTTTGGGGCTTTTTGGGTACGTGGGAGACTGATTAACGCGTCCTTACTCCAAGTTAGGGTCCTGCGCGATGGAAACTCACAAGGTCTGACCATGTTTCATGGTTTCCCGCGCTTTCCAAGAGCGATTCTTAGAGGTGCGGTGGCAGCGGGGGGGGATGCTCACACATCCTTGCCCAGTCCAGATAGAGCGCCTTCTAATATTGTCAAGAGAACTTTTTCTGAGTGTGTTTTGTGCTGCTCTCGCGGATCCAAGCCACCTAATTCTCAGGGCCGAGGCTAAAGATCGCCTAGTACTGCTGAAACGCTACACAACTGGGTTGCAGAAATAGTTTTTAACCGGCATATGGTAACTGTTGCTGGAAGCCGGAATTGATTTCTCCATCCAGCGCGCTTGCGACGCTGGATGTGAGACGCTAAGCGACGGACGTCGGAAGTGTTTTCAAACAGACACACGCACGCCGGCATGAAACCCACTCTCTAACGTCGCAGGATCGACACAACACCCTCTCCTGCAATCTCATCGCCACGTCTTCTCGATTGATACGTGCACCACGACCACCCTTGCTGTCTTTCCCTCGGCCCTCTGTTGCCCCACGCCAAATATGTTCTTTCACTCTTCTGACAAAGGCACTTACCATTCCCTGCGCGATAGCGTAGGTACCCTTCGCCCTCGTTCACGCGCCTGCCACGGTTTCTGCATATCTCTCGCGTCTTTCATTTTCTCGCCGCGAGAGGCTATCCGGATAATAGTTCTCCTAGTCATCCTTCCGTTTCAGCCTGGCTAGACCTCAATCACGATGCCTTTCAAGTGCAAGCGTGCGCGCGCGACGTCTGAAGCAGGTGAGAGTGCGAGTGCTTTTGGATGACTTGCTGTTGTAGCCTCTGTTATTTTGATTGCACGATTCGGTGTGGCCGTGAAACCAGCATGTCCTGCTTGTCCCCATGTGTGTGTAAGTATTGACTGAAAAGTAGCACCCTTACTTCTTTGTCTTCATTGCCTCCATCTGGGGTGTCTTCTTACGTTTAAGTGGTTGATGCTGACGATGTTACGACGAGAGCGGCTGCCTTGGTTGCTGCGCTTCACAAAGACCAGAACGGAGAAGCTGGCGGCATCAACGGTTCTCCCTTGACTGGTCGACGCTCTCCAACAAGACCCGGGGCGCGGCGCCGCGACCTGACCACCTCTGATCCGCCCTCCCGCTGACCCCCGCCGTCGCCATCGTCATGCGCGGCTGTGGCGCAACCTGCCCCTTCTCGTCGGCAGGCTCCTCGGCCGCCGTCTCGAAGGGCTCGAGCGCCATGTCAAAGACGGAGGGACCTTTCTGGCGGTCACCCGGGCTGTCATCGATCCATAACCGTCCACCACACTTCAGTAGTGGGGCCAAATTCACGTCGATCGCGCACCACAAACGGTGGTCAAGAAAACGATATTTCATCCGACGGTGTACGCCTGGAAGCGCCGGATCGGGTGGGGGCTGTGCGCGCTTTCTCTGTGTCTGCTGGAACCTGCGTTGGCGCCAGCGGCGGATGGCGGGCGCGTGCCGCTGCGTCGCAACCGCCTGTGGCAGGTCGGCGGCGGCGCGTGCACTTTCCAAGTCCATCGAGACCGTCTGCGTCAGGAGACAAAAGTGGTCGAGGCTACCAACTCCCGCTGTCGCTGCCAGCGGTCGCGACGCGGTCGGGCTCACAAAAAACGACGGGGAGAATTTTACATCCCGTGCGATGCGCACGGGGCAGAGCGGACACTGCCCGCGCCACCGTCCCCACTCAACGAGATGCCTGTTTATGTAAACAGCGCCATCGGCATCCCCGTCGTCAGAGTTCGGTCTGTCCGTTGTGTTGTACGGACGGCCGTGGCCAACAAGCGATGTGGCATGGACCGATTCTATGCGCTGAACCAGTTACCTAACACAGACTTCAGCGTGACAAGTTTGATGAAAACTTCTCGTCAAGGACGGAGAAAGCAAGCTTGTCGCAACTTTCAAGAGCACCGCTGTTCTTGTCAGGAGATCACAAAAGTAGGACAAGGGTTGAGAAACTTCGGAGACCTGCGACTTCGGGCGGCTCATGAGGTTGAGGCCGGATAGCATAGGATAGGACATAGGATCATGCCAAATCTGTGCCGGATGATTGAGCGCCTCACGACACTGATTCCTGACAAGAGGACATTCATTGGTAAGGCGGATGGCTGAGAAGCCATTTGAGAAACGATGACAGCCTAGCTAGCGTTCCAACGAAATCTAGTAACGATCGCATAAGAATCCGCAATTTATCCGGCACCCATGTGTGTGTACGGCGCGGGGGCCAGCTCACGTACCATGAACACACCACCGTGTTCTGTGAGAGATTCTCAAATTGGTTCTGAGGCATGGGGAAAAAATGTTGGGTACTCTTCACCGGACAATCACGAAGGAGTCGAAAACTCAAGGTGCACTCAGATCAAGATCTTCCTGCGAATATTCACCAAGCGTGTTCTGAACTGCAAAGAACAGTTCTTCGGCTGCGTGTTGCGGCGGCGCCCGCGGAGCGGCCGCACGACGCGAAAATCCCCACCGCAGCGGAGGTCGACGACGACCCACCCGCCGATGGCTCCTCCTGCAAGAGATTGGCCTGCGGCAGCAGAGGCGGTTAGGGCGAAGGGCAGGGGGGAGACGGGGGGGGGCGTGTGAAGAGGGGCTGAGACGGTGAAGGTGGTGGTGTAGCAAGGCGTGGGGCTGGGCGCAGCGCGTCGCGCGCACCCCACGGGGGACGGGTGTCGCGCCGCCATCGCAGCAGCCGCGCCGGACGTTCCCCGCTGCCATGGTGGCCACTTGTAGGCACCAACGCCCGGGCGTGTGACCGACCTCGTGGCGGCGGCCACTGGAGCCGCGCTCGCGCATCTGGGCCGCACGCCGCGCGCTGACGCAGGCGCAGATGTCGGCGGACACGCACCAGAGGGCGCCGCTGCTGCAGCCGGCGGTCTCCGTGTCCGCCGCTGCGACCATCAACGGCGGCCGCCGCCGCCACTGCGCTCGGTGCGTTATCGACAGCCTCGATGCGGGGCATCCGCGACGGCGACGTCTGCGCGGGGCCCTTGTCCCTGGATGCCAACGGCTCGAGCGCCTCTCTGCGCGGCCTGTTCTTGGCCGCCGTCGCCGCCGTCGGCGGTGACGCCGCTGTCGTTTCCGTTGCTGGTAGCGTCACCGTCGGTGCCGTCCGCGCCGCCTCCCCCCCCCGTCCCCCCTGGCTCGGAGTGGTCTCCCTCCTCCCCCGCGCACATCTCGGCACCTGCTCCGCCATCCCCATCGTCTCCGACCTGACGACCCAGGGTAGAGCCAGTCAAGCGACGACTCTGCGCGCTGTCGCTGCGCGGCATCCGAAGAATGACAAGCCCCCGTGTACTTGTGGGAATTGCATTTGGATGTGGCGAGGAGTGGCTTCAGAAATGTACCATGGGCTGATGCGTCCTTTCGGGTGGACATAAAAGTGTGAAACCCATCTTGTTATTTTATTTGACAGGATAACAGCGCACAACTCTCCGATTCAATGCTTTCCGCTGCGCGGAAATCAAGTGTCGGAATCATGTGTGTGCATCGTCGCTAAACTGTACCACTCTACTGGGGGTGCGCAGGGGTGTGTTGGGCGTGCTGGGCGTGCTGCAGAGTACGCTGCTGCCCGAAAATCGTATTCCCGATCTAGAATTGTTGCTGGTCCGGAGGGCCTTCTGCTGGCCACCAGGGAACGCCGGCTACAAGTGGAACCCGCATCAATCCACAACGCCGGCGAGGCAACTGTACGATCTAGCCCCTCAGAAAGCAGGCTACAAGGAGATCGGCTTTCCCGAGAATTGCAACTCCCGGGACGATTCAATGCCTGCGAGCGGCGGTTGGTCGCGGATCAACTGTGGTCGCTGATCGCTGTATTCTAGGGGACTGGAATGTCTAGTACGTCAGTGGCCCTCATTGATCCTCGATCGAGTGACCAGCAGGTCACATCTCGCAATGAGGAACACATCTCGCAACGAGGAACCCAACCCAATGTGGCCCGTAACCGCTCAGCCGCGCCCATGTCACGCACGGCCGGGCACAGAAACGTAGTCGGTCCCGCGCTGACGCCGTGCTTCTCATTTTGGGTCAGTGTGAGGCGCCATACCGGTCAGGAGTCACATGAGTACAGCTCATCTCGGTGAGCCTGTGGCAGGCCTCGATCTACGGGCGTGCGTTGATAGGTGTCGCTAGGGCGCCCTGTTGGGGAAGACGACGGCCTCACAGGCATCGCCCAGATTGTGCGGCGCAGCGGGACGCCAAGGCTGTACCTCCCACTTCCACCTTCCTCTGGCGCGTGTCAACGGGGGTCGAAAGACATCTGAACCGGGACTGTGTGGCTGCGCACACCGCAGGAGAGAGGCTGGAAGATGGCCTGTGAAGTGTCTCTTGGCGAGATACATCGCACAAGAGGGCCTTGCTTGGACGGTGCCACCCCTCACAACATCTATTGGTCTACTGTCCGTTTTTGTGGGGCGAGTGGTCAGCTCGTCCTTAGTACCACCTTGCACTATCGCGCGCTCCTCAGGGACCGCCACCCCCCCCGCCTCCCCACTACCGCCCACCGCCTCTCTCATGCCCAAGTGCTGCGGATTCCAGACTCCTACCACTCGGTCTGATACCACACAGAGTTGATTCCCGGAAGCGGTGCAGCCTCTAGGCCGAAAAAAATACTGTACACTGATCGCGGATCAGCCCGCCATCGTTCTACTACGGTCGGATCAGCCCTCCGTCCCACAACATCCAGCACCTGGACCATTCCTTTAGATGTTGCTGATGCCTCTGTTTTGCTCGTGCGTGTACGGTTGCTCCTGTATCATCTTTTTTGTGTGTTCAGGTGATGAACTGGAGTACTGCACGTCTTTTTGTACTCGTAGGGTGTCGTTCTGCGTCAGTGTCTGAAGAAAGATGATTTCTGTTCCTCTGTGCTGCTGCCCTGTAGTGCGCCCATGTCCACAGTACTGCCCCGTAATGCCCCGTACTGTCCTATACTCTGTTCTCGCCGATACGACCCCTGACGGCCTATTTATCCCATGTACTGCCCCGTGCTTTGGCCATCCATGTAGGTGAAGAGAAGGGAGGGAAAGGCGGTGGTTTGGCGACTTGCGCACGGAGTTCGGCGAGTGCTGAAAGCTTTATGGGCCGCGCCGGATGGGACAGGGGCGACGGGAGTTACGAGAACGGAGGCGATTTTTGGGCTGGTGCCCGCCGAGAGCGCACCATGCCTCTTGGGCTTCAACCTGCTACAGCTTCCGCCGAGCCGCGTTGGCTGGACGCAGGCGTAGGAACGCCTGCATACCTGAACGTTTGCTGTGTGGGGGGCGAGACTAACGTTCTGTGGAGTGTCTGGTGAAACTTCATGCTTGTGTTGCTGTCTCTCTGGTGCTTACATTTTTGCCCCTCGCTTGTTAACCGTGGCCATCTTCTATGTAGCTATACGTGTTCATGTTGGGCGCGAGGGGCGAGACGGCTTAGTCGTCGCGGGAGGGACGGATGGTGTTCGAGAGTGGTCGGAAAGGCGTATCAGACCCATAGAGCCGCCGCTCCGCCCCGCCCGGTCCCTCTCCCCTAGGAGGGGTGACAGCGCATGTAAAACGCATCCTTTTCTACAACGTTCTCTACCAGTGAGGGACAACGTGGTGGGACCGCTGCCCCGTACGACAGTGCTCCCGCGCGCGCTGCGTATCGATTGGAAGTGCGACAACAAATCGCCGCACGAGGGCATCACGTAACTCCTGGGAAACTCCATGAGGACGTCCTGTTGGGTGCCTCTGCATGCCTCCGGGTGCCTCTAAAATGCCTCTGGGTGCCTTCAGAATGCATACAGTGTGCGCGAAAGGTGCGCACATGGGTCCCGGACAGGTCTCTGATCGGTGTCAGATCGCACTGGGTATCTAAAATGCGAATCTGAGATCTTACCCATTTGGACGAACACTGTGGAAAAGCGGGGTCCAGTACACGAGAAAACACATTCAAATATCGTGCTGGGGACCCGTTTGGGATCGTCTCAGATCCACGTACAATTCTGCTGTCCAAGTCCCAAGGGCGTTCTCAGTATTGCAGACACCCCAGTTTTGGCCGATCCGAACAGGAACACAAACACAAGGGCAAAGAGAAGAAGAGCGAGAATTACGGACTGACGGCTATTGAGGACCGAATCGAACTACATCTGAGGCCAGATGCTGGGAAACATCAGAATGAGAATCGCACTGTCAGAAATTTGATCCAGTCGAGGGTGCCCTGGCTGCCCTGTTGCGAGCGATTTGGTCCGAACCTAACTCGAAAAGATGTCAAGGTCGCTGAAGGATCATCGCGCTCTTGTCGTTGTGCCTGTCTCTCAGACGTTTCTTCCTGGTTCGGGCCTGCTTTGCAAGATTGCGGCGGCCCAGAGCAGACGTTCGACGCAGATCTGAGGCGGAACGCCCGAGAAGCGCAACTAAGGATACCACAGCCTTCAGGATTGTTGAGCAGAATCCTGAAGGCTCGTTCACGATCCTGAAGGCCCCTCGACCAATAAAACCCCACGCTGCCGTCGCATCTCGCGCCCCTCCCTCTTTAATATTGCATCCGTCGAAGGGGCTACTTCCCAACAGACAGGAGTAACGTGCTCATGTGGCCCCCCCGTGTGCCTTCGTCTCGTTCGTTGCGGTGCGTGCAGACCCGGTGGGGCCCATCGATGTTGATTTCACCTGCCCGCATCCTCCCCACACAGCCCCCGTCGCCATCGCCGCCCACCTCCATCGCCATTCCCACCCGCCCCCGTCGCCATCACGGCCCGCGTCCGTCGCCGTCGTCGCCCGCCCCTGCTGTGGACCACTCCACCGCTTGCGCCAAGCCCTTCCAGGCGCTTGCCCTTTGACACTCGCAGGTGCGAGCTGTCCGTCGCGGTTCTCCGTCGTATCCTTTGGGCGCTGCAGGTTGCAGCCCCGAAGCTGCCGTCGCTGCATCAGTGGGCTTCCGAGCTCTTTTGGTGATTGATCCTGCGGCTGATGCTGTGCATCTACACGTGCGAGCATCTTGTCTCGCCTCAGCAGGGGCTGTACTTCCTTCCGAACTTCACACTGCGGGCGGCTGACGCGGTTCGTGGTCGACGGCGGCGGCGGTCCATCGGGTGTGGGCGGCGCCTGTGGGTCCCGTGCACGCCTTCGCCGGCGGCTGCTCCACCGCAGGAGGCGGTAACCGGCACGTCGCCGCTGCTCCGAGCGTGGCGCTCTTGTTTTCTTTGGCGCTGGCCGTGCGCGGGTCGCGGCGGGGGAAGCTCGGTCGTCGGCGGGTCTTGTGGATTTCTTTCTGAAGGGCCCATGGAGGACGGCGTGTCCACAGGGTCGGCGCTCGAAGATGGATCACCTTACAGCTCCACCTTGTTGCTTGTGGCCTCTCCCCCGCCCCCGATTTCTCCGTACGCTCCGTCATGCAGCGCGCCGTCCGCTGTCAACCTCTCCGGCGAGGACATGGCGGACACTGTAGGCAGCAAGTCGGACGCGAGCGTCGACAATGTCCTGGTTTCTGATTCTTTGATGGGGGCGCCGACGGTGACGACAATGACTGTCCCCTTCAGTGAGTTGCAGATGATGCTACCAGTAGAACAACTGGTGGTAACTTCAATGGGGAAGCTCGTGCAGATTCAGGTGGTGACGAGGACGCGGCACCCGGCCATGTGCGTCCATCTCTTCTACCAACATGCGGTGACGCTCGGCCCTAAATGCAAAACGGTCAGCACCGCCCTGGTCCTAGCCACGGTCGCGGCGGAAGGAAAATGGGCTCCGGCCGACGCACGAAGGAGAACTTTGGGCGCGGGTTGCGTCGGGTCATCGGCGCATACCTCTGCGAGGTGACTGCGGTGACGCTGTCGTCGGAGTGCAGCGTCCCCGTGCTCGCTGCGCAGCAGGCGGTCAGCATGCTCAAGGAGTGGGCTGCGACGGACGGCAACGAGGAGGTGTGGACCGTGCCCGAAAGTTTGTGTTTCGTTGCGCGGTGGGGGGCCTGGCGCCGTGACTGGAAAGGCGAGTGATCCAGCGCATGCGTCTGGCTGGCAGCCGATGGACACTCTCGGTGCACCTGCGCTGGCGCGGAAGTCCACCAAGACAACCACCTGCGCGAACGACGGAATACCTGTCAACGAGCTGGTAAGCTCGACGCATTGCTTCACGAGCTGGCCGCAGCTCTCGGCGGATCATCCCAGCTGATAAAAAGCACATGATCTACCGGCAGCAGAGCGCGCAAGAAGAGGGTGAAGCGGAGGAGGCGGCTGCCGATGGACTGAATTTCCACGTGCGCGGTGCCTTGTACGTTTCTCTGTATCCCTCTGCGTTAGGGTCCTTTCCGGTACCCCTCTACCTCAACCACACAAGCTCGTCCTGTGGGGTATGCCGAGGGGCTCTTACAAGGGTATGTTCCCATATTTCGATCGCACAAGAATCTGGCGCCCCTCACCGGTCCCACCGCGCGTCGGCGCAGAGCTCGGTACAGAGCCTTGGGGTGTCGGCGGTGTCGCGCCTTCCTATTCCCATCTTAGAATGTCTCTCGGCTGTACGTTCCAATGAGGAGGGGTACGCACAGGCGCTGAAGGTCGATACGTTTGTTGTCAACGCTCCTCTGCGGTGTGAGTTTTGCACCTAGCGGGGCCAGGTGCACACCCTATCGGTGCCCTCTACTAGGACCGGCGTCATTGTGTGCAACCGTGGCTTCTGCACGATGGAGGCAAAGGTCTGCAAGTACTCCTCGTGCAAGCAGTGGGTGTCTCGAGACGGCCACGACGAGCACATTGTCTTGCTCACGCAGACGACTGCGGCAACGGTGTCGTGCGTCCGTTCCATGTCACAATAATCTTCGCAGGGAACGCCACTCAAGGAGAAAACGAATAGGTGGCTCCGAAGCGTGCGGAGGGAGGCCGTAGCTGGCATTTTTCCTCATGCCACACGGACTCGGAGCGTCCTTATTTTGAGAAACTTGGTGTTCGTCGGTCTGAAGCGGATGGTCACGTGGCTTTCCCCTGCTCTCTTCACATGTGTTCACTGCTTGGGGTCAGACTGCAGGAACAAGTATGTCGCTGCTGACTCGATCTGGGTGGGGCTTGGAAGAGGGGCTGATCACGGCCGCTTTCAACACATCGAATAGCCTGTGCCCAACAATGAGCGGGCTTTCAAGGCGGTCTACCTTTTGCGGGGCGAAGCTATCCAGCGGGTTGTGCAAGACGTCATGAGCCCAAAGGAAGATCTCAAGCTGTACTCGAAGCCCTTGAGCGCGGCCCAGCTGGCTCTAGGGATCCTTGTTCCAGACGCTCTACCCAAGGTCACGCTGAGGCCTGCCACATACGGGGAGCAGTCCAGCTCTGCACTGTTGGTGTCCATCTTCAACATCCACGAGGCGACCTCGAAGCTTAAGTCGGCGGTCACGGCGGGGATAAAGACGAGCAAGCCGCGCAAGCAAGCAGACGCCGGCCGGCGAACGGCCGCCGCGATCCACTTGGGCAAGTTCATTACCAACACGAAGGCCTCAAAAGCGGAGGCCGCAGACCCTTCCAAGAAGTATGCAACGGCGCGGCCGACCGTGTCGTCGTGTGGAGTGGCGGCGCCGCCCCCCGAGGCACAAGCAGCACCATCCTATGCCGCAGCGGCGACGCCACCGCCAACTGTATTTCCGGTTCCATCGCCATGTGGTGCGGCGCCGCTGCCCCCCGAAGAGGCACAAACAGCCCCATCATCTGGCGTTGCAGCCACGCCGCCGCTGATTGATCACGTCCTCGCATCGCCAGGTGGAGCGGAGCCGCCGCAGAGCGCTCGGCCGCCCACTTCGCAGGGTGGAGCGCAGCAGACGCCCCTCGTCGCATCACGAGCCCGGCCGTACTCTGGCGCTTCGGCGGCACGACGGCCATGAAAACCGCCCACCATCTCACTCGAGGGAGCGGCGCAACGAAGCACCTCTCTGTCACCCGCAAGACGATATTCTGGGGGATTAGCGCCGGTGCAAAGCCGGGCCACCTCCACAACGTCTCCTTCCTCACGTGCCGCTCTCCTGACCGTGGTGGCCCTGCTTCCAAATCTTACGACCGGAATGCGCAAGCTCTCCAGCGACCATAACTTCGGCGGGGGGAAAGATGCTCGGCGGACGACGCGTCGGCGGCCAGCGTGCGGACGCCAACAATTTAATGAGGACAAGGGGGACGTCACCGCGGCCCATCCCCATCTACGTCCGGAGAAAATGGTGCTGGACAATGACAAGCGCCTAGAGCTCTTTTCGTTCGCACCTGCCATTTCCATTGACAGTGTAGTTCTCCTCTTTCGGCCAATCCAAGCTGAGACGCTTCGACAGCTGGCCACGCTAATGGTGACGAATGATGGCGGAATGGCGCTTGGGGACGTGCTATCAGAGGTCACCTGTGGAGGCGCCGCGCCAGAGGCGAACGATAACGAGAACAAGTAGGTAGTTGAGATGCTCCGCGAGCTGCGCTTTGTACAACTCGGAATACGGTCCTGCATGTCGCTGTTCGCCTCCTTGAGTTCTCTGACCGGGATCTTTGGGCGGAGGCTGCTGTGCGCGGCGTCTTCAATTGGAGGTTTTGAGCTGGAGTGGCGGAACGCGTCCATGGAGGCGCTGGCGTACCAGGGTAAGTGGGAAGGAAATGGACGTTCGCAGCACGAGATGGCGGCCGAGTTCCAGAAGGCATACCCGAAGGCGGCGCGCAACCACGAGCGGACGAGCACGTGCGCACCCGGCCTCCCCCAATGCCTCCCTGAGCCGTTTTTGTGGGAGGAGGTGCTGTAGACCGGCATGCACTTCAAGCACTACGCCAAGGCGCAAAACTTCTCCCCTGGCGCTATGAAATTTTGCTGTGGGTGCAAGCACCCACTCATCCTGGCGCTTACCGTACTCGGCCGCAAGGAGGCACCTCAAGTGCTGCTCAACATACTTCTGACGCGGTTTACACGCTTGCCGCACTTCCTCATCCACAACTTCGCCTGCGGCGCGTTCCGTATGGCCCTGGGAAATGTGGGCTGGATGCTCCGGGATTGCAATGTCGTCTCGGACTGGTTCCACATCTTTAACCACCTCTGCTCCGACGCGTTCGACCCAAGATCGTACAAGAAGATGGACGGCACCGACTCGGGTGCTCTGGAGCAGCGCAATGCGCCGATTCGGCGCATCTAGAGGGCTCTGCAGGGCATGGGAGTCGAGCCCTACAAGCTGGACCAAGAGTTCATGACGAGCAGAGAGAGGCCAAGAAACGCGACACGAAGGTGAGAACAGCCCTCGGTGAGGCAGATCAGAAGGCAGCGGCACCGGTACTATGAATGCGGGTCGGATTAAGATAAGGGGGTTACATGATGGTGACCCCCCCAAGATATATGTACTCGAATTCATAGTTCCACATAAATTCGAATCCGCGCCGTGGCGGTCAGCCGCCGCTGGTTAGCGTCAGTCCCCTGTCGCGAACCCCCCCCATGCCCATCCCCGCCGACCTCCGCCCCACTGTCACCGTAGCGGCCAGCCGCCGGAGTTCGGTGACAGTCCACCGCCGCCACACCCCTTTACGTACCTCTCCGCCAACGCCCCCCCCACTGCCGCTGTGGTGGCCAGCCGCTGCACGTCGGCGCCGCCGGGGGCCGCCGCGTCGGCCGCGCCGGCGGCAGCCGCGTAGGCCATGCCGGCGGCGGCGGCATCCATGGCCGCGATCCGCCACCGGCTTCGCTTCCGGGACCCGCGGCCTTCACGACAGCCTCCTCCGCCGGCGCTGGCGCCGCCGCGGCCGCGCCGGCGGCAGCGCCCGACGCGCGGGCGCTGCCACGCCGCCGCCGCCGTCTCCTCCGGGGCACGGGGCGCGCCCCCCCTACCCCGCCATGCACCTCCGGCGGTGCCCCCGAAACCGAAAGCAAGCGGGACCACGACGTGACGGCGGTCACAGACGGCGCCGCTGCCGACGCCGACACCTCCGCCGCCGCCGCCCCTGTTACCATCGCTGCCCTCCTCGCCTCCACCACCACTGCCGCTACCTTCGCTGTCGCCGCCGCTGCGGCGCCGGCGGAAATGCCCGACACGCGGGCGCTGCCGGGCAACCACCGCCATCGCCGCCCGGGCGCGGGGCACGCCCCCTCCACCCCACACCGTCATCGGCGACGCCCCCGCAACCGCAATCAAGGGCTAGCAGGACTAGTCGGCTGTCACAGACGCCAGCGCCACCTCCGTCGCCGCCCCCGCCGCCTTCGCCACTGTAGTGGATCCTGCCCTCACAGCCAACGGGGTATAACCCCGTGGGAAAACCCAGCACAGGATGCGGAACGCTACGCCAGAGCCACAACGCGAACGCCGGGATCACAGGGCGCGAAGCGCACAAAAA
>Ga0209093_1000413_pt1 | contig 22850 bp, 19 predicted proteins | sample SidtaG_4_FD_187450 | JGI IMG/M metagenome (GOLD analysis project Ga0209093, IMG submission 187450) | Marine algal microbial communities from Sidmouth, United Kingdom - Sidmouth_Male1 metaG (SPAdes) (version 2) | ecosystem: Host-associated > Algae > Red algae > Unclassified | place: Sidmouth... | reverse complement strand
GGCAGGGGCCACTAGAGGCCCGGGCCTGAGACCGTGGCCCGTTGGGTACCGGTCCCCCCATGGTAGCGCCAGGGGGTCGGGATTGTGCACGTCCTGCGTCTTGTTTCTGAGGGTATATGAGAGTATGCTTTGGGGTCATCGTGCGTGTTCGAATAAATCATCGTTGCGTTTGCGTTGCTTCCGTCGTTTTTGTGCGCTTCGCGCCCAGTGATCCCGGCGTTCGCGTTGTGACTCTGGCGTAGCGATCCGCATCCTGTGCTGGGTTTTCTGACGGGGTTATACCCCGTTGGCTTTGAGGGCAGGATCCACTACATACTGGACAGCAGTGAGCCAACTCAAGGCAAATCGTCGACGGCGATTGTGATCGGCAAAATGGGCGATTCTTCGTCTTTCGTCAGGGCCGGCGGCTGACGGGCGCACTGTAAGACTCAGAACACTTCTCAGCCATGAATGCTAACCAAGATAGCGAAGTGGGCCACGATGCCTGCGCATCTTTCCTGATAAACACTTTCTCGAGCTCACAGCTTGTCGTGGTCTCTCATAGGTCGCGCTCACACCATTCGCGACATCCTGCTTTTCGTTACTCATTGGCAATGAGCATCGCAAGTACTTCCTGTCTGACGTAATTGTTGCAAAATCTGATAGACTCTGAATAGAATCCTCATTCATATTCAAATTCTCCCTGTTTTGGTTTCGGGTACATATCCTATCCGTACGCAAGAGACTGTCGCAACACTCTTATCTGATTCAGAAAATACCAATGTTGAGTGTGTCGGAGTGGTCCGAAGATCGGCAGATCCATATGCCCCTGGTCTGCACCACGTGGTTGAATTCTGGCAAGCGCAACCGCCACCGCGCCAGCCTCCTGCGGGCCCCGTCCATATGCAGCATCCACTTGAGCGCCGCATGGTCCGTGCGAACCGTAAAGCGAGTCCCCTCGATGTAGGAGCGGAGAAGGAGAGGTGCCCATACCACCGCAAGGCGCTCCCGCTCCTTCGTGCTGTATTTCAGCTCCGCCGTGTTGAGGGAGCGCATCTAATAGCCCACGGGCAGTGTGGATTGGTCGGGTTGTTCCTGTAGTAGGACCGCGCCGACCTGGCCCGCGCTTGCGTCCGTGTCCGACGTGTAGGCACTGTGTCGCCGTGATAGGGTAATGATGGGCGCCTCTGTCAGCCGCCCCTTGAGCACCTCGAAAGCCTCCAACGCCTCGTCCGACAGGATCCCCCACCGAACAGGCCGCTTGGAGCTCGTCATCGCGGCAAGCGGCCATTCCACTTGGGCGAAGTCCATGGAGAACATCCGATAGACATTGCACATCCCGAGGTATCTGTGTAGGTCCTTCTTGCACCGCGGGGGAGACTCATTCTGGAGCCCGCGGACGTTCTTGTCCTGCTCCTTCAATTACCCCCGGCCCACGATATGACGCAAATACTCTACCTCCTCTTGGAACAAGTGGCACTTCTTAGCGTTGAGGGAGACACCCGCGCCATGAAGCGCCGCAGAAGCATCCCGTAGGTGTTCCACGTGCTCCCCCGCCGACTGCGAGAAGAATATGATGTCGTCGAGGTACACGGGGCAGCCCTTCCACTTGCGTCTCCCGATGACCATGTCGATAGCCCGTTGGAAGGTCGCCGGGGCATTCGAGAGCCCGAAAGAGAGACGGATGTAGCGGTTGGCCCCATCGTGACGGACGGAGGTCATCTTGTCGGGGTCCTCGCCCGCCACGGGGATCTGCCAATACCCTGAGCTGCAGTAGAGAGCAGAGAACACCTTAGCCTCCAAGAGAAAGCCGATTCAGTCGTCCATGAGGGGCAACGGATTCACATCGCGCACCGTCACCTCGTTGAGGTGCCGGTAGTCCATGCAAAAACCGCATCGTCACGTCCGGCTTGGGAACCAGGACCACGGGGACGGCCCACTCCGCGCTCGAGGGCTCGGTGACCCCAAAGTCCCGCTGTCGGAGCACCTCCTCGGCGATGACATCGCGCGAGGAATGGCTCTCCCGTTAAGGATGGGCCCGCCGCGGACGCACCCCGGGGGTCACCTCGATCCGATGCGGTGCGACGTCGACCTTGCCGAGTCGCCCCGCCAATAGCGCCTTGTAATCCTAGAGGAAGTCGTCCACGTCGTCGTGAAGCGTGGCGGGGACACCCTCACAGTGGACCCGGCTTAGTGTACGTCCTGTCCGGCGGGTGTGTCGGGGGTTGTCCCGGGTCGATCCCATCCTCGGCTAGGTGGCCCGTCTTGACCTCATTGTCGGGCTTGCCACGGGTGTCCACCGCCATCATTAGGACTGCCCCCGGTTCCTCCTCATCGGCGACGACGTAGAGCGGCCCATTGTAGGCCGTTGCGGTGCCGAAGACGTACCCGTTGGTCAGGTGGACCGGCACGTCCCCGCTGTTCGAAAAATGAGGGACGGCGGGGTGTTGGGGGAGAACTCCAAGACGGCGTTGTGCAACAGCACCTTTCGTCTGTGTTGAGCATTGCTCAGCAGTTCCATGTCACTCAATTCTTTGGGGGGATGTCACATTGCAATTTGTTCTGTAGTTTGACATTGTGTTTGATGTTCTCGCATGTTCATCATTTTGGGGGCACGCTTTAGGGGATGAGCTCCGGGAGATTAGCGAGGTGCATGGTCGGGATTTTGAGGGGCTGTGAGCGTGTGTGCTCGTGGCGCGTGCGCTCTCCGCCCGCGGAGGTGCGTGGTGTGTGTATGCTTGCTGGGAGTGGGGGTGTTTGCGAGTGGTGAGAGCGTGGGGGCGCCTGGGTCTTATCAGGCTGCTCCTTTACGGCTCGCGCCACTTCCATGATAGAACCTGAACGCACCCACCCACTGTACTGCCCGTTTCACAGGTTATGGGCCCAGTGGCCGCTGCAGGTCATCGTGTTTCTCTCCTACGGTCTCTGGGAGGACCACGTTGCTCGGGTCGCGGTGTGTTCCGGCGTTGGACGGGCGGGTACAGCCTCTCACGTCGACAGGGTGGTACCGGTCTGAGCCACGGTCGTCAACATGTCGGACTACGGCCGCTCTGGCGGCCCGCGGCTTGCACAGCTGGACGACGACTACAAAGTGTAGGCGGAGTATCAACGTGCGCAGCTCAAGAAGGAGAAGCTGTGGGAGGCGGTCGTGACGGACCGTCCAGCGTCTGGGTCGGACGACAAGAAGGCCGACCCGGTGGTCGAGGAGTGGGACGCCATGAATGAGGCGGCTCTTGCGACCATCCAGATTTCGGTCACGCCCGTGAAATTCAACACGGTGACGTCGGTCGACACGGCCAAGGAGGCGTGGAACGCGCTCATGGGCATGTTTGAGGCGCGGGACAACGCTAAGCTGCTTCCGCTCCAGGAAGAGCTCAGTAGCCTGAAGAAGGGCGACGACGAGAGCATCATCAAGCTCACGTCGCGCGCCAAGATAATCCGGGACGAGCTGGCCATGCTCGGCAACCCTGTGGACGACAACACGCCTGCGCTGCGTGTCTTGTCGGGGCTTCCTTCCGAGTACGGGATGCTCAGGACGGTCCTGGAGAACACGGACGTCAAGCTGGTCATGTCGAACGTGACGTATAAGCTGCTTCAAGTCGAGCACCGGAACATGTCTACGGGCTCATCGAAGCCCGTTGGTAGTGTCAAGTCGCACGCCTTCGCGGCTGCGGCGTCAAAGAAGCCGTTTGACAAGAAGTTGGTCGTGTGCTACTTCTGCGAAAAGAAGGGGCACATGAAGCGCGACTGCTACAAGAGGAAGGCTGACGAGGACAAGGGCAAAAACAGGTCCGGTAGCGGCGGCCGTGATGGCGGCCATGGGGGCGGGCCCCAGGCGGGTGCCGCTATGGCCTATACTGCTTCGGCAGGTCAACACGGCTCCAGTAAGAAACACGGGAGCACCAGCGGGTCTTCGACCTGGATGCTCCATTCGGGGGCGACCAACCACATGGCCGCCGGCGACAAAGGCTTCACCGTCCAGGCGGCGGGGAGCGGGGCCAAGGTCACCTTGGACAATGGTGACAAAGTCCCCATCAAGGGGCACGGCCACGTCTCTATGGACGTTGGCGAGGGCAACACCAAGGCGCGCATGGTCTTAGCAGAGGCCATGCTCGTGCCCGACCTGACCAGCAACCTGCTGTCGGTTCGGGCGATAGACCGCAACAGTGGCGCGGTGGTGTTTGTCGGGGACGCCTGCTACATCCTCAGAGACGGGGATGCTGTTCGTACGAGCGGCGTGCTCAACGAGGCGTCGGTAGTCGGAAAGGTCAACGACGGGGAGCCGTATGTGCTCAAGGTGACGCCCGTGAGGGATTCGGCGAAGGCGGCGTCCACCGGCATCGCCGGGAAGGCGGAGCTTTGTCATCGCCGGTTCAACCATTTGGGGTTTGAGAACCTCACGCGGGCCGCCAAGATGGTCGACGGGATGCCGTCGTCGGTGGCCACTGCCGATCGTGTGGTCGACACTGTGTGTGTGCCTTGCGTGGATGGAAAGATGGTGCAGGCACCGCATCCGCGGACTTCCACCAAGACCACCAAGTGCGAGCTGGTCCACACCGACGTGGGTGGGCCACTGACGGAGTCACTGGGTGGCTCCACATACTTCATCACTGCTCTGGAGGACAGCACTGGTTTCATCATGGCGACACCCATCAAGAAGAAGGGGATGGCGTCAGAAGTGCTCCAGACGCGCATCAAGCAGCTTCAGACGCTTCCGGGTGTCAACGTCAAGCGCGTCCGTCACGACGGTGCCAAGGAGTACCTCACTCATGACCTCAGGGCATGGTACGAGGAAAAAAGCATCACCTCGGAGATGACGGCGCCGTACAAGCCGCAGCAAAACGGAAAGGCAGAGAGGGTCAACCGCACGCTGATGGAGCGCGTGCGTGCTGCACTTCTAGATTCCGGGGCGGAGGAGGAGCTGTGGGCTGAGGCCCTGGCCTCCGTCGTCCATGTGCTCAACCGTTCGCCAGAAGCGGGGCTTGACGTGACGCCGCTGGAAGCGCTGACGGGACGACGCCCTAACGCTGCGGGATTCCACGTCTGGGGGAGTCGCGCCTGGGCGCTCAAGCCCAAGAAGCAGCAGCGCAAGCTGGAACCGAGGACCGACGTGGGCCGCTTTGTTGGCTACACGGTTGGTGGCAAGGCCTACCGCATCCTCCAGGACGGGACGAACAAAGTGTTCGAGCGTCGGGACGTCCTGATGAAAGAGAAGCCGACGAAGGCCGTGACTTCACCCGTCGGTTCAAGCGTTGGTCCTCAGCTGACGATGACCGAGGACAGCGACAAAAACGGCGACATCGACGGGGCCCTGGACGTGCTCGATGCCGAAGAAGATGGCGGGGAGAAGCTTATTCCTGAAGAGGACTCCGAGAGCGACTGCGACGGCGATCCTGACGACCTCGCGGACGACAACGACGATGAGGAAGGTCAGGGTGATACTGCTTCCATACACCCGGTCGGTCACTCTTTCGCGGAAATGGACAATGCGCTCCGGGACCTCGTCGCTCTACACGTAGGCCAGCCCCCAAGGTAACCTGGTGGGAGAAGGACCCCAAGACGTACCTGGCCAGCGGTGCCGAGTCGGCGGCCAAGGATGGCTGGGACTTGACCCAGCCGCCTGCAAACGAGAAGGAGGCGCGTGCCCGTCCTGACTGGCTGTTGTGGCAGAAGGCCATCAAGGACGAGGTTGTGGCGCACTAGAAACTTAGAACCTGGTCCAAGACCAAGGTGTGCAACAAGAAGCAAAAGACGGTCAAGACCCGCTTTTTGCTCGACGTCAAGCACGATGGAGAGGGAAAGCTGACGCGGTACAAGGTGCGGCTTGTGGCCCAGGGCTTCAACCAGGTTCCGGGGCGGGACTTCGATGAGACGCGGGCAATAGTTCCAAATGCGGCGACCACGCGTGCAATATTCGCCGTGGCGGCCACCCATGACTGGGAGATTCACCCTGTCGACGTTAAGACAGCCTTCCTGAACGCAAATATGGACAAGGAGATGAACATCAAGCTGCCGGATGGTGCCGAGGACGCGGACCAGGGGGAGATGTGCCGGCTGAACCTGGCCCTGTACGGGGCAAAGCAGGCGGGACGTCTTTGGGGCATGAAGCTGGAAAAAGAGCTCAAGGAGATGGGCGCCTCTAGGTCACCCGTGGACCCGTGCGTCTACGAATGGAACAACCCTGTGCACGGACGCGTCTTCATCCTGATCTACGTTGACGATCTTGTCGTTGCGGGAAAGAGCCTGGCGGGTGCTAAGGCCGTCAAGTCGGCAGTGTCGGGAAATTTCGACGTGCGCGACATGGCGGAGGTGAAGGACTTCATCGGCATCAAGGTTATGCGAAACCGCAAGGCCAGCACGATTACTCTGAGCAACCCAGGTCACACTGCGGCGCTGCTCGAGGCGTTCGTCATGGAGATGGCGACACACAACAAGAACCCCATGGCGTCGGGGGTGAAACTCGCAAAGACGGGGAACGACCTTGTGACAACACCCCCAGCCGACCCCACCCAGTCGGGGGAAAGGCGAGCCAGGCCGTGTCGCCGGGTAGTCCTGTCGGAGAATCCCCGCCCCGGAAGGAGGCCTCGAAGAGCACACACGCACAGCGTCGACCGGGGGAAGACGCCCCGAGCGACAAACACGAGTTGTGTGACCGGAAGTTTACTTGCCCGCGTCGAAGGCCTCGCGGCAACACTCACGCCTCGCCCTCTTATCCCGTCCCTTCCCCTCAGACCGTCCGAAAAACCCCCCCTCAAACACCCTCAAGGGACCCTCAGAAAACCCTCCGAAAACCCCCTCTCAGACACCCTCATAGGAGCCTCAGAAAACCCTCCCCTCAGGGCACATGGGGCCAGTCGCAGCGGAGGGCGGCCGCAGCTTCGGACACCGCCTTAAGTAGAGGCGGGGGAAGGGTGCTACGTGACACCCTTGCGGCGCCCCGGTGTCAGGGGCGCGGTGTAATACTGGTCAATGGTCCAAGTCGGGTTTACACAAAATTCGGCCCTTAACTGGGGGCCTGCCCGGGGATTTACTAGTCCCAGGGAAGTCTCGAGCTCGCGGTTGTGGTTTGTGAGTCACGGGGCGATCACAAGTGGATCGCCACCGGAATGATTCGAAATATGCGTCAGTAGGACATGTTTCCCTCGCGAGAGCCAGTGGCCGTTTCGGACTGACTGGATCCGACCGCCCCTGACGCGAATTCACGTGTCCCCTCTTGACTGGGAGGGAACTGGTTCCCCGAGTGTGGGGGCCAGGTGTCCGGCCGTCACAGTTCCCCCTTCTAGAGGGGTCGCCGTCCCGGCGGCCCAGGGCCAGGGGGCGGGCCTGCCCGAGGGTTTCGGGCGGGCCAAGGCGGCTAACCGGCATCCCCCCAGTATGGGGCCCGGGTGCTGCCCCGGTTGGCGTCGGCGATGGCCACCCCAGCGGGTGGGGGGCGGGTGGCCCGCCGGGGCCAAGGGGGCATGCGCCGTCATCGTGCGGGGGACCCGGGGGCGTATCAGGGGGCCTGTGTGGCCAATGTGGGCCACACCAGGCGGGCCAGGAGTGGGGTGGGGGGGGGTCGCCGAGGATGGCGCCCCCCCCCGGCCCCCCTCCGGGGCGGCTGTTACGCGCGCCCCGCTGGAGGCAGCGGGGCGCCCCTGCCAGTGTACAGGGGGGCGGTGTGGCCGGGACGGGCCAGGCAGGTCGTGCCGCGGGGGCGCCGGGTGTGGCTCCCCCCTCCCACCCTCCCTCTGGGGCGGCTGTCACGCGCGCCCTGCTGAGGGAGTCATCCAGGGGGGGGGCGCGGAGCAACGCCGCGGGAGGCGACGGGGCGCCCGGGCTAGTGTACAGGGGCCCATAAAAACGAGGCAGGCGGGGCCGACGGGGGACGGACGGGGCGGCCGTAGACTACCGGCCGTTACCGTACCCCCTCTACCCCCCCCAATTTGGGATTGTCCCCCTCTCACTTGTATCCCCTAATCGGCCCCGCGTTCCTACTCGGACGCGGCGGCCATGGCATCCTCGCGGTCGACGGGCACCACGCCGACGGAGGAGATGACGTCCCCAAGTGCGGAGCGCGTCGGGAGCGAGGAGGCGACGGCGGCCTCGAGTGTGGTGCGCGCCGTGCCACCGTCGGGCGGGACGCCGGTCCGGACGGATCGCCGCCCCGCAGCGGCGCGGGTCCGAGCCGGCGGCGATGCGCCGGCGACGGGCGCGGCCAAGTCGGGCGGCGCGGCGACGGCGTCCGCTCGGACCGGCGGGGCGGCCGCCAGTGAGGGCGCCGCCAAGGTCAAGGGCTCTACGGCGGCCACCCCCCGGGCTGGCGGGGCGGCCGCACCGGCGCACAGCACGCCGAAGGGCGCCACCAAGTCAAGTGGCGCGGCCTCGGCGACGCCTCGCGGGAAGGCTGCCCGTTGGTCGCGCCCGGCTAGTGGCGCGACCCCAAGCCGGGAGTCTTCGGCGGTGGGGCAGCCCGCGACGCGACCGCCGCCGGCCCCCCGCCGGTCCAAGACCACGGCGGGGTCGGCGACGGCCTTTCGTGCGTCAAGTGCGGCGGGGCGGTCGGCCGACGACAACGCGGCGGCCCGTACCACAGCGGCCGCCCGCGTGCCGCTGCCGTCTAGCCGGCCGGGGACTCCACTCGCGGCGGCGGCGGCGACCGCGGCGGCACCGGCCGTTGGGGGGGAGGACCCCATGGAGCAAGACTCCCCCCCGCCGGTGCCGCGCCGGGTGCGCCCCCCGCCAGTGGAGGAGGCGGGGCCCGCGGGGGCGGAGACGGGGGCGCTAGTCCAGTGGACGCCCCCCCACGCCCCTAGCCAGTTGGTGGAGTGCCGCCTTCTGGCCCTATGCGAGGCCATCCTGGTGCCCAAGCAGGGCCCGGCTTGGCAGCGGTGGCTGACGCGTCACCCCGTGCAGTACGAGCTTCCTGCCGGGGTGACCGCGGACCTCCCCGCCCTACTGGAGGCGGCGGACGCGCCGTGGGTGGAGCGCCTGGCGGTGCGCCTGTCCAATGTGATGGACGAGGCGACCGCGGGTGACGATACCCCCGTCGTCGCGTGGGAGTGGGCGTGTTGTTCTCCCCCGTACTTGGGGGAGAGGGACCCCCACTTCCACCAGCAGGACTCCCGCACGGAGCGCCGTGTGCGGGACGCGTCTGGTATTCTGGTGATTGCTACTCAAGTCGAGAGCACTCAGATCCACGTCTCTGCAAGGCGGGACTACTATGTCCCGACGCCGACGTGGTGGTCGGCGTTGGAGGTGCCCTATGGGTTCCCCGCGAGGATGCCCCGCATCGTGGCCTACTTTGGCACGGTGCTCCGTCGGGGGGAGTCTACCCCGGCGGCGGCCATCCTGGCGACCCAATGGGTACTCGAGATGGCGCGGGTGTGGTATGCCTCCGCCCGGACCAAAGGGTACCTATCGCACCTGCCCACCGGGGCGGTAGACAGCCTTGTGGAGCTGCACCTCGCCAACTTGGCGGAGGGGGCGGACGTGGAGGCGCAGGCGTATCATAGCGAGTTGCTGGACCTCCATCAGTCGTTGGACTGGGCGGCCGCTGGTCCGTACCTGGCCCGCCGAGTTGGAGGGGACGACGACGGGGCGGCCCCGGCGTTTGTCCACTGTGGCACACGCCTCATGGAGGGTCGGATTGGCCTCCATGAGGGCCTGGGGAATCCGTCATACCCCTATGCTGCGGGGGTGACGGCGACGTCGGCCCCGCCCGAGTCGGGCTGGGGCGCCCCGGGGGCAGTATCCCCGCACCAGCGCAAGCGCACCCGGGGTGCGGTCGAGCGCCCTTCTGCTCGTGGTGGCGCCGTTTGACGGACTGCCCGCTCAGGGCCGTCCCCCGTGGGGCCGGCGACCCGCCGGACGTTTTCCCCGCCCGGAGTGCCGGACTACCCGGCCCTGGGGGCGGGGCAGAACCTCAGCTGGGGGACCGTTACCCCCCAGTGTGCGCGCGCCCTGGCGACCACCTACCCGACTGCGCCAGGGACGCTTCGGGTGGCCCACGGGGAGCCGATAGTCGCCTCCCTGGTGGACACCCTTGCTTCGGTCACCCGGGGTGCGGGGGCCGTACTGCGGGAATCCCCGTCACCCCTCTCGGCGGCAGCCGAGCGGTTCCTGGTGGACACCACCCCGGAGGCCATCGGGTACCAGATGGCCTCTCGGTTGGAGGGACACCGTCAGCGGGTAGCGCCGGGGTCCGCGGTAGCCGCGGCGGGCGGGAGCTCCACTCGAGACCCGTACGCCGGGGAGTCCGCCGCAGCTGCGGCACCCTACTATGGGGGCGGCTGCTCCTACTCCGCCGGAGGAGCCTCGGCGGCGGGGCACACGACCTATGCCGGGGGGTACACCGCCGCGGCGGCGGCGCCGAGTCCGGCGCCGCGCTCGACGTGGGGTCCGGTTCCCACGGGTCGGGGGCCGGCCCACGAGTACCCCTTCGACCCGCCCGTACGTGACCACTGCGGGGGGTACGCCCGCGACGACCTCCAGCGGTCGCCGGACCGGAGTTAGCGGCCCGTGCCCTAGCGTGCGGGGGCGGGGGAACGCCGAGTTTGGTTGGTCCCACCCCCCGTCCGGTCTGTCCCGAGTTGGGTCGGTCGCTCCCCCCGAGTAGCGAGGGGACGGCCCGTTGTTTGTTCTTGCTTGGAGGGCCCCGAAGCCGGGGGGTGGGTTGGTTCCTTTGTCAGGGGTGTGCGAGGAGTACCCGGTACTAGGGGTTTGTTGTTTGATACCCATCTTTGCACCGAGAGTCGGTGTTGCATACAGTCTTTGCGAACCTTCTTAGCCGGGAGGTCCTCCACATAGAGCCAGGAGTCCTCCCGGGGTCCATACCTGAACCATCGGACCTTGAGCATGATGTGACGGCCGGACACCTGGCCCCCACACTCGGGGAACCAGTTCCCTCCCAGTCAAGAGGGGACACGTGAATTCGCGTCAGGGGCGGTCGGATCCAGTCAGTCCGAAACGGCCACTGGCTCTCGCGAGGGAAACATGTCCTACTGACGCATATTTCGAATCATTCCGGTGGCGATCCACTTGTGATCGCCCCGTGACTCACAAACCACAACCGCGAGCTCGAGACTTCCCTGGGACTAGTAAATCCCCGGGCAGGCCCCCAGTTAAGGGCCGAATTTTGTGTAAACCCGACTTGGACCATTGACCAGTATTACACCGCGCCCCTGACACCGGGGCGCCGCAAGGGTGTCACGTAGCACCCTTCCCCCGCCTCTACTTAAGGCGGTGTCCGAAGCTGCGGCCGCCCTCCGCTGCGACTGGCCCCATGTGCCCTGAGGGGAGGGTTTTCTGAGGCTCCTATGAGGGTGTCTGAGAGGGGGTTTTCGGAGGGTTTTCTGAGGGTCCCTTGAGGGTGTCTGAGGGGGGGTTTTTCGGACGGTCTGAGGGGAAGGGACGGGATAAGAGGGCGAGGCGTGAGTGTTGCCGCGAGGCCTTCGACGCGGGCAAGTAAACTTCCGGTCACACAACTCGAGTTTGTCGCTCGGGGCGTCTTCCCCCGGTCGACGCCGTGCGTGTGTGCTCTTCGGGGTTTTCTTCCGGGGCGGGTATTCCCCGACAAGACTACCCGGCGACACGGCCTGGCTCGCCTTTTCCCCGACTGGGTGGGGTTGGCTGGGCGTGTTGTCACACATGAGTCGCTCATGTTCGTCGCACCCCTGTCCGGCAAAGTGGTCGAGGACAGCCTCAATCGGTTTACTACCCGACGAGGGAAGGGAGGGCACCTGCCACGCGGCCAGTGCCCGTGCCCAGGCCGGGTCACCCTCGGGTTGTTCCGGGGCACGGGTGACGTGGTTCCCGTTGGTAGTGCGTATGCCATCTTCACTTTCGATGGTAAGCCGACGCCCGTCTGTCTTAAATATCTGGTAGCGTCCCAGCGTCTTGAAGACGAGTTTCCCCCCCTGGTTCTCGTGCGACTTCACGAATACCCAGTCGGCCACTCGGAGGGCTTCGCGTGGAGCCTGTACGCGCTTGTCGAAGGCCCGTTTGTACCGGGCCTGCGCCTTCTCCATGGTATCCCGCACTAGGGGTATCAAGGCGTCAAGGTGCTGGAGGAAGTTCTCCTTGGTTCGCCCGGGGGTTACGATTTCCCCGGGGTCGGCGCCCGCTGTAAGTCGTTCGATCGCCACGGGAGTAAGCCGTCGTGGACTCACGAACGCGAATGGGACTTGCCCAGTGCTACTATGCAGTTGCGAATTATGAGCCGTTACTACCAGGCTTAAGTACCGGGACCACGTAACCACGCGGTCACTTACGTAGTGTCGTAATTGCTGAACTAATTTCTTATTAAACCGTTCGACTTGTCCATTAGTTTGGGGGTGGTACGGCGTGGCATAATTGGTGTCAATACCCAGCGCCTTGAGCACCCCTTGCCAGAGTACGGCGGCGAATTGGGGTCCGTTGTCCGATAAAACTGAGTCGGGGATCCCATAACTAGCGACCCAGGTGTCCAAGAAGGCACTGAGGACATCCAGAGCCGAGATGTCCTTCAGCGGGACTGCCCGCGTGAACTTAGAGGAACGGTCACAAATGACTAGGATATACTCATATCCTTCGGGGGTCCGTGGCAATGGACCAAGTAGGTCAATGGCCAGAGCCGCGAAAGGTTCCGTAGCGGGGAACAATCGCATGGAGGCGATACTCTGCGTACCCATGAGGCGGTTCTTCGCACAGGTCGGACACGCCGCGACCCAGCCGAAGACGTCGGCGGCCAATGAGGGCCAATAGTAATGGTTCCTCATGGTCTGGCACATCCGGGAACCACCGGCATGTGCCGCCAAGAGGGACGAGTGTTCCGCCCGCAGCACGTCCTCAACCAGGGACCGGGGGACCAACAGGTGTTGGGAGCCGGCCCGGTGCCCTTCGCGGCAGAGCAGCCCATCCGCATTCTGCTAGAAGCGGGTGGGCTCGGAGGTATCAAGTATCTGTTTGACCTCCTGGCAGAAATCATCGTCCGCCTGCTTCTGGGCTAGTTCGCGCAGGGGTATGCGGGCGGTCTCCCTGTTCTCGGGGAGCCGGGAGTCGAGCACCGCTCCCGACCGGGTGGTCACCCCAACTGTGAGGATCTCCTGGGAGATTGGTCCCGTGTCCAGCCCCTCAGTCGGGAGGCAGGACAGCGCGTCGGCCACCGCGTGTTGGGGGCCGGGCTTGTATTCCACATCATAGTCGAACTCCTTAAGGAGGAGGCGCCAACGATTTAGTCGATTGTTGGTGCAGGCCGTCGTGGTTGGTATCCACTTCAGTGCCTTGTGGTCACATCGGATGAGGAACTTGGTGCCTTCGATATACGGTCGTAGTAAACCGACAGCCCACACCACACCCAGTCCCTCAATCTCGGTGACGGTGTAGTTCTTCCCTGCCGGCAGTAGGCCCTTGCTGAAGTAACCTACTGGCAGGTACTTGTCATCGGGTTGCTGCTGTAGTAGGCAGCCCCCCAACTGATCGTAGCTAGCGTCTACATCGATGATGTACTTCCCCTCCTTGCGCGGTATCGCAAGGATGGGCGGGTGGCATAGCTGTTCGCGCAGTTTGTCGAACGCGGCCTGTTCCTCCGGAGTAGGGGGACTCAACCGCTTCGGAAGCTTCACGCTGTTCAAGTCGCTCAGCGGCTTCGCTTTCTTAGCGAAGTCTTCCGTGAACCTACGGTAGACATTGCAAATGCCCAAGAAACTCCTCAGTTGGGTTTGGGTCTTGGGGAAGACGGCCTTCTTGATGGCTTTGAGGTTCTTCTCATTCACACTCACGCGTCCTGGCCGTACTACATGGCCAAGATACTCCACCTCGTTACTAAAGAGGTGGCACTTCTGTGCCTGGAGGGTGACCCCATGCTTCCCGAGTAGGGTGAGGACCGTGTCCAAGTGGGACAGATGGGACTCTGCATCGGCGGAGAAGATGATGAGGTCGTCTAAGTGGACGAGCACATTCTGCCACTTGACTCCGGATAGGATCATGTCAATAGCCCGCTGGAAAGTAGCAGGGGCATTGCACAGGCCAAAGGGGAGACGGGTACACTGGTACGTCCCACAGTGGCAGGTGAACGCCGTCTTGGGCTTATCCTCCTCGGCTATGGGGATCTGCCAGTACCCTGCGTTGCAGTCCAACGTGGAGAAGAACTGGGCATCCCCTGAGGATTCGAGGCAGTCGTCCATCCGGGGTAACGGATACGAGTCGCGTACTGTGCGCTCGTTCAACTGCCGATAGTCGATGCAGAACCGGGGACTCCCGTTGGGTGTTGGTATGAGTACCACCGGGCTAGCCCACTGACTCTGGCTGGGCTCGATGACTTCGAGCTTGAGCATCCGGTCGACTTGGGCCTTGATGAGTTTCCTAGTTCGGGGACCCATCCGGTAGGGGTTGAGCCGGACGGGCTTGGAGCCCTGCTTCAACTCGATCCGGTGCTCCGTGTCCTTGATGGGGCCCAAGTGCCCACTCCATAGGGCCCGGTGCTTCTGTAGTAGGGAGAGCACTTGGGGCCTCAACCCCTCGGGCACGTTCGAAGTATGAACATGGGGCTCCTCCACGGGGTCCGTCACGTCCGGCGCGGTGGCCGGACTGGGACTTAGTGAAGCCCATTCCTCTCGGGATGTGGCGGCCACCGTACCGGAGTAGGCCGACATATGCCCCAGGACCATACCTTTGGGGAGCCGCTTACTCGTACTCCCCGTATGGGTTACTTCCACCCACCACGTCTGGTTAGCTGTGCAGTCCATGGTGCCGGTTGCCACATGCACGCGATGGCGATCATACACTTGATGGCGCTGGGTGATGACCCCATTCCCTTGGAAGGACGTCTGTACTGGGACGTATCCCCTGGACCGCGGGGGCAGAACCACCTCGCGGGCCAGACTCACCTTGGCGTCCGCCTCACCAGCGGCACCAGCCTTGTCGGGTTGGTTCGCCTTGGCATACGACACCGTCTTACCCCGACGGAGGATGGGGACCTCACATCCATCTAGTACCTGGATATACCCCTTAGGCCCACAGATGTTGGGGACATGAACGTCGGTGTAGTCGGTTCCCAGTAGTAGAGGGACCGTCATGCCGCGCACTACTCCACACGTGACTTGTGTGTAGTAGGTGCCAATTCGCACCGTAAGAGTCACGGTGCCCGTGATGGGAAGGAGTCCCCCATTCACGTCCAACAACTGGGCGGTCGCCACGTCTAAGGGCGCCACCTTCATCTCCGGGGGCAGTAGCGCCTCTCGTATTAGAACGACGCCGGACCCTGTGTCGACAATGACGCGGAGGGCTAACTCACGCCCCGCGTCCAACCAGATGCGGCTGACCACCTGATAGTTGGACCCCGTCAGGATGGCCACGACACTCCGGCCGTCCAGCCCCCTCGGGAGGGGTGCATCCCGAGGGCGGATCCCCTTGGGTCGGGATTGGATGCGTACTGGCATCACATCCGCGCCCCGAGTTGGGTCCACCAGTCGCCGCGGGGAGGGCCCAACACCGGTGGTTACTCGTTTCCCTCCTCGGACTCAGCGGAGGTTCCCGGTCCGCACTCGGACTCGGCCCGAGGTTCCCCATTCTCAAGCGGCGTCGACTCATCGCCGCTTGAGCTGGAGTCCTCGTTGGGGGTGGCAACTGCCACCCGTCGGCCCATCCGCTGGGTGTCGCGGGCGGCCGAAGGCGCCCCGAGAGGGGACCAGCGCAGGACCGCCGCCAATCGGTCGCGTAGGCGTGCGTCCAAGGTTGGGCACACCTCGGCCCAATGACCCAGCCACACTGCCAGCAAGGGTACTCTCCCGTCCTGGGTTTGGGACGGGGAGGCTCATCTCGCTGTCGGAACCGGCGGCGTGAGTTGTCGCCGCCTCCGGGAGTCGAGCCGTCTGGTGCCGGGGGTCGGGCCGCCTCGCGCCGTACCCCTCCACCTGGGGTAGGGGCGTCCACAGCCCCAACGACCCGAACAGGGGCATCTCGCGGTGGGTAACCCCGAGCCCCCCCCGAGATCCTGGGAAGTGCGGCCGCACGAGCTTGCCGCCGGATCCGGGCCTCCTCCGCGAGCACTTCTCGCTCCTTGGTCCGCTCCTTAAGCTGCTCAAGTCGTAGCCAGCGGTGTTCGTCGCCCTTGGTCTGGGCGACGCGGGCTAACTCCGCCGTAGTCATGCCGGGGGTGTTCCGCTCCCGAACAGTGGCGCGCGCGGCGCGGTGGACACCTTCCACAAAGCGCCCCTTGAGCGCGCCCTCCCCGTACATGAACCCGCACTCGGTGTTGAGGCGGCGGAGCCGTTCGGCGAAGAACCAATCGTCCTCGTCGTCCCGTTGGACCGCGACGTTCAGGGTCTCGACGAGGGTTGCCACTGAGGCCTCGTCGACGTGCCGTCGGAGCATCCAGTTGATGAGCTCCAGGTAGGAAGTGATCTCGCCGGGGTTAACCGCCCGGCGAGTCGGAGTAACCATCATTACCTCCGACTTGAGAGGTTCCTTTGTAAAGACTTGAAGGATGTAGAAGGCTTCGCCTTCGGAGATGTCGTTGTCGTCGCAGGCCTTGGCAAACTTGCGCAAGAACTGGATGACCTTGGCGGGGGGAGAACCGTCCCACTCGTCGTGCACCCCGAAGGTCTGAGCCACATCCTTCTTGCGCCGACCCAGAGTACGGGCCTGGCGCCGCGTGTAGACAACCGACTTGTTGTCCAGCGCGTAGGTCTCGCAATCGGACATGATCCGGTAGTACGGGTGGTTCACCAAGATCTTGGGCGCCACCACCCGAGTAGGTGGCGTCGGGGTTGCTTGAGTCGGCCACCCCTCCGCCTCCGTACCGGTTGCAAGGGTGAGTTGTGTCGGGAACCCCGGGTCAATACCCCGGGGAAACTCTCGCGCCGCCCCCCCGCCTTGCTCACCTCCCACCAAGTCAGGAGTCGGTATGGTCCTCGGGTCAATACCCCAAGTACCCTCCCTCACGGTCCACGGCGTGGGGGTAGCGCGGACTGCACCTAGTAGGGCCGCAACGGCCGACTCGTCCCCCGAGCGAGAGACGTCCGTCGTTGACGACGACGACGAGTCGTCGTGTCGGTGCCGATGGGAAGAGCGCCGGGCTCTGCCCCGGCGTTCAGTGGGTCTGGGCGTAGAGCCCCGCAACATCGCAACTAGCGATCGGGTAACTTCAGACCGAACGACTTCGGCCACGGCGTCTCTCCACTCGAGACCCTGGCCATCCCTGGCACCCCGTGCGCCTGGGGGAGCACGACTAGAGCTCCCACCCGCAGGCTCCCGTGCCGAGTCTGGCATCGCCCCCCCCTCCCAAGCACCGAGAGGGGATCTCCCACCGGGCCCCGAGGGCCGGGGGACCGATACCGTGGGTCCCGGCGCTGTGCTCGCGCGCCGGGGCACCCTTGGCACTCCGTGAACCTGGGGGAGCACGACCAGAGCTCCCATCCGCAGGTTCCCGTGCCGGTGGTGGCACAGACCCACCGCCCCACGTGGTTACGTCGGGCGACTGTCCTCCTCCGAAATGAGTGCCAGCACCCGGTGGGGCCACCTCGAGGTGAGTACTACCCGAGGGGGCGCCCGCCGGGGGGCGAGTCCCATTCGGATCAAGGCCCGGGGGCAAGGGCTGGAACAATATCCGCTGCCCGCGGGCACCCGCATCTGTGGTACCTGCACTGGTGTGGCGATCGTCCACCGACGATCCGCCTCCGGGGGGGGAAGACCCATCCCCCCCGACACCAGGCACGTCGACACCAGGGGGGTCTCCATGCCCCCCCCCGTCGGCCATCGACCCGGCCGGACTCAGCCGAACCTGGCGTTGCGGGGCGCCGCCCGCAGCGCTAGGCACCAAGGGGAGGAGGACCAACTAGGTTCCCCCCGAGGCGGGTTGGCGCACCGCCACCACCCCGAGGGAGGTTGAGTCGCCGTCCTCCCCTGCTGCTCCACCAAATTTGACAACACGCCCAGCCAACCCCACCCAGTCGGGGGGAAGGCGAGCCAGGCCGTGTCGCCGGGTAGTCCTGTCGGGGAATACCCGCCCCGGAAGGAAACCCCGAAGAGCACCCACGCACAGCGTCGACCGGGGGAAGACGCCCCGAGCGACAAACACGAGTTGTGTGACCGGAAGTTTACTTGCCCGCGTCGAAGGCCTCGAAGCAACACTCACGCCTCGCCCTCCTATCCCGTCCGTTCCCCTCAGACCGTCCGAAAACCCCCCCCCAGACACCCTCAAGGGACCCTCAGAAAACCCTCCGAAAACCCCCTCTCAGACACCCTCATAGGAGCCTCAGAAAACCCTCCCCTCAGGGCACATGGGGCCAGTCTCAGCGGAGGGCGGCCGCAGCTTCGGACACCGCCTTAAGTAGAGGCGGGGGAAGGGTGCTACGTGACACCCTTGCGGCTCCCCGGTGTCAGGGGCGTGGTGTAATACTGGTCAATGGTACAAGTCGGGTTTACACAAAATTAGGCCCTCAACTGGGGGCCTGCCCGGGGATTTACTAGTCCCAGGGAAGTCTCGAGATCGCGGTTGTGGTTGGTGAGTCACGGGGCGATCACAAGTGGATCGCCACCGGAATGATTCGAAATATGCGTCAGTAGGACATATCTCCTTCGCGAGAGCCAGTGGCCGTTTCGGACTGACTGGATCCGACCGCCCATGACGCGAATCCACGTGTCCCCTCTTGACTGGGAGGGAACTGGTTCGCCGAGTGTGGGGGCCAGGTGTTCGGCCGTCACATCAGGGCTGCGTCGCGTTGGGACTTTTGTGACCGAACATGGTGCACATAGCGGCCAGGTCGCCAGTCAAAAACAGACGAACAGCCCGTCGCTCCGCGCCAACAAGCACCTCCTCGCGCACGAGCCGGTCGAGCTCGGGCAGGTGCCGCTCCAGCTTCGCGGCGAGGTCCTGGTACTTGTCCTTCTCGGTCGGACAAACATCCACAAGGATCGTGTTAGCCGGGTTGTTGGGGTGAGCTTGGTTGAGAATCCCCGTGACAATCTTCACCGAGCTGGGGAACCCCCCCTTGTCGAGCCCGAGGGATACCTGCACCTCGGAGGTCGACGCCGCTGGGGACCCACCGGGCTTCCCCGGAGGAGGAGCTTCGAACCCACAAATCTTCTCCACCGGTCGGAGCGAGGCATCATAGAAGTACCGCTCGACCCAGTCGTCAGACCCGACGAGGGAGGACACCTTCTCCGGGACGGCATCCGACAGGCTCATCAGGTTAGCGCCGGTGCTGTCCACCACCACTTTCTTGGATGGCCGCTCCGACATGACGAGGCGCGCCCGGCGCAGCGCCGATAGGCTCGCCATTGTTCCAAGCCCCGAAACTGACCCCTGTCAGGAAACTCAAGCCCACTTGCTCCTGGATCGAGAGACGAGCAGGCCCAGTTGTGCCCCTGCCGACGAGCCTGTCGCGCTGATTGGTTCTTGGTGCGAAATCTCTTGCGAAAACCGGCGCCTCCGAGGCCGTCCGGAAGCCGCAGGCACCCCCCTCTCTGCGCCAGGCAGCGAGACATTTGTTTGCTTGGCTCTTCCGCACAAGGACCTTCCTCTGGGAGGCTCGCTTGGAGTACACGCTCACAACCCCGTTGCGGTGTGTCAGACGTATCTCTCGGCCAGCACCCGGCAGCAAAAAGGCGCTCGCAATCTTGTTCAGCACGACCTTGTCAGCCTCCTGATAAACCCGTCCAGACCGGAGGTCGCTCAGAACCGCCTGGCAGCGGTCGGATGAGGGTGGAGAGCCTGCCAGGGGGAGGACAAGACGTACGTCCACAGCCGTGGGAGGAGCGCACATGGCGTGAGCGGAGCGTGCGCGCGCGGAGGCCAGGTCAGCCATCAGACGAGCAACTTGCTTCCGCTCATTCACCAGCTGCAGGGTTGCCGCGGCCGCACGCTTCCGCGATAGATCGGCAGACAGTAGGGCGGACGAGCAATGGGTGCACACACCCCCACCAACGGTACGTGGTGTGCTGCTGATATCCCCTGCAGACGTACGGCGTGGTTGCAAGGTAGGAGGACGAAGTGAAATGGTCCCCAGGGCAGACTCGTTGTTCATGTCGCCAACCGCGCGGAAAGTAGGAGGGGCTGGTGAGGGTCGTGGTGTGCATGATGGGACGCGTGCGGGGCTCGAATGCCGCGCGGCACGCTTATGGCAAGAGTCACACAGGCGGAGGGGACGCCCGTCGTCGTCGAGCCCCATCTTGAGCTTGCAGTGCGCCATCGGGAGCTGCGCCAGAGCATGGGCGGAAGACTCCGCTTGGCTTTGCGACGCCCCAACCCTCCAATCACTCATCTTTGCCCCTTGCTTCAGAAGGAAGCGGGAACACCCCGTGCACTTGAAGGCCCAAATCTCCCCCGCAAAAGCCGTCTGCAGCTCTGCCGCCGTGAACCTGTTGAAGGACAAGAAATCATGGCACACCGTCTGCCACCACGCACTAGAAAGCAAGCCAGCAATCATCAGGACACCGCGATGCTTGCAAGGGAATGATCTCAGCAGCCCCGATGCCTCCGACCGAGTATACGCGGTGGAGCCACGCAAGCAGGCCAAAAACAAGCAGAACAAACTCGACCCACGTACGTCTGAGAGCCAGGTTGACGGTCCCCTTCCATCTCCTCCTCCCTTGGCGTCCGAATGGAAGAGCAACGATGGCGTCATGGGCGGGCGTTGCTCGGTGTGGGACAACACACCCTCGCTGGCGAGTACGGCGCGCTCGTCGCCTGATCCGGTCAATCGGTCGGCGCTTCGAAACCGATTCGGACGACGAAAAAGCTGTCCACGTGTGCCGACGAAGTCGGCAACAACTTCAAGCGTCCCCACGCCTTAGACGCTCTCAGGGCGGTTTTATTTGGGACGCGTCCCAAATAACAGGGGGCCTGTCAGAAAGCCGCACGTGGCTACCGGACTTTCGTATCGAGGGTGTCATGCACAGGCCCGTAAGAGCCACCTTTTCTCGGCGTGTCGCAAGACCAGATCGCCGCGAGACCAGTCTGGAGCCACGGCTCTGAAACAAGAGCGTAAGCGAGTTTCGCTCGAAAATTACGCGCGAGGTACGCATGAACCAGTTACGCTAGGAAAACCTTAGTGTGCATGGCACCCGCGGCCCGGGTACACTGCACCACCCAGGGTTTTTTTTCTTAATTCACAAGAAGGGGAAAAATGAAGAGGAGACACGTCATGCTTCATTCGGCCAAATCATTCAAACGGCGAAAACCGTTTTGGACACTCTTCATCAGAAGGCAAAGCCAATTATTTCGGGATACAGTGGGACACTCTGCCGACGATCTTGCCTGCGAATGGCAGTCGCGACACAAAAAAACGTGCACTTTACGAACGATCAGACGAATGCACACTCGTACTTCACACATTCGTTTGACAAACGAACGCGATACGAATCCGGCATTTGTGAGGGCGGCACCATCTTGGACATGATGTCCCGGCGGCGTGACGGCGGCCGCCGCCGCGCGGCTGCCCCCGTTGGCTGCGTTTGTGGGGCAGGGGGGGAAGAGGGCGATGCGCCCCCGGCAGTCCGCACCGACGCCAGGGTTGGCGGCGGTCGTGGATGCTGCTGCCGGGGCAACCGCCCCCGCCAGCGCTGCCCGTCGGCGGCGGAACGACGGTGCGGTGGATGCGCCGCTGCGGTCGGTGGCGGCCGCCGCCGCCGCAGCCACCACCGCCCCAGGGCACGGGAGCCGCAAGTGGCGCGACCCACAACAGCCGCTGCGTCTCTTGCTTTTCTCTTTTGTGGCGGCCACCCCGCCGCCGCCAGCGCCGCCCGACGGCGGCAACGGACGGCGCGGCGGTGGCGGCAGCGGCGGCGGCGGCGGCGGCGGCGGCACCGCCGGTGCGGAGGCCGGCCAGCCGGCCGGCCCGGTCGATGCGCCCCGCGCGGCGTGCGCGTCGGCCGGGGCGCGCCGCGCGTCGCCGCGACGGAGGGGTGGCGCCGCCGACGCTCCGGCCCGACGGCGGGCGCGCCCGTCGGTGCGCCGTGGGTGGGCGGGCCGGGAACCCCCCGCGGCGGCGCGGCGGGGTGGCGCGACGCGCGCCGCGGGCGCGGGTGGGCGGCACGGGGGAGCGCCGGGGCGCCCCTGCGGCGGCGCGCCGGCGAGGCACGACGCGCCCCGCGTGCGCGGGTCGGGGACGGGGGCCCCCACCTTGTCCGCCACTGCGACGGCCGCGCGGTCCCCCAGGTCGGGCCGCACGGGGCCACGCGTCTCGCTGGGGGCGCTGCTGCAGCGGCGCCCGCCGCTGCGGTCGGCCCGCCCCCCGCCGCAGCGGCCGTACGTGCCGATCCCCCCCCCCCCGCCGGGGCAGGCGCGAGGTCCCCCTCGGGTCTGACAACGGCACCGTGTGCCGTGACGCAGGGCGTGCGCGCGCCGCCCACCCGCGTCGACTCCCGCCACGGGGGTCAACGCCACGCCGCGGGGGAGAAAGCACGGAACCGCCACAGGAAAAGAAGAGGGTGGGTCGTCATGGACGGCGGGGGCCCCGCGTCCCGAGCATTGGGGACTGCCGCCTGGCCCGCTGTGGCCGCGGCGCCGCCCGCCCGACCGCACGGCGCAGCCGCCGGCTACCGCGGTGGGCAATCGTCCCGCCGCTCCCCCTGCCCCGCGTGGACCACTGGCCGTGGCAGAGACAACAGACCAAGGGGTGAGCACGCCACCAGCGGCGGCAAGAAGAAACAGGCCGGTGGTTGGGGCCCGCCACGCCCAAGACGGCACCCGACGCCGTCCGGGCGGGGCTCGTGGCAAGCGGCGCCCGCGGCCACGGGCGGCGGCCGCCGCCGCGCGGGCGCCCCAGCCCGACGGCGCGCGGCGGGGGCGGCCGCCGCACCGCACACGTCCCGACCAGGCACGGCCCGTCACCGGGTCCCACACCGGCCGCAAGTACTCTTCAACCGCACAGCGCGGGCCGGCCCAACTCTGTCGCTCGACCCAGCAACCC
>Ga0209093_1000412_pt1 | contig 22875 bp, 37 predicted proteins | sample SidtaG_4_FD_187450 | JGI IMG/M metagenome (GOLD analysis project Ga0209093, IMG submission 187450) | Marine algal microbial communities from Sidmouth, United Kingdom - Sidmouth_Male1 metaG (SPAdes) (version 2) | ecosystem: Host-associated > Algae > Red algae > Unclassified | place: Sidmouth... | reverse complement strand
GCGGGTGCAGCGCGTTGCGCGTGGGATTGTTACTCCCCCTCGTCTGTAATGATCGCTTCGGGGGACTTGACATGCATGGAGGGAATTATCTGCATTGGTTGGTGACGGCCCGGGTCAATTCCCAATAGGGGAAATTGGACCCGGGCGACGGTTTCCGCCCTTTTTAGGACGAAGGGCGACGACGGTGGGAGGCACCGTCGTCGCCGGCAAGTAAACCGTGTCTCGATGTCTTGGCGTTTCGATCGGCCCGACTGCCCGGACCTCGAGTCCCATAGCGGGTGTCGCGCGAGCGGCTGAGACGGCCGTTACTTCCCTCCTTCTGGGGTAACCCCCTAGATTGTGGTACTACACTCAGGCTGCAAACGCTTGCTCTATTTGTGGTTACAGCCGGCGATTCGCCGACGATGCCCATAATTTTAGCACATGCGAGGCAAACGTGCGTGAGTGCACGGCGAGCCCGAACGTGCCGGCTGCGTTTCAGACACAGGCGTGCACGTGCTCGGCTGCAAGGGTGAAGCGTTGCGCTCATAGCAAACAGTAAGTTTGGGATATCCTCGTTCCATCGCCATCTTCGAGTACTATTTTTCTCGGCCTGATTGAATCAGCCATACTCTGACCACGAGCTTAATCTTCCGTGTATCTGTGTCTCCATATCTTTGCCGTTTCCACTTGTGTCTGGAGAAGGGCCATCTCCCACACACTCTTTCTTTGTCAAAGGCTTTCGATCTTTCATTTTCTCCAACAGGGAAGCTCTCGTTGCGCCGGAAGAAGGGGGTACAGTGGAATGTGGCATCAATGGTGTGTGGGAAAACCAAGGACGATCACCTGAAGCAAGTCACGGCCGCCGCATTTCGATCGGCGACGGCCGCCGCCGATGAAGCGCAAGCCCAAGTGGATCGGCGTCGCCATGCTCTTCGATCTGACGTTGCCGAGCAACCAGATGTGGCTCGTGGATCCGTTATAGATCGATCAACGACGGCACTATCGGGTCCGAATCCTCGAGCTGCAATCGTGCGGAATCCGCTTGGAGCTGCCTACCATGCATCGTTAGCAACTGGTCTGGCAACTGGAATGCCTCTTGAAGTGGCACTGTTGTTCGCCGGAGAGACCCAAAGCAGGTGTTGACTTTGGTTCTCCGTCCAGATGGGATGCCCCCAACTCTACCGTGGTGCGTCGAGCAGTTCGCAAGCGTTTGGCGGAGACGGCGGCGGAGAAGCGACTCGCACAGGTTGCAAGGATCAACGTCCGGCGTGGCAATACGGGCGGTGTCATCGCATCCACCCGAGTGTGAGTTCTGCTTCAGTTTCTCATGAGCGTGCTGGTATGGCGCCGGCACGCCCGATTTTCACATTCAGGGTGTGTCGTCTTCCCCTTGTACTGTGACCTGACCTTCTAACCGGCCTTTCCGTTTCCTACAATCTTGCTCCTCTCTCTTCTTCTGGTCCTTTGCATCTGCTGAGCATTTCGAAGGCGGGCACTGTACGCCGGAAAAGATGTGCCCCCCCCTTCTCCGGCAGCAGAGACCGCCGGCGCGGGCGGTCGTTCTGCGCCAGGTGGTACGGAATTGGCCGCCACAGGATCTCGGGAAAGCGAATTCCGACAGCTTGGAGCGGCTGCCTTGGCCGAGGACCTGGCATCGTTTCCTTTTGGGTCTGGGGAAGACTCTGAGCGTGCTGCTTTTATGGAAAAGGCCCGTCGGGGTATGGCTGCAGGGTTCTTACGTGGTCATACTGTGTGCGGTTTGACTGTTAGTGCGATGGATGTCGCTGTTTTGATTTTGACCCAGTGGGGTGAGCAGGGAGGGGTGCATCCGGATGTGTCGTCCCTCCCACTTGGATTGCGTGACTTGGTTTTGTCGTGGGTCATGTTACATCGCCGTTAGTGCCTTTCTGCATCGCCATCTGGTATATGTTTAGTAGATTATTCATTTCTCTCGGCTCTGTTACTCCCGCACGTCAGGCAAAGAGGCAAACAGTCCGTCCCATGGACCACCAGTCCCACAAAGCTCCGGAACGTTTCGAACAGCCTCCAAGAGGCTGTGCTCAAAGTGAGATGCACTGTTTGGGGGAGTCAACTTAGACAATGCAACCGCATATAGAAGCGTCTCGGTCACCCCGGGATACAAGTGGTGCGCGGTCTTGAGTTGGTGTGAATACCAGGGGTTGACAGAATACGGTTTTTTGGCCATATCCGGGCCAGAATACGGATATAATCCAGAATATGGCGCAGAATATTCGTCCACGATTGTCCATTGAAGAAAAAAAGACCACATACGGAAAGCTCTGGACGTCACTATGTCAATATCCCGAGCTGTTGGGCCAAACTGATGCCGAATATAGTCGTGTGGTTTGCAATTACAGTAGCCCAGGATATCGGATATTTATCCTGACAACCCCTGGTGAATACTCACTAAACACTTCTTCTATCGGCTGCAACTCCGGACTGTACGGTGAAAGATGCAGAGGAAAGATGCCGTTGGCTCGGATGAAAGCATCCGCCTCGGCCGAGTGGATAGGTGCGTTGTCGTAAAGTAGAACACACCGGTCTGGTTTCAGCCTCCACGGTAGCCCAGGAAAAAACTGCTTCATCGTCGTCAATAGCCCGTTGAGGAAGAGCAGCCAATCGTCTGAGTTCTGCGAAGGGGGAGTGGGGGTGGTGACCGAGTGCAGCACCCCTTCTGTGCAGGAAACGGCCATCATCGTTGAAGTCCTCAGCATCGCCCTCCGGTCACGCGACTGACACTCCAGTCGCGCACCGCGGAGCCAGCAACCACGTCGTCGCCGCAAGTCCCCGCCGTCCTTGTGGGTCTCGTCGGCGGAAACGAGGCACCGAAGGGGAACTGACAAGAATAGATTGGCGAAAGCCGCCGGCCTTTGTGATGACGTTCGCGGCGCAAGCGATACAGCTTCTTGTCAGAGCAGCCCGCAGCCCTCAGCACGCGGTCGAGGGTGGCGATTGAGCACTTGTAGGAGTCGCAAAAACCCGTCAAAGTTGATAAAAACAGAAAAACGTCCTTTATTTCACCTAACAGCTGCTTGGGGTCCGACAAGATGACGGCTTTCACAGCACAGACGAAGTGCTCGTCAAACCGAACATTGTCCGCATGACGATTACGGATGGCCGGGTCCAGCCACCACTCGCCGGTGTCCTTGTACGCCTTGATCCAAGCCACCTCCGTGCTGCGGTCGCATGCTAGGCTCCTCTCCGCCTCCGCCGTGCTAACACCTTCAAATAAAACCCAGGAGACGACTAGCATCCGCGCCGTGTCGTCAAACATGATGAGGGAGTGCGAGGGAAATCGGAGAACTTGCAGCAAGGAATGCCGCACGTCAGCAGAGACCCTTCACTGGACCTGGCTGTTTGTGAGTAGAGGCCTGTGTGAAAAGTAGCCCGTATTTGCCTTTGGTAGAAAAAGATGGCATCGCTGTAGGGCCACGATTGAAAGGACTCTCTCGACCTCGGCCAAAGCCCAGGAAGCCGACTGACTTGGAGTCTGTGAAACGTCAGACCGGAGCTTCTAAGCGATCATGCAGTGCCAAGAAGGCTGTTCGATGGAGTTCCGGTGGAATGAGCCGTCTCGCTCATCGCGTTGGAAACATGGTACGACCTACGTGCTATACAGAACCTATCTCTCTGTGCCTGATGTGGCGGGTGGGACGCAATATCAGTGGACGTTCTAAGCATACGGTAGAGGAACAGGACACGGAGACGCCTGCGGCCAACCCCCCCGCGGCGCATTCGCGCGGTCGCGGGGTGGCGACGGCAAGGGGGTGTCGTGGGACACCTGCCTCAGTCCCGTGGCACTTTCCTGGGTAGGTGCGGGGCCGACACGGTGAGAGGGACTTGGAGCAGGTCCAGTCCCCAAAAGTGGGGTCCATGAAAGTCTATCCCACCGCGCAGGCGCCCCAAGACACAACATTACTCAGCAAGATACGCCCGGATATACAGAGAGATGGATCACTTCAGCTCACTAGATGCCGTACGGGAGGTCATTCGTGCCGAAGGCAGGAGCAGATTCCGGAAAAAGAAACTAACAAAGTCGGTTGGGAGCGTAAGCGCCGAGGTCTAGCTGGCAGCCAAGATGCGCTTTGTTGTGGTAGACAGCCCGGCGATAAAATCTTGCGGAACCCCCACCGCCGAGGCGGCGGCCGCTACCCCGCTCTTTAGGGGGTGAACGTCATAGAAGGTGCCGACCATCGCCGCGAGGCGCATGAGCAGAAGATCTGACAGCAGCCGGCGGAACAACAGCGACGCCGCTTGCGGCGGCTCGCAGGCCGAAAAGAGGCTGGTGGTGGGGGAGCATCGCGAGAGGTCGTCGAGCAGCCGGCTGATTAGGGCGCGGATAAGGTCAGGCTCGCCGGCAGTCCGCGAGTACTGCAAAGAAGGGGCATGAAGAGACCGGGAGAGTAGCCCTTGCGCCGCCTCAGTTTTGCGCGGCGGAAAGACTCAGTGCGTATTTTCTTCAACCCACGCCTCCACTTCTCTGACCGTGGGGTGGACAACCTCTCTTGCCCACCGCAGCGATCAATATCGACAGACGACAGCCGTCTGGTGGCGTTGCCTCCTAGGGGCGGTGACGAGCGCGCCGTGCGCCAAATCCCACACCGCGCGGGCCCGGACCTGCACGCACACGGGGTTGCGGGATGCGTGGTACTCGATGTCATCCCGCCGGAAGCTCTCCGTGGCCTCTCGCACCTGGTAGTCTTCGCACTTGGCGTAGAACCCAGCAGCTAAGTGCGCCTTGCGCACCACCGGGAATATTGGTTTCAGGCTTCCGACCTTGACCGAAGCCCACTGCCACTGCCTCTCGATGAACTAAAAGACAGTCATGGTGGTAGCGTACAGGGCGTCCTGCCCCCGCCGTGCGTAGGAGCGTGGAGAAGAGGACCAGGGGATGAAGAAGGGATGCGCCCGTGTTATCTCCTAGTGAGTATCTGGGGATGAAGGTGACGTCATAAGCATCAGCGCCGTGACCGCCACTGGAACGGGCCACCATCTCGCGGTGGAGATGCCGCCAAGGGCCGCTGCGGGCGCCCGCAGGAGACCTCGTACGAGGCATGGGCGCAATGATGGAGCGGTCGCCCGTCGAATGCTTCTCGGCATGCACGGGAGCATGAGACACAGGGCGCTCGCCGACGATGAAGCGAAAGTCAGCCATCCGACTTTTGCGGTGTCGTGCCGGCACCTGCGTGCTATCCGATATGAATCTGCCGTCACCTTGGGATAGGACGTAAGCATTCTGCGCCATTGAAACAGCGTCGGCCCACCAGACCTGCGCCTGCCAAACTGGTAGAATCATCAGCCACGACATTGTTCAACACGCGGTGGGCATCGATAAGAGAAGGAAAAGTCCAACGGGTCTGTACTCCTCCCCAGTCGATCGAGAAGGCTTCGACGCCCTCGCACCCCGGTGATCTCATCCGAGAGATGAAGCGGGCGTAACGGGTCTTGAGCGCCGACGCGAACATGTCCATTGTCGTCGCTCCCCATATCTGCTCCAGACGCGTGCCCACCATAACGCCTAACGATACTTGGTCGCGAGCGCACATGCTGAAATAGAAGTGAGCACACACGCCCGCAACAGACAGCAGCCAATAATCCTCGAAGGAGACACCCAGCGACTCATAGACGACTTACAATCGTCTAATCTTTTCCATCAAGGCGCGGGAGCGGCTCGTAGAGCTGTTGATGACGTGCTTCTTGAAGAGGTTTATCACCCTTACGTTCAGCAGGCTGCCTGAACGCAACCGTGTCCGCCCAAAAATTGTGAGGCAGAATCATTCTACCACAACCTCTTTGAGGCCTTCATACTGGGCCGGCTGTGTCAGGGTGAAGCAGGCGGTGGCTTCCAGGAGCGTGCCGAGATGTCCGCCCTACTAGTACGGAGATGCGTCGGTCTCCAGCAATCCAACCGTTGGCTCCTACAGTGCCAGGCCGACGCCAGGCTCGGTCCCGAGCCCCGCCAACCAGCGCACGTCCTCCACTGATACGTTGGATAGGCGAACATAGCCGCGGCTGCGAACGGAGGGACGGGAACCGCCATGCGGTGACCGGCTGTCCAGCGGCCCCGCTCTTTCGGCGCAGCTTTTGGAGTCAAAGATTCTGTGCAGGAAGGGGTGCGTCGAAGAAACCACCAGGGAGCGCGAGACCGCTGTACCAGTGAGCCGAATCATTGCGTGGTGCCTCATACGGTGTCCATCTCTGAACGCGGTGGTCAGCAGCATTCTAGCGACGGAGACTAGCGTGTCCAGAAATGATGCCGGCAGCAGCAGCAGTCTCCTGTGCGTCTCGAACAGAAATCCGAGAAAAGATACTGCGCGCGTGCCCGTGTGCACTCCATCCGTAGGGTGCACATGCAACCCCAGCGACCGAAGCAGGGCCAAGATTTCTATCCCCGTGTTTTTCGCGTCTGTGGCCGTGGAGAGATGACCGCGCCGCCACGTCGCCGCACAGTCGTCGACGTACGCCTTGACTTTGTGGCCCCTTTCCGGAAGCGCGGCGACGACCGGGTGCAGGAACTTGGTCCACGCCCACGGGGTGAGGCGCAACCCGACGAAGTGAACGTGCGGCTCGTAGAAGACGTCGCCCACGGTAAATATGAAGTACTTTCGGTTGGTGGGATGAAGAAGGATGTAGTAGAGCGCGTCCCGTACGTCCCAGGAGGCGAGGTTATCGTCGGTCAACAATGACGACAGGAATCCGGAATTCCGCTCGTACTCGAACTTGCGAGACCGGATGAAGCGGTTGATGTACCGCACATCCACGAATAGCCTGTCTTTTCCGTCGCGCGCGACAAAGGAAGGGGACGTACAGGGCAACCCCAAGCCCGCATCCGGCGACAGACGGCGCACGTAGCCCACCGAAAGGATGCTCGATTCTTCTGCTCTGGACTACGTCCGCTCTGCCGCGGGCATCAAGTACCCACGCGGCCGTGTGGGGGTAAGAATAGGTAACCAGTGCATGAAGAGGCCAACACTTCAGATTCAAAGAATACAACGGGCTACCCCTGCTCGCCCTTTTCTGTCTTATCATTCCTCTTCCTTTCCCCTCGCCTTGGAATTTAGCGGTCGCCCACCACCGGCACAGCGGACTACCTTGTCTCCCCCCACTCGTACAACTTCTTGGCGGCGTCACGGCCAACCCGCTACCCCCCCCTCGTCTGCTTCGCCTGCCTGCGGAAATGGTGCTGGTGCCAGTGAGTGCAGCGGGGTTCGCCAAGACGGGCGCGGCGGCGGCGGCGACTGTGACTGTATCGCCGTTGGTGGCCGTGGCGTCGGCGGTCGTGTCGGCGGTGAGGGCGGCTTCGGAGATCGTGACCGGAACGGCCGCGACTAACACGACGGAAACGACCACGACAACTCCAAAGACCCGGGCCCTGCGGACCCGGACGACCGGGACTCGTCCGACCCCGCATTTCAGTGGGAGACGACGAAGACTACTTGGACGAAGAGCACCGTGGCGGCTACTCGGCGTACACGAACTAAATAAATCCCTCGGCGGCGCAGAGCACCCGCGTCGCCCGCCCAGCCATCCAGGACTTTCTGTTGCCGCCGCTTAATGGCGGCCCGCGGCTGTTGCCGGAGCCGTTCGACGTCGTCAGCATCACGCAGTATGAGTGCTTCGTCGGCCGCCAGAGTGTTAGATAACTCATAGTTTTTCTTCCATACCAGCTGTGAGGCATCAGACGTGAGGACGAAGTGACGCCGTTAAAGCTAACAAGGCATGTACATGTGGTCCGCTGTTCTGCCATGTAGACTTGTAAAACGTTTGCATGGATTGCATTGGTGTGTCACAGCAGCTCCAGCGCAGTGACAAACGCTGCGCTGCTCTTGCTGATTTGACGGGGGTGCGTACTCCACCAGCGCGCGCACGTGGCGGACAACTTCATGTATGTAGCTGGTGTGTGCGCGAAGGCACGATACTGCGGCACGGTTCGTCTCTCGGGACGGAAACGCGAGTGGACGGAAGCAACTGGCAACAGAGAACCTGGATGCATTTACTTCCTACATGGGATTTAAACTAAACGTGATAATTCACACGCCCGGACTTCTCTCCAAGGCATGGGACTTGCATACTGCTACTTGGAACGTATTTCTTAAAGTGAATCTCGTTGTCTTACTGTGAGTTGTCCACGAGATGTTTTTTCACACGCGTTATTAAGCTTAGTTCAGAGTGATTTGGAGACGTTAAATCGACGGGAGCCCACCTGCACCAGCGACGAAGTCGATACATCGGCGGCACCGCTTTGATCGAAAGAATGCATGTATGACACGCCCACGCAAGAAGCCAGCCCACTATTTACTCTTTCTTGCACGCTGCCGGCGTGGCAGGAGCTCCAAACAGTAATGTGCTGAATAGAGAAACAGTTACAAGTCACTGTCGGGAAAAGCAGCAGCCAGAACAGGTCAACGAAAGACACGGATAGATAGCACCCCCCTCTTCGGAGATGCCGACTGACGCTGCGTCAGGGGAAGATGCCGTCAGGGGAAGATGCCACAGCTGCACCGAACAGCTTTCCTTCCCCGTCAGCTCGTCCAACGTCGCACACCTTAAGGAAGCTCACGCTCCATGGAAACGCAGCCTAAGCATACCAAACCTTCTTGACCTGTTTCAGAAAGAGCACCAAGAGAGCCCACCAAGAAAGAACAACAACGAGCACATCAGTTTTCTCGCTGAGTCAGCGTCAAACCCAACGGGAACCTCACAGATCGGCTGATCAGCTACACGCTGCAATCATAAGCACCAGGTGAAGAAGTGTGGGATGATGGCAGGAGCGAACCGTCGATTGAGCCCAGCAATAGAAAGGTCGGGGGGTGCCATCTTGAACGAGTAGTGAATCAAAGCGGACAGAAAGCATAACCACATTCATTTACTCCACGTCACCCACGCGTCTGGTGAAAAGAACACGATGGATCACGACACGTGCTGTACATGCCGAGGATCCAGGTGCTCACATGCCTCATGTATTCGTGCAGGATGCAATAGAGTGACAGCACACCAACAGCGAGCGAAAGCTTACCAATAGTGAGTACACTGTGCGAATAGAGAAGTCCGGGCAGATGGAAGGAAGACCGGAGAAGGCCGACCGTGACGGTGACAGGCGTCGGGAGGAAGAAGGACGTCGAATGCTCCACGGTGCGCGGCAGGGTGGCGGTGCTCCGGTCCGAGACACGACGCCGAAGACTGGCCTGCTGTCCAATGAATCGAAGCGGGCCACAAAAGTTCCCATCTGAGCTTCCCTCAATCAGAATTCCAATGCGGAAAATTTCGGTTCGAAGCAAATCTGTCACAATTCCGGGGCAACCACCGGCCTTTTGATTGCTGAGTTGCGAAATTAAGTTACACCGCCGATCACATCGTACTTCTCTGTGCTTCGCTGCTTCCGGTTCCTATTCTGTTCCGACCAGTGACTGTGAGGTAACTAGATACTATGCACACTTGGAATGAGAGCGGTGCTTCTGTGGCCGTCGCACTCGATGAGTCTCGCTCTCACTGCAAGGGCATCACAGCCAAGTGGCCACAGACACAATGCCCCGCATCCCGGACAACAACGCGAAGGGGTAGCTCGGGCATGAGCGCGCACCGCGGCGCTCAAAGACCGTTCACACAAAATTGGACAGGCGCACCGCACTGGGCCAACAAAAGTGCTGTCGTGGTACATCTTTCCAGATGAGCACACAGCCCCTCTCACAGACGATTATGGGAGGGTATCTTGTGGGGGAATGTTGACGACAGCTTTTGCAGACGATACTCATTCCTGGATGCTCATTGGTCTGTATCAAGCAAAAGCAAGCACGTGCCTCTTAGCCAGTCAGCCTATGAACACCGATTGCCCTTGGCACATGTGTGGCAGAGTTCCTGACCCAAAACACTACTCCTGTGTCCTGTCAGCCCAAACGCACTCGAGCTGATTCCAACAGCCGCTGGAGGGGCCACGTCAGCATTCGGTGTCTGAACGAGCCCAAACTTGATCACTGCGGCGGGGAAGAACAAAAATGTGGGCGTCCCAAGACAGCTTCTCACAGCGCATGCAGCGTGGCGGTCCACACCCAGTTTGAACAAGATCACGAAAGTGTACTTCCTTGCACTAAAATTGACTTTTAAGTTGTCAGTTTAATGCGAAATGTAACTGTTGAAGGACATTTCAACATGCGGGACTGAGGGAGTGTTTGGAGAACAACTGTGTGTGGCCTCATTCGGGGAACGACGCCGACGGGGGAGATGTGGACGTGGGCTCCTTTTGTGACTTGGTCGGCTGCTTTCTGGGGGCAAACACAACGACGGTCGTGTGCAAGCCGGGTGCCGTTGCCGCGTCCGGTTCAGGAGAGGGGGAAGGAGTCGCCACAGACGGCGCGGCGGTTGACGGATGAGGCGGCTGGACACAGAGTTCCTGCCTTTACCCCTCAGTCGCATGCGCCACCGAGCACCAGGAGCTCCCGTGCACAAAAGGCGCTCCTGTGCACCCCACCTATCGGCCGCACGTCGGCGATCGAGCGGACGGGCGCGCATGGCACGACCACCGCGCAGACACGCCCGACGCCGCATGTCATAGTCGTGGCAGCAGCGCACAGTTGGCCAGTCCCCGGCTCTGCCATCTGGCCCTTTTTCCCGACTACCGTGACAGGTGGTGTTGTCAGAGGCTGGATAAATAGACCGTCTTCCGTACGACATCGTGACAGATTCGCCCACCCCGGCTGGCAGCGCTGTGCCAAATGTTGTGTCGGGTCGAGGGAGCGGGCCTCGGGTGCACGGGTGCCTTCGGCCGCCAGCGCGACAGCGGCGGCACCCTACGACGGCTGCGGCGGGGCGCTGGTTGGGGGATATTGCAAAAAAGAGACGCGGCCCGTCTCCATGGGGAAATTGTCGGTCCATCCCTTCCCAAGTTCCCCTTCCCCCCCCTCCCCCGCCCTTCGCGTTGCATTTGCTTCACCCCTTACTTCCCAGCACCTCACCCCCCCCTCCGTCCCCCAAACCCCAGAACCCCTCAACCCTATATACATGCGGGAGGCCTCCCGCACACCCTTTTGATGAAATGGTAGACATTCGTAATATTTACCTCGAGACAGCTGAGCCACATTTCAAGCTGTGATACACTGCGTACCGACAGCCGTGCTCCCAAAAATCACGCATGCCAACAGATGCAAAATGGTTACAAACCCAGGGGTGGCACATTATACTGTAATATAGTTTTTCTTAACCAGATCATATACATTTATCAAAACTATTGATTGAAAATTATTGTGACGCCTGCCAGCGGCCAAGAGTGCTCCTTTCCAAATGCTTGTCACACCCAGAGCCGGCTACGGACACTTCTGTCGTACACAACGCTGCACAGGCTCCTATTCGTGTACTACAACACTCGCGTGGTGCCGGAAGTGCCGTCTTCGATACTGCCCGGCCCGATGGGCTCTTTGTACATCCACACGCACACGTTGGAGCTCTATGGGGTGGAAGACGGCGCCGATGACCCGAAAAAGTACCTGGAAACCTCTGCTGCAGTCGGTGCAATGGCGGTGGACGTCAAACTAAAACCTGCAGGCGCGTTGACAAGCGCCGACCGCAGCGCTCATGACGGCTATCCGCCTGGTACTCAGTTCTTGTCTTCTCATTGATTTCTTGGCTGGGACCTTCCTCTTCCTTGTTCGTACATCGGCAGCATGCTAGCAAGAATGTGGGTCTCTCGGTAGCGTACCCCTCCAGCCAATCACCTGAGCAGCGCGTCCTTATGGACGGCCGGTCAGTTCAGCAGGTCTCGTCGAACTATGGCAGTGAAAAATGGGCCCTCCTTGATTTCCCGACGCGGCCGGCGAAAACGCGCTGTCAGAAAACGGGCGGGACGCTCGACCAATGACATTCGCGCATCTCTGGACCGCTGAGAACGGTGGCAACATCTACAGGTTATTGTATCTCGGGAAACATTGGGCCCGACGGATTAGGCAAATTTAGCCAAGAGGTGCCCCAGGAACCTTACCCGCGCAAACATGGACCTCCCGGCGCCCTCCTTCCATCCCGACTTCGGCGACAGACCATCGCGTTGCGCGAAGTAGCGCTCGGCGCACTTAGAGCGCGCTTGCGCTCGATCACGCACGAGCAGCCAGACAGCCGTTGTCTCAGGCAGACATCAAATATGATATTGTCCGCGATTCCAGTTTGAATATACCGGAGAGCGTAACATGTGGGCTCCCGCATCGCTAGACAGCCCATCTGCTGCAGACCCCTATTTGTTGAGAAGCATCAGGTATGTTGTGCAAAACCGACCTTTCCCGGAGGGGCTGGCGGAATGTTTCCCGCCGTGGTTCTTGACAGGTCATTGTGCTGCGCGAAACATTTCCCGGGGGGACTGCGACGAAGCACTGACGGCGCATGTGTCGCTGAGAATTCCCCCTCAGAGGCAGTTGGATGGGGGGCTCAGTGAGATAGGACTGAGTTAGTACGAACCACCAGGCCTAGTAGGCCCTAGAGGGGATGCTTCCCGAGAAGAGGAGCTCACGTGGTCTTTGCACAGTATCGTGCAAGGGCAAACAAAAGAGATGGCGTGGCCATTTCGGGGGAGCAGACCGCAGCCGTCCGTTTAAGAATGTCACTGGAAGGCCCCTTCGTTTTTTTGCATCCCAGGGCTGCCAGGCCAGCTCCAGAGACCTCGCAGCTGGAGCCCGTCGGCAAGGGAGCGGCCTCACTCGCCTGTACTTCCCTCCCCCCCCGCCCTCCCCGCATGCCCGTCGGCAACGGGGCGGCCCCAATTGCCTGCACTTCCTTCCCCTGCCCTCCCCTCGTCCCAGTCTGCAAGGGGACGGCCTCACTCTCCGGTTGCTGCTCATCCCGGCCTCCCATCCAAAGGTGGACGCGGCGGCATCGTCTCTTTGTGGGGACGGTGGACGCGGCGGCTCTGGCGGGAGAGAACTTCGGCTGGGCACCACCGCTTCGTGCCCCTCGGCGGACGCCGGCCGGCGTCGACGACCATCAGGCACGCCCGGGTCGTGCCCTTCGGTCGACCACCACTTCCTGCCTGTCGGCAGACACCGGCGGGCTTAGACGAGAACAAGGCACACCCACGTCGTGCCCCTCGGCAGATGCTGGCGGGCGGCGCCGACGACCGGGTACGCCCGCTTCGAGCCCCTCGGTCGACCACCACGTCGTGCTTGTCGGCCGACAGCGGCGGGCGTAGACGGGCACAAGGCACACCCGCGTCGTGCCCCTCGGCGGATGCTGGCGGGCGTCGCCGCCGACCGGGAGCGCCCGTGTCGTGCTCATCGCTCGACCACCACGTCGTCCCCGTCGACAGACATTGACAGGAGTCGACAATCGTGTCACACCACCGCGTCGTGCAAGTCGCCTCTCTCCGTCTGTTGCGTCCGTGACGTAGTGTCACGCGTTCTGGAGAGAGGTGGGATGCGAGGGAGGACGTTGGGGGTGGTGTTTCTTGAAAGACGCTAGGCGTCGGTTGCTGCTCCTGTCCTCTCGGTCGCTCAAGGGCCCCGACTTTTGACGCGGCGGCTTGTGGGGGAAATAGGCTCAGCAAAGAGGAGCTCAACGTCCACCGGCGCGTTCTCGTCACTCTCGGCGGCTGTGGTCGCTCGCAGCGGCGCGGCATGTACAGCATCGAGGTGCGCTTTGTCGCACTATGCTACACAACAAAATTCCTCTTTCCATGATCTACAAGAACATTGGCGTCCGCACGTCGACGTTGTAGCTCTGGGCGGCCTACTATCGGTATCAATGCTCGCCATGGCGTAACCCCGTCGACCGCAGCTTACATGCTAGCAGTTGCTGGTTTTAAGACCGAATGATGTCGGCGTTGGTGATGCTCGTTTGCGAGAACCCCCGGGCGCTGCTTCGGTAGCACGCTGCCACGCTCAAAGCCATGAGGGACCATCATAGCAGGGAGTTTGTGGGTCTTCGATGAACTCAGAGCACCGTCTAACTGCACATGCGACGACTCGGATTTACCCGTAAGGTCGTGCTTCGACACTTTCGCGAGTCGTTGGAGCCTGCTAATAGGGCGCACGCCGTTGCGCGACGGCGCATCCCACGTGGGTGTATCGTATCCGTCCACGAAACGCACACGGAATGTGGAGACGTTTTTTGGTGGTATGGCCGCAAACTTGCACACGAGCGCACCCGCGAGCACGGGCGGGATCCGAGATCGGTCCCCCGTACGAGCACAACCATGGCGGTGTCGGCGGACGGCCGCATTCTCGGCTTCCAGTCCGTCGTAGTGCGCGACGGTGGTTTGAAGGCGGCCGACTGGCGTCTTTTCCTGCTGCTGCTTATCCCGAAGCTGGACGTCTACGTCCCGGGTCATCCATGGCACCTGCAGGCGTCCAACTGCGCTGTCGTGTTTGACAATGCCCCCACCAACACCGTGGGTGTAAACACGCTCCGTGCGAACAATGGCGTGCCGTTCTGGCGGTTGCCCGCGTACAGCCCCGACTTGCAGCCCATTGAAAGTGTTTTCAGAGATCTCAAGGTCATTATTCGAAATCTCGTGTACGTTCAACCTGACCCTTTGGACCATCCACACCTTTTGCAAGCGCGTGCGGCGAGTTTCATCGCTCGACGTCAGGTAGTTGGAAAATTCGACCGCGTGGACAAGGCCAATAATGCGGTGCTGTTCCAATAGAGATACTGTTGGACCAACCGAGAGTCGTCGGAAACATTGTGAATCAGCGGAGAGTCCTTTCCACTGCAGAGCGCTTTGCGCTGCGGGGCACTGTCGAGGCACGCGTCCAGCACGCTTTCCGTTCTGTCTCTTTCAACGACGCAGTGACACGGGTTGGGGGCATGGCTGATGATCGTTTCCATCTGCTTTTATGTTTGTTTCGAGCGATCGGACGGAGTCGTGGCCATGGAGTATGATCGTTCGCCATCCGTTTTCGATATCAATCGATCGATCAGCGACGTTCCCGTCGAGAAGAACTGCAGAGCCGCCTGGAGTGCAACTCTCAGCTCGCCCCCGCGCCCGCCTGAGCCCGACGTGCTTCTGCGAGCCTCTTAAGTTACGCTCCGGGGCGATGGCGCCGGCGCCTTTTGCTACTTTGCTGTCTGATGCGCGAGGCAGTTTTGACATGATAGCCACTGTTCCCGTGGGATGTGATGACGGGCTGGGCAACCTGCATCAAACCAGTCAACAGCAAATCAGAGCCCAAACGCAGCGGTGCCAGACTGTCGATGCTGCGCGTGGAACGTGCCCGAGCACACTTCAGGCTTGAGTACATGGTCGACAGCTCTGTCTCATACGGGTCGGACACTCTGACAACCCCGTGGCCGTTATCGACGGGAGAAAGGTAGCAATGGGCACAGGGGAAAGTCTTCATGTCCCGGCGCTGACCACAGGAGCTGTAATGCACATTCATTGTAGGGGTATGCGGGTAATGCACCTGGAGGCGCACGCACGCAGCTGGGTGCACCAACATGCGGCCAAGTCAACCAAGTTGATACTTCTCAATTTCATTTTGTTTACGTGTTGGAGTTCCGGCGGAAAAAGTGTTGTGAAGCGACCTAAAGCGTTGAGAAGGCCTCCGTTCGTCACCGGATGGAAACGGAGGGGTCCAATACTGGCTCACTCGGATCTTACGATCGTGCAGCGTCTCGAAACGAATAAAATTTGAGGAAACTGGCCCAGCTCACGCGAGTCGAGCGATGATTCTCACGTCGCCGAGCCGCCGCCAGACATTGTGATGGATCTAGCTGTCGGTCGCACCGCCGTCGTCGATGCGTCATCGTCCCCATCACCGTCTCCGTCCGCCGATATCGTCTCGACCACTCTGGTTCCTCTTGCATGTCCTCGATACCGTCTGTCCAGTCGAGGGACAGCCACGGAGCATCACGCCCTTTCTGGTGCTGAAACGAGGGGCCCGATTCTGACCAATCAAACGCAGCGTGGCCAGCTCGGAGAACCGCCACGTTCTTGCGTGCCGTCCAGGAGACGAATCTACTGCCTCGGCTGGCAGAAATATTGCGAGAGATGCACTCGGAGCGACGTTTCGGTTGAGTGTTTCGACGATCGCCGCGCACACGCAGAAAGGGTTCCCAACACACACACGCACCCCGACCCACCAGAACCACCCACTCCCACTGGGATTTGAAGGTAGTAAACCAAGCATCCCCCCCGCGCATACGATGCCCAGTATATTAGCAAGGCATAAATCCAAACAGCCCGGCGACCCCATGCCCGTTCCGCTTGCCGACGGCAGAGAGCGAGTGGCGAGAATGATGCGGACGGCCGTGATTCACTGAATGGCCGGCACCAAGGGCGTGGACCTGACGCTCAACGACGTGCTGGTGGTGACTGGGCTGACTGTATCACTATTCTCTGTGCGCGTCGCCACTAAGCTCGGGTACGAGGTGATGTTCCGCGCGTTGAGGCAGCCCCCCAAGCATGCGCAGGTAAGTCGGAGTTACCGTGGACTTTCTGGATGATTACAGGAGTACTTCTGCGGTCATCCGCTTGTTCGGCTGTGCCATTGACATGCATTGCTGAATGAGTGTGATCTGATTACTTGTACTTGTATCTCGAGGGGAGCTCATTTTGGAGCTGAGCTCGGGGAGATTCTTTTGGGCTCCTCGTGGGGTGTCGCGATTTGTGGGGTGGTCAGAGCATGTACCCTCTAAGAGAGGGAGCTCTGCCTCGGGAGGTGCGTCGTGGGCCCCGTCACTGCGTTGGCGGGGGTGTGCCTGCAGGACTTTGAGAGAGGGGCACACAAAAGGTGAAAGGCTGCTGGCCTCGCGCCTCAGACCGGTATCGAGTAAAGCAGCGCATCCACCCACTTACCTCCCGCTTCACACCACGCAGGCCGTATGGGAGTGTACGACCATTCTGAGCTTCTCGTTCACGGGCTGGGGAGCGGCAACATCTATGTGCTCAGCGAGGAGGGCGGTGGTGTAGGCGTTGCGGCTACAGCGGCTTCAGCACACACATGGAACCAGTGCTCTACTCACGCCGGCGGGGGCACACTCGCAACGGTACCGGCGGCCGTGACGGGCATGGAGGTGACTACAATGGAGCTGCTCACCCGGAGCACCGCGGGGTGCGAGCCCTGCATCTGCAGCAAGGTGACGCGGCAGCCCGTTGACGCGTCGGACACGGTTGTGAACGAGCCATTTGAGCTCCTCCTCACCGGCGTCGGGAGGCCGATGCTGATCGCCACACCTAGTGGTGACCGCTTCTAAATGGTAGTTGTCGACCACAAGTCTAAGTATATGGCTGTCGTGCCCGTTAAGAGCAAAGGTCAGGCGACCAACGTGGTCATGGACGTGTTCAACCGGTGGGCGACACAGCTGGGCCGCAAGGACAAAGTCGTGCGCTGCAATGGCGGAAAGGAGTACACCGTAAAGAAGCTCGGCCAGTGTCGATCAGACAAGGGCATCGCGGTCCAGATCACGACGCGGTACACGCCGGAGCAGGACGTAGTCGCCGAGTGCTACAACCGCAGGCTGGGAGAGCGTGTGACGGCCGTCCTGGCTGACAGCGACCTGCCACCAAGTGGTGGCGGGAGGCCGCGCTGACGGTCTCTTACGTGGCCAACCGCACGCTTACCCGCGGCGAGACGGCGACGCCATACGAGCTGTTCTTTGGAAAGAAGCCAGACGTTGGGCATCTGCGGGCGTGTGGGTGCCGCGTGTGGGCACGCGTGCCCCGATAGGTACGCCAAAAAATGAGCGATAAGGCCAAGATGGGCACGTTCATGGGCTACGGCGAGGACACTGAGGGCTACAAGGTCCTCCTCAACGGGAGGATTGTCCTAAGCCGCGACGTGCGCTTTAACGAGGAGCTACGGGGCCCCGAAGCGATTTGCGGACGGACGCCGGCAGTGAGCCGCGGTGGGGCGGTCGGGAGCCCGACCCCTTTTAGCCCGACCCACTTGTCGGTCCATCCAGGGTGGAGAACGCGGACCTTGGGGCTGAGGACGGGGCAGCTGTCGGGCGGCGCTCGGCCACTCACACGAGCACCGGGGCAAGCGCTGGCAGCCCCCTCGACCACATTGCCCCCAAGGAGATTGAAGAGGCCGTAGACGCGGCTCGGAGGCTGTGAAATCAGCCGAGCGGGAGCGACGAGCCTGAATCAGACGAAGACACAAATGCTTTCGAGGACTCGACCGGTGGCGGGGGCGCGGAGGCGCCCACCGGCGGCGCGGAGCCGGGGGGGGGCCTTCCCCCTCGCAGCAGCGTGCTGTCCCTGCGGGTGCGCCGGACCCCGAAAGCCCGCGACGACATGGCTGTCAGCGCGGGGGAGGCGAACGCAGCGGTATCGGTTAATCCCTACAAGATGCTCACCTACCAGGCCCGGCGGGAGCCGGAATGGGAGCAGTTCAATATGGCCATGGAAGCCGAGGTCGACTCCCTGTGGCGGAATGTCACCTGGGAGCTCGTGGACCTGCCTCCGGGTGCCAAGGTGACGGGCACCCACATGCTGTGTGAGCGCAAGCGCAGGGCCGTGATTCGCCAAAAGGCGCGCTAAGTCGCGCGGGGCGACACGCAGGTCTACCTCGTCGACTACAGCGAGGCAGGAGCGTTCGTGGCGCGCCGCTTCATCTTGCGGGCCGTGACGGCCGCGGAGGCTGGAAACGGGTGGGCGCTGTGTCCGCTGGACGAGGAGTCTTCTTTTCTCAACGGCGTCTTCAAGGAGGAAGTGTACGTCCGCGAGCCGACGGGGTACAAGCGCGGCGGCCGTGGAAAGATTTGACGAATACTGAAGGAGCTGTATGGCCTGAAACAGGCTTCGCGCGCAAGGTACATGAAGCTGCCCGCGGTTTTGCGGGCACCTGGGATGCGAACCACTGAGGCTTACCCGTGTCTGTTCTTTGGGTCTTTTGGGGCGGTGTTGGTCTATGTCCTCGCATACGTGGACGACCTTCTGGTCGCCGGCGCGTCCGACGAAGCGGTAGACATGTGCAAGCACGTCTTGAAGGGGGCCTTCAACGTGCGCATTATGTGAGTGCCGACATACTTACCTGGAATGAAAATCGGGCACAACAGAAAGGAGAGGCTGCTGTCCCTTGGGCAGCGGCAGTAAGTCACGACCGTCCTGGAGCGCTTTGGCTTGTGGGACAGCAACCCGGTGCGCCTGCCAATGGACGCTGGGGTTGTTGTGCAGCGGGAGGGGACCCCGCTGGAGCCTCTGATGGCTACTTAGTACCAGGAGGCGGTGGGCTTACTTCTGTACCTGGAAAAGTGCACGCGGCCGGACATCAGCTTTGCCGTGAGCACGCTGTCCCGCCACGTGAGTGCAACAACCCAGGCGCATTGGGTGGCGGCCAAGACCTTCATGCGCTACCTGCAGGGTACGCGCGACTGTAGTATCATCTACGCCACCAAGCGGCCGCTGTTTGGGTGCAGCGACTGCGACTACGCCGGCGACGTAGACACGCGACGCTAGACGAAGGGGCAAGCTTTCCTCTGAAGGGGTGGAGCTATCTATTGGGAGAGCAAGATCCGAGCGACAGTGGCGGCCTCCACGACGGAGGCAGAGTATGTCGCTGCGGCGATGGCCGCCAAGGAGGCCATCTGGCTGCAGCGGCTAGAGCGCGAGCTCGGAACGGGTGGCGAGCCTGTCGTAATGCACTGCGACAGCCAGGGGGCTATCACGCTCATGCGCAACCTCAAGAGCTCCGACTGAAGCACGGGAATTGACGTCGCTCGCCACTTCGTGTGCGAGTGTGTGGACGGGGGGGCCATTAAGGTCGAGGCTGTCGGGACGGCGGACATGGTTGCTCACTGCCTGACCCAGCGGCTGCCGACGGAGGCGTTCAACAAGATCCGGGAGGCGCTGGGGCTGACAGACGGGGAAGCCGGAGCTGCTCGGGTGGGAGTTTTGGCGCCAGGTCCGGACGGCGGCCGCACGCAAGGCCGGGCGGGGACGCCCGGCCCGCCGCCGGCCGCGCCTGACTTGGACGCTTCGACGCCCACCACGACTGCCGCTCCGGCGTAGGTGCGGCGGAGCCTCGAGTGGCCCTGCATGACCAAATGCAGTGCCGCGCGCGGTGGGGCCGCATGCGGATGCGGCTGGGGCTGCGGCGCGCGGGGGCGCGGTGGGAGCGGCCAAGGTGACGCGCCGCGCTGCGGCTCGGGGGAGGCGGAGAGCAGCCTGGCGTTGCGCCACGCCCCTTTGGGGCATGGCCCAGAGGAAGCGACGCTGCCCCGGCAAGCGCAAGTTACAGGGGCAATCCGAACGATTGGACAGGAATGTTCCAAAGAATGGGACCCCGGCGAATTTGGCTGACATGACCTGGGACGGATTCGGGCCACCGGGGGTCTAGGGGGAGGAGCGGCGTGGCGGTTGTCGCCACGTCGGCGCTACTGTCCCTGACGCAATTCTGGATCAAGAATACTCCTCTGGAGGATAGCGTTCTCGGATCTCATCGGAGGAAACAACTGAAGACAGATCTGAGAAGGCGCTGAGGAGAGCTTTCTTTCATCTTGGGCATGTGCTGCCTCTTTTCTCGTTCTTCTTGTCCTTTTTGTAGCTTGAAGCTGTGTTTCATTGATGACCTTCCGTGACACGGGCGACGCAACTATGGATCACGGCGAATCGGATTGATTTCGTGGGCTACTTGGAAACTTTAGACGATCGTCAATTGGAGCAGGCGATCGTGTTTAATGCGTTGGTCGGTCGTGCTCGCCTCGCCATGCCTGTGCACACAGGACGCGTTGCCCCCGCGTCAGGACTACGCCATCACCCGAGCCGCCCCACCCCTCCCTGCGGCCAGATTGGCGCGCCTTGGTGGCTCCTTCGCGGCGGTGGTGGTGAGGTGGTCTGTGGCAGATGAGTCGTGGCCGTCGAGCGTTATTGCCACCGGTTATATAGGGCGATGAGACCGCCCCAGACGGCCTTCGGGCACGACCAGGTGCCAACCTGTGGACTGAGAGGCCGCTGTCCCGGGCACAGACAGGGGGTATTGACGGAAAGGGCGCGCGGGCTGGCACTTGGCAGCAACGAGTGCACGCGTCAGCGAGAAAGTGCGCGCTCGCGGAACAGTGCCATCCGTGTGGAGGTGGTCCCCGATCACTGCTCCGGATCACCGGTTCGTGATCCCGACCGCGATCGATCGGCCGGATCTGCAATGTTACGGGCACTTAGCGCCGAAAGGACGGCCTCGTTTCGCGCCACCCCGACCGTCTCCTTTTTTTTTCGAGCATACGAGCGCCCATGAAAGTAAAAGATGCGCCTTCCTCTGGGCTTTCTGTTGGTATGTTTTCTCCCCCTGAGCTGTTGTATATTTGTAGCAGCGCCGGAGTAGAGAGAAACAGCAGTAAAAAGACGGGCAAATGAGCTGGAATCGACGATTCCGGTGATCCAGCTTTGCGTCGCTGATCCAGAATTGCGTCAGGGACAGTACGTGGTGCATGAGCACGCGGGGAGGGCATGTGCCGGGTGCGGGTGCGACGGCGTGCGGGAGCACGCGGGCAGGGCCTGCGTCGAAGCTGGCGCGGGAGCGCGCGGCCGTCTGAGATCGCTTGTCCAATCAGGAGCCTTCAATGAGGACAGAAACCGTACGGTTCCGAGTCGATCAGGACAGAATTGGGCGATCAGCAATACAGTGGTACATTTTAGCGACGATTGCTCCCTGATTTTCTTCTTGTTAGTTGTTAGCAGTTGTCAGCACAGTTTCAGGGAAAATCGGTCCATGGAATCCGGCGATTCTATAGGTCCACGTAGGCTGCAGGATGTTTGTATCTTGTTTGCGAACGCTGTTTGTTGGAGGTCCGCAGGGGTAAGCATGCCCTTCCGAGTGTGTTGCGTATCTGTCGTTGGTGCGTTAACGTACCGCTGCGCCGAACAGTTGGCAAGGCGTGTTTTCTGACGACGCATCGCTGATGGCTCATCAGCATTGCGACGCGCCGTGGACCTCCATCTGTGTGCTCCAACGAGAACCCCTCGCCACTTCCAGTGCCAAGCAGGCCTAAAGAGCGCTGCGAAGACGTTGGTGCGGTGGCCTGACCGTTAGGTGACCGGCCTGTTGGTATCGCACGATGCTCGCGCGGGGAGCGTTTTCTTGCGCGCCCGTCTTGGCGCGGGTTCAGCACCACCGTTGCGGGATCAATGATTGAGGTGGGGTGCGCGTCCTGCGAGGCGGCGCCAGGGCTGAAGCGATGTGGCGTCGGGCGACTGTGGGGCGAGGTTGTCCAGCCGGAGCATAAAAGGCCAAGGCGTCTTGCACTCCGCACGAAGATGGACGTGCTCACAAGCATCCCCAACCTCCATTTGTGCGCTCGAGACCGCCGTCGCTTGGCAGCCCGCGCCTCCTTGCGCGCACGCACCCGCTGTGGCGAGGTGCTCCTTCCCTCGCCCCTACTTCGCAGTGGGTCGCATCGGTGTACCCCCGGGTGTGTGCATCGTCTGTGCATCCTATCGCACCACTACCTCAAGATGGCTGCCCTCCGCTTCACGTTGTTTATCGCCCTTCTTCTGGGTGTTGCGCTCTTGGCTGCCCCCCACCAAGTCACCGCCGAAGCCCCCCTCATGCAGTGTCACACGAACATGATGAAGTGCTTGCACCAGCGCCTGCGATGCCGCGAGTGCATTATTTATTGCGTCCAAGTGACCCGCGAGATCAAGGGACGTAGGCGCCGAATCGCTGGCTTGCATGCAGCCCGGTGTGAGATGCACTTTCACTAAACCCCCTTCGTAGTGGATGGGGTGGGGGCGAACGCGCGCTACGTCCAACCGCGGCGGACCTGAAGAGGACCGCCACTGTGTCAGTGAGCACAATGCTGGTGGCCCACGCACGGGGGTAGTGCTGCTTGTACCATTTTCTTTGCGCGAGTGCGGGTCGGTTGGGGAGTAACGCAGCAGGTGGGCGAACACGTCGGCACCCGAAAGAGGGCTGGCACGCAAGTTTTCTCATGGAGTCGCAATGTCCTGCTTCAGGGTGTGCT
>Ga0209093_1000411_pt1 | contig 22895 bp, 10 predicted proteins | sample SidtaG_4_FD_187450 | JGI IMG/M metagenome (GOLD analysis project Ga0209093, IMG submission 187450) | Marine algal microbial communities from Sidmouth, United Kingdom - Sidmouth_Male1 metaG (SPAdes) (version 2) | ecosystem: Host-associated > Algae > Red algae > Unclassified | place: Sidmouth... | reverse complement strand
GGTGACACGTATGACCGATGAAGGATTGCAAAATTATTGCTATATGAGTACCGGAAATTTCCATGAAGGAACAGCAAAAATCTATGGCGATCACGGACTAATGACCACCGATGTGCGTCTTACACGCGAGGTGTCGCGCATATTTGCTTTTTTGGAAACGGTGAAACCTCCTACACAGCCGTTTGAGCATTTAATGGTCGGGCAGTTCAATTTGCGTTCTACGATTACGAAATATATCGAAAACGAAATCGCCTATGCTAAAGCAGGTAAGAAAGCTCGTATCATCTTCAAAATCAACAGTATAGAAGACCAGAAAATTATCGAAAAACTATATGAAGCAAGCGAGGCGGGGGTTAAGGTAAAGATTATTTGTCGAGGTTTGTGCTGTCTCGTACCGGGCGTGAAGGGTAAGAGTGAGAACATCTCAGTCATTAGTATTGTGGATCGTTTTCTGGAACATACGCGGATTTATTATTTCCTCAATCATAAAAAAGAACACATCTATCTGTCGTCTGCCGACTTGATGACGCGCAATCTTAGTTATCGTATCGAAACAGCTTTTCCAATATATGATGAAGCGCTTCGACAAGAAATTAGAGACTTCCTACACCTTCAACTAAGCGATAATACAAAAGCGCGTATCATAGACGGCAAACGAAATGATACCTACCAAACTGAACTTTCTGACCTGAATATACGTTCTCAAATCGAACAGTATTATTACCTGAAAAGAAAGGAAGAAAATGAGCGTCTGAAAGAAGGAGCCAACGAAGATTTGAAAAAAGAATAGTTACAGTTTCTTTTCTTGAAAAAACGCCTTAACTTTGTCGTTCGATTGTTTCATGGCTTCATTGTTCAATTGCTTTTTGTTTTCGCTTCGCGAAAACCTATCAACAATGAAACCATATAACCATGAAACAATAAAAATCGGTCTCGTAGCTCAGCTGGATAGAGCAGGACACTTCTAATGTTCAGGTCGCAGGTTCGAGTCCTGCCGGGATCACTAAAGCCTTGTAAATCTTTGATTTGCAGGGCTTTTTTCATTTGTATGGCTACCCGTCTAAGTTTGCCTGTCGGGTTTACTCGTCTGACGAAGGTTGTTATAAAATGCAGTGATTTGTCGTATGAAATATTCGCTCCGAACAAAGGAATTTGTCTGACGAGTCTTCGCTTTAGGCAAAGTTAGACACAACACCTTGTAAGTCTTTGATTTGCAAGGTGTTTTTTTGTGGTTTCAATTTACTTGACTTGTACTAAAAGTTTTTGTAAATTTGCTGAATATCAATGTAAAACAAAATGAAATACAATTACTTTCCCAAATACCAAGACATCAAAGAGCGTTTGGAAAACTTGGTTATTCATGCCGAAAATCTCTATTTTGGAGATTTGGATTTGGGCATGGAGGGTTTGTATTTCAATATCGAAAATGAATTGGATTTGTTGTTGGAAAATCTTGAAAAAGTAGGTATTACAGAAAACGCACAAATGGACTTAGAGTTGAAAACCCTTATTATGAGAGCTACAATCATTTTGATAAATTATGAGTAAAAATATGACCTACGCCAACATCCTCAAAACCCTCCGCGAAAAACGCGACTTGACACAAAAAGAAGTCGCGCAAGTATGCGACATCACGCCCGAATACCTGTCAAAAATTGAAAATAACAGTAAAACACCAAGTATGATTTTGCTGAAAAAATTGGCGGCAGCCTATAATGTACCGCTTTCGATTATCATTTATTTGGTAGAAGATGCGAAGCCTAACACGCCAAACACATCCAAAAAAGATAAGGAACTTAAAGCACTTAAAAACAGAATGATAAACTACATCTTTGTAGAAGATAATTATAAAATCGCTACCTTGCGCGATGACCTTAAAACACTACGGGCATATCGGGAACAACTCGTTTTGAAATGAACTTATTTGAACCACGAAGCGCACTAAGGACACGAAAACCAAATTAACGCAAAAGTAAACGAAGAATTTATAAGATTGTAGGCTTGTGTCCTTCTGCGTCTGTTTGGTCTTAGTGTTTTTAGTGTCCTTTGTGGTTCAATCACACCGATTCCTCCACTATCTTTATTTCCTCATCCGTCAAGCCATAGAGCGCATATACCATGCGGTCAATTTCTGCATCGGTATGGTCAATCTCACTTTTAAGGGCTTGTATATCGGCTTTGTATTGGTCGAAATATTCCTCCCATTCGTCTTGTTCGGATAGTTTTAGTTTCGGTACTTTTTTCTTTTTCAATTCGGCTAACAAAGTCTTGAAATCGTACTCCCAAAAACGATTCAGCTTTTTACTCACCTTGTCGAGTTGTTCAAAATTGCTGCGGAGACGGCGGAGGAAACGGGTGGACAGTTTGTGTAATTCCTCCGAATTATTCAGAACCATATTTACTTTTTCTTCAAATTGAATTTGGATATTTTCATCGGCAGCTATTATCGGGAGTTTGGCGAGATATACTTTTTTTACTTCGGCAAAAAGTCGTCCTTTTTCTTGTGCTGTATTTCGATAAATAATTTTGAATAATTTGCTGTTTAATAATGCTAATAAATACCTTAATTTGAATTTATCACTAATTAAACCAACATTATACACATTATTTAAATTTATTCTTTTTTGATTATCAATTGTACCGAGCGGTCTGTCGGCAGTCTGTCGTAAAATAATTTTTTCATTATCAAAAAACGGCGCACTCGCACGTGGTTCTGCCAACCATTTTCCATAACTCAAATACATTTCTACGTCACGCATAAAGCCATAACGGTGGAAATCTTTACCAATTACACAAGGTAAATAAGTGTCGTTTATTTTTTCGGAAGATGTAAATATTTTTTGTTTGACCGTTTCAGCAGTTTGTTTGGGTTCTCCTTTTCCTCTTTGATAGGGTTTGATTCCAACGATGATGTGTGCAATATCGCCTAATTTTTCGGCATCTCTAAAGCGATTCACATCAAGACTATTTCCATTCAACAGATAAATACCGTCATCTGAAAGGAGTTCATCGTAGGTTTTGAATCTTGAGATAATCGGTTCGTCTTGCTCATTGAAACATATTTGCACATAAATATCCGATTTATCATTATTCGTCTTTTGAATAATCCATGAAACGGAATCGCCTATTTCAGCATCCTCAAAAACCTCATACGCATATTTGACAATAGCAATTTGTTTGAATTGATTTAAAAATGTCCTTAATTTTCCAAAATAATATTGATAGGTAAATGTAGCGGGCGTGATGTAGCCCAAAAGTCCATTGGAATTGAGAATATTTATTCCTTTCTCATAAAATAAAACATATGTATTTACTTGATATTCAAATGTTTCATAACGATTCAGTAAATGTTGTTTCACGGCTTCTGCTAATTCAGCCCCATAAGGCGGATTCCCCACCACCACATCAAAGCCGCCTTTGTCAAAAATATTTTTAAATCGTTCCTCCCATTTAAACGCCAAATCTCCGGCAATATCAGTATCGTCAATGAGGGAATTACCGACTTGAATATTTTGGTCGAGTGCGGTGAGTTCGCTTTGTTTGTTGGCGGTTTTGAGCCATAGGGAGAGTTTGGTGATTTGTACGGATTCGGTATTCAAATCAACGCCGTAGATATTATTGGAAAGAATGTGTTTGTCGAGGTCAAAAATATCGCGTTGACCGCCTTTGAGTTTGGCGAGTTCGGTATTGGCGGTTTGTCCTTCATTATAGAGAAAATCAAAGACTTGATTCAGAAATGCACCCGAACCGCAAGCCGGGTCAATGACTTTGATACTGCGGAGTTTTTCGATGTATTTTTCCCAAAATTCGATGTGTTTTTTGATACGGGTATTAGCGGTAATTTTACCCTTTTTGGTGACTTTGATAGTAGCGTAGTCGTCATTGGAGAGTTCGGGCAAAGTGTCCTCACCGAGTTCGGTTTTGCGGTCATCCAACCAACCGCCAACGGCTTGTTCTACGATGTATCGCGTGATGTATTCGGGTGTGTAAAAAATGCCGTCTTTCTTGCGTTTACCTTTCTCTTTATCAAAATCTTCGCCTTGTATTTGGGCTTTGATTTCCTCAATATCCGAAATGGATTGCTCGAAGATATGACCGAGAATATTGACGTTCAGTTCCGTAGCAAAATTGTACTCGGAAAGCAATATGACGGGTTCAAGTATTTTGTCTTTAATGATGAGATTGTCGAGCGTGTCATCGGGTGCGAATAGTCCGCCGTTGAATCGGTTGATATTGGCAGCCGGATTACCTTTTTCGATACTCGTAAAGAGGTTTTTTACACCGCGATAAATCTTGTCATCACTTGCATCAAATACATTCGATTTGATACTTTCGAGCAGCTTACGAAACGTGAAATAAGGAATGATATTATAGTCCTCACAAAAGCAAACAAACAGGACTCTATCCAATAATTTTTGTGCCTTTGAAAATAAAGTGAGTTCGCCAATGTCGGGATTTTCGGTACGCAAATGTGCAAAGAGCGACAAGCGACTTTCTTTGTAATCGGTGTAAAATGCTTTTGAAATTCGGGCTTCCTCCGCTTGTCTTTGCTCAAAAAGATGCAAGACGGGGCTTTTGCTTTTCTCCCAAAAAAGACGGTCACGATGAAGTAGTAAAAAGAAGCGTTTGAGGTGTTTTTCGTTGGTGAGTTCGGTGATGTTCCAAGACTCGTATCGGGTCTGTCCGAGTTCTTTATTGTAAAGGCGAATTTCTTTAAAATTGGAGATAATCACCCACTTGCAAGCCTCACCAAATTTGGAAGCATAACCAAAGCCTTGTGCAACGGGTGTACGATTGTCACCCTTTCGATTTTGTTTCTTGTCGAGGTTGGTACGTCCGTCCTTTAATTCAATCGCTACCCTCACATCTGCAAAATCCTTTTTGCCCTCCACCATGCGAAAGTAACCCAGTCCGCCGTCTGTCTTAGTGCCGTCGATTGGTGTTTTCAATTCCTTTTCGAGCAGCCATTTATCAGGGTTGCGATAGTCATAAGCCAACACATCACCAAAGATGCGATTGAGAAAGTCGGCTTGTAGTGCTTCCTCTTTTTGACTGTCTATGCGTCCGCTTTGAATTTGCGCTATCCAATTTTCGATGACCTTTTTTTTGTCCTCAAAATCACTCACCTCACGCTGTATGTCATAAGCAGCCAAAGGTAGTTCAAGGTCTTTTTCCGTAAAAATGGTTTGGTGTTGCATCTGTTGACTTTTGAGGGGCTAAGATAGGGAAATTCCCAAACACATACTCTAAGTATCAAGAACAAAATAAATGTACATTCTCGACTTGTTCTTTTTCCTTTATACTTCAACAAATTCTCCTTAAATACAGTGAGTATTCGCGTCAAATTTGGCTCGTCTAAAGAAAAAATAACGACGCGAAGAATGTACATTTATTTAATTCTTGATACTAATGTACGTTTATTTGAATCGTGAAACTCAACCGAAGGTCATGGTCATTTCTTCTTCTCAAAAGATTTCCCCGACTTCGACTTTGAATTTTTTCCGTTCTTATTTTTATTATTCTGCGGTGCTTTGTCCGGTTTAATGGATTTTACGCGCTGTATATTTTTTTTTAAATCCTCCACTTTGGCAGAATCTCCCTTTGAGGCAGCTTCGTAGGCTTCTTCGGTGTATTTATCTACCCACTTGTTTTTTTGTCGTTCTACTTGCTTTTCGACTTGAGGTTTGCGCTTGCTTTTTGAGGGCAAATTAGATAATTTTTCTGTTGCTTTTTCTACTTGTTTGGATTCAAACAGGCTGTCAATTTCGCGTTCTTCCTGCTGCATCACGGGTTTGTTTTCTTTTATTTTTTTATCTGATAATCTCGGCAATTTCATGCGCTTAGTCCCCATACGAACTTCTACTTCGTCCTCCAATATTGTTTCGATAGTATCGGTCTTGACTGGTACGATTAGTTTATCTTTTGGACTAAACATGCGTTCCAATCGTCCGTCTTCTTTATCTGTTTGTTTTAGTGCACCCCACTTATCATCCTTTTTGACTTTCGTGATGTCGTTTTCGTATTGCGTTATTGCATCGTATTCGGGTGGTACGGATTCTATACCCCATTTATTGACAATGCCCCATTTGCCGTCTTTTTTCACAGCAATTCTATCTTTGGATAGTTTATGGCTATCATCATACCTTGTATTGAGAATAATCGGCGTTAGTACGTCCGGCGCGAGAGCCCAAGTAATGGCAGGTATAAAAAATACCAACAACAAACCTATGGACAAAGCACGCCCGTATTTGCGTAAGGCAGGTAACGGCTTAGAAGGCGGGGGAGCGGGAGTCGGATGAGGTTTTGGAACACTTTTCTTTGGAGCTTCCGGCTGCTTAGACTCCACTGTACGAAGAACTTCCGCTTCATCTTCTTCGATTTCTTCTTCTTCTGCTGCTGTTTCGGAATGTACCAATATCAACGCATTATCGGCGGGTGCCTTTGTCCAGTCGTAACTTTCATTGACGGCATGGGTTGTGATTTCCACGTCTCTATCCAGCACGACTACATCCTTGTATTCTTTGCCGTGTTCATCTCGCACCAATGTCACCGATACCTTCAACTGCAAACTATGAATGCCTTCCATGAGCGGAGTTACATCATACAACCACTCGGAATAGTCGTCTTCCTCAATGACTTGCTCCTCTGTACTTTTATTTTTTATGAAAAAAGCATTATCGTTGCTATCATTGACCAATTGTACTTTCATATATTTCCCAATACGTCGAATGTCCTCAATGACGGCTTTATCTGCTTCTAATGCTTCTTTTAAAATGGATTCGGGTATATCTTCGGGCGCAATGCGGATGGTGCAAAGCGAGGTGACATCCTTCTGCATTTTCGCAGGAATGTGGTAGAGTACACGTCCACGTTTGCGACTTTTTTGTTGGGGTTCAATATCCGTTTGGGTGCTAATATGTTGGTTTAATGTCCTTACAATTTCGACATAAGGTTCGTCAGATGTATCCCACATCGAGCTCGTGGTATGTATGCCATTCAAAGGCAATACTTTCAATTGGCTAAAAGGTGCGTTTTCCCATACACAATCCCGAATGATGACAGGAATGACACTCGCTTTGCCTTGTACATGAAATTCGAGTGCCTGCTTCATTTGATGTTCGTAAGCAAAATCAGAAGCAATAAAATCAGCACTGACCAAGAGCAAAATAATGTCAGCATTTGCCATCGCTTTTTCGGTGGCTTCTACCCATTCTTCACCCAAACCTATCTTACCATCATACCATATCTTTACACCCTCAGTGCGCTCCAAAGCGGTAAGATGTTTACGCAATAGCTCCAGTATGTCCTCATCTGCTTTTGCGTAAGCTATAAAAATGTTTGTATGTTGATTGGGTACTGACATTTATAATAAGTGAATTAGTGAGTGATTTACAATGTATTCGCCAATTTTGAATGATGAAAAATGTATAATTTGTTAATTACTAATTATCAGCAAAAAATAAAATAATATTTAAATTTATTCGTCATTCAAAATTCATAATTGGCGAAGACATTGGATTTAATGAGTGAATAAAATCACTGTATTTTGTTTTGTGTTATAAATGTATTTTAAAATATCTTTATTTCAAAATACTTGTTTTATTATGATGAAATTAGTTAACATTTATTTTATTTTTTATTTGAAATTCAAAATAAAACAAAAGCCTACACTCCTATATGCACAAAGAGAGCCAAAAGTAGCCGGATGGTTGCTTTTTTGTTTTTAAATTTGCCTTCAACCTCACAAAGCATCTGAAAATCAACAACTTGTAAAGCATTTATTTTTTTACAAAAAAGACATTCTTGCCTACCTTTTATGTGGAGAAGACAAGAATCTCTATGCTACTTCGATTATTCAACTTCTTACTTAAATTAGTGTCTAAAGTTGCATCTATCAATTACAAGAATTAACTTTGTAATCAAAAGTACTTTTATGTCAAAAACAGCACGTATATACCTCCGCCTCATTTCTCTGCTCTTTTTCATTTTTATCGGGTATGTACTTTATTCGGCAAATACGGGTCGCGAAATCTTGTTTTTCCAAATCCTTGAATACATCCCTATGGGTGATAAATTCGCTCATGTTATACTGATTGGTACATTGGCTTATCTGTTTAATATGGTGCTTGGAGCTAAGACTTTTAAAGTAAATGGCGTACAGATATTGGTCGGTAGTCTTATTGTTTTTGGTTTGATGACGGTAGAGGAATTTTCTCAGATGTATATTCCTACACGAAATTTTGATTGGGTGGATTTGGCAGCAAATTATCTTGGAATTGGTATTGCGGATAAAATGATAAAATCCAAGTACAAAATTCCAATTATCATAAAAAAAAGCGCAAAGTCATAGAGACCTTGCGCTTTCATTATCATTTTCGGCAACTGAAGTAGCCGTTACGTTTAATTATTCCTTCGGTACGCGTGAGTTGTTACCGTTGTTTTCTTCCCACGGAATTTTATCTGAACCATTGACATCGCCGTCAAGGTTGACATCGGCAGGAACGTATTGGTCAAATTCACCATTGACGCTATCCCAAATAACTTTATCTGTACCATTGATGTCATAACTTGGGCTATCTATCATTTGATTCATATCTCCTGCAAACATGACCCACTTGCCATTAACGAGTTGTTTTTGTCCGACACTCGTCGGGTCGCGATAAGAATCTTGTGCAGAGAAGTCGTAGGTCATTTCTGCATTGATGACTTCAATCGGCTCGGAGGACATGATACCCATGTGATTACGGTGTTCGATGACTATGTAGAAAGGTCCACTCTGCTGCACCTGAATCGGGCAGTTCATGGCTGACTGTATTGTACCGTCTTTGAGTAGCAGCGCGGCAGATTGTGCCACCTCGCTAGCTTTCTCTATACTTGTACGCAAAGAAACTAATACCCAATCCACTACGTCAGCCGAATAATCCGCATCTGTAAACGTGGAACCTTCTATACCAGCATAATTCCAAGGCGCACCGGTGTAAGGCTGTCCCGCAGGCGTAGGTGTGGCGAGCGGGCTTGTAGGCGTTTGTCCGGGTAGCAATCGACGCTCACTACCAAGCAAGGTGGACATATCGTCCATTGCTTCATCGTATGGTCCTTCGAGATAAACTCTCAGATTGAGCTTTAGACAAGGACAACCGTTGTAAATCCATGAACCAGCTTCGTTAGGACAAGCATCTTGTGAATCTTGAATCGAGTCACCATCGGCATCGGGGCATCCTGCTGCGGAGGCATCTCCTACCTCTGTACGGCAAACATCAGAACCATCTAATATACCGTCTTCGTCGCTATCTTCATCTTGATAATCCGGCAGACCTATACCATCAGTATTTGCACAAGGTATGCCACCGGGACATTCGTTGGCATCGCTGACACCGTCACCGTCAGAATCTGTATCAAGGTAATCCGGTCCTTGTGTGCCGTCTGTATCCATACAAGGTACGCCTCCCGGACATTCATCCGCATCTGCAATACCATCGTTGTCGGAATCAGTATCATTGAAATCAGGGATTCCGTCATTATCAAAATCTGCGCATGGACGACCACCGGGACATTCATCGCTATCTAAAATGCCATCATTATCAGCATCCGTGAGGAGGTCGTTTTTCTTTGTAATTCTGAAATAATCCAAATTGCCCGTAGGGGTATTAAATTGTCCTAATAATACAGAATCTTCTACAGTCAATCGAATTGAACCCAACGAATTGATAGAAGCGTGCATAACAGGGTGATTGAGCGCACCGCCCGAAATTTTACCGGAAGAACCCGCTGTAATATACACCGCGCCTTCTCCTTCAAATACACCGCTTTCTTGTTTGCAGTACGGTGTGTTTTGCCCTGCACCTTCATCTACGACCATTGCGTTTTCATTGAATGAAGGCGAATAACCGTAGTGACCATTTACAAATTTAGACCGTTCGTAGGAGTGGCTGTGACCGGACATGACCAAATCTACGCCTGCATCTTCGAGTATCGGGAGTGCGTTTTGGCGCATTTCGATGAGTTGTGTTTCGGTATCTGAGTCATGCGAGCCTTTGGTATAAGGCGGGTGATGCCAAAAAGCTATCGTCCAACGTTGCGTGTTTTGTGCCAGGTCATTTTCCAACCATGTAAGCATCGTCCCATTGGTACTTCGGCTTGACGCATACGAATCCAAGACAACGAAGTGAATATTTCCATAATCAAACGAATAATATGCCTCTGTACCGGATGCCATACCACCTGCTTCACCATTGGTAGGGAGGGTGAATATGTCGTAATAGACATTGGCGTAGTATTCGTGATTGCCGCGTGTTGACCACAGTACAGTATTTCTGAGGCGGTCTTCGTACATATTCTCAAATACTGCATTTTGATATTGTGCGTCTGTACCTGAATTGTAGGCATTATCACCGAGCATCAAAATACCATCAAGATGCCCGCCTCCATGCAGATTATAAAAAGCATCACGCACAGCACGTTGGTTGCTATTTGCCGTACCACAATCACCCAATACCCAGAAGCTATAAGCACCATCTTGACCTGAAACAGGAGAGGTTTTGAGATAAACAAATGAATTGATTGTGGTGAATTGGCTGTCTTCATCTCCGAGCGTATAAAAATACTTGGTATCAGGTGTCAGTCCTGTAATTTCTATTTCGTGGTCTGTTGTAAGGGTAGTGCTTGATTCGATTAAATCTGAACCTGCACCAGCTTCTCTATAAAATAATCCTGAACTAATCGCCACATCTGTACGCCATTTGACCACAGCACTCGTAGGTGTTAGTTTTTGAATGTAAGGACCGCGAACCACTTGCGGACAACCGTTATTGGCATTTGTTCCTTGTACATCAGGGCAATCATCACTTGCATTGGCGATACAGTCGCCGTCGTTGTCCGGGCAGCCATTGGTACAAGCCGGTCCGGCTTCGGTAGGGCAGCTATCGTCTGAATCCTGAATACCGTCACCATCCATATCAGGACAACCATTCGTAGCGGGTGTACCTGCTTCGAGATAACATTGGTCGATACCATCTAATACCGTGTCACCATCTGAATCGGTATCGAGGAAGTTGGGTAATCCGTCATTATCAGTATTTGCACATGGTAGGGTGCTACATTCTTGTGAATCGGTCAAATTATCACCATCTGAGTTGGTATCAAGATAGTTGGGTAAGGCATCGCCATCTACGTTTTCAAATCCTGCAATATTTTCATCTATCGTTGGAATACCATCATTATCATCATCTGTATCATAAATATCAGCTATACCATCATTGTCTGAATCACGACATGGGAAACCGTTTGGACATTCCGTGGTATCTAATACGCTGTCGCCGTCTGCATCATTATTTGCTCCGTAAGGCGTGGTGTCTTTTACAATGGTGAAATAATCGGGTATTCCGCCTGAATTATTAATGAATTTGACATCCATTCTATCACTGCTTACATCGAGTACGAGCGAGCCGAGTTGGACAAAATCCGTTTTCATAATCGGGTGGTTGAGGGGGGCGTTGCTGATTTTTCCGGAAGAACCTGCTACGGCATATACTGCGCCTTCTCCTGCAAATACACCGCTTATTGTTTTGGTGTAAACGGAATCTACATCTTCACGTCCCCAGCCCATATCGGGAGCATGTTGGGCAGGGTCGAAGGTAGCGGAATTTCCGTATTGCCCTTTCATCAAATACGAACGCTCGTAGGAGTGACTATGCCCGGAAAGGATGAGGTCAACGCCATATCCCTCAAGTATAGGTACGGCGTTTTGGCGCATTTCTACCATGCGGGCTTCGGTGTCGGAGTCGTGAGAACCTTTGGAATAGGGTGGGTGATGCCATATAGCGACTATCCATTTTTGAGTGGTAGAGGCGAGGTCGTTTTCGAGCCATGTGAGCATTCCACCATTGGAACTTCTATCCGAAATATAAGAATCTAATGAGATGATGTGAATGTTTCCATAGTCAAATGAATAATATGCCTCTGAACCTGAAGCCATACCTCCGGCTTCACCATTGGTGGGAAAATCGTATATGTCGTAATATACATCGGCGTTCCTTTCGTGGTTGCCGCGTGTTGACCACATGACAGTGTTTTTGAGTTTATCTTCATACATATTTTGGAATATCGCGTTTTGATATTCATTGTCAGTACCATCATTATAGGCATTATCACCGAGCATCAAAATACCGTCTGTATGTGTATTGCCATTAAAATTGTAATAAGCATCACGTACAGCGCGTTGGTTGCTATTCGCTGTACCACAATCGCCAAGTACCCAGAAGCGGTAGTTGTCTTCGTCGCCTACATTTGGTGATGTTTTGAAATAGTGATCATTATCGCCACCAATTACATAGCCGCTTGGTGTTCCGATTCCGTAGTAATAAACGGTATTTGGCTGTAAGTCTGTGACTTCTACTGAATGTTCGGTTGTAGAGCCTGTTGCAGAAGCAACATTATTCAAATTGGCGGGCGATGTACCGTAGTGTACCGCGCTTTGATTGGAAATATCCGTTCTCCAACGAACGATAGCACTTGTTGGTGTGAATTTTTGTAAATAAGGACCACGATAAATACGCGGACAACCATTTCCGGCACTCGTACCATAAACGGTAGGACAAGCATCGGAAGGCGTACCAATACAGTCATTGTCGGGGTCGGGACAACCATTTGTACAGGCTACACCTGTATCATTTATACAGTCATCTTGTGAATCTTGAATGCCATCGCCATCTGCGTCAGGGCAACCATTGGCGGAGAGGACACCTGCTAAATTAGGGCAATCGTCTTCTGAATTTTGAATGCCGTCACCGTCATTGTCGGGACAACCGTTTGCAGAAGCATCACCTGCAAGATTGGGGCAATCGTCAATCGTATCTTCTATACAGTCGCCATCGGCGTCGGGGCAACCATCTGTACAGGCAGGTCCGGCGTCATTGACACAAACATCATCGGCATCTTGTACGCCGTCACCATCGGCATCGGGGCAGCCATTTGCAGAGGCATCACCCGCTATTGTGGGGCAATCATCTACATTGTCTGCCACACAATCGCTGTCGCCGTCAGGACAACCATCAGCACAAACTGGACCGGGTGTATTGACACAAAGGTCAAGTGGATCACCTACGCCGTCGCCGTCGGCATCAGGACAGCCATTTGCGGAAGGAATACCCGCCAAATTAGGGCAATCGTCGTCGGCATCCTGAATACCGTCGCCATCCGCATCGGGGCAACCATTGGCGGAAGGGACACCTGCGAGATTGGGGCAAGCATCTGCCGAATCTACGATACAATCATTATCGGCGTCAGGACAGCCATCTGCACATGCACTACCTGCATCATTTGGACAGGTATCTTTTGAATCTATAACACCATCATTATCGGCATCGGGGCAACCATTGGCAGGAATACTACCGGGTGTTGCCGGGCAATCATCTACATTATCAGCCACACAGTCGCTATCTCCATCAGGGCAACCTCCGGCACATACCGGACCGACGACATTTACACAGCCATCATCGGCATCTTGTACGCCGTCGCCATCTGCATCGGGGCAACCATTGGCAGAAGGAACTCCTGCAAGGGCAGGGCAGTCATCATCGGCATCTTGAATACCGTCGCCATCTGCGTCAGGACAGCCATTGGCAGAAGGTACACCTGCTAAATTCGGACAATCATCATCGGCATCTACAATACAATCTTCATCGGCGTCAGGGCAGCCATTGGCACAAATGCTACCTGCATCGGCAGGGCAAGCATCTGTAGTATCTTCTACACAGTCGCCATCTGCGTCAGGACAACCGTCTGTACAGGCAGGTCCGGCATCATTGAGGCATAAATCATCTGCATCTTGTACACCGTCACCGTCGGCGTCAGGACAGCCATTGGCAGAGGCAACACCTGCAAGGGCAGGGCAGGCATCGTCGGCATCGGCTATACAATCACCGTCGGCGTCAGGGCAACCATCTGTACAAGCAACACCTGCATCATTGGAACATAGATCATCTCCGTCACCGATACCATCACCGTCGGCATCAGGGCAACCATTCAAGGCGACTGCACCTGACTGGAGTGGACAAGCATCTACATCATCATTTATGGTATCATTATCCGAATCCAAATCAAGGTAATCCGGGTTGTCAGTATTATCTGTGTTGGTACATGGGCTTCCTCCGGCACATTCTACGGCATCATCTATACCGTCTCCATCCGAATCTAAATCTAAATAATTCGGAATATTGTCACCATCAACATCATCATCGGGTACAGGAAGATTTTCATTAATGGTAGCGATACCATCATTATCATCATCTGTGTCTTGATAATCAGGTGTATTGTCATTATCCGAATCTTCGCATGGAATCATGGTACATTCGATATTGTCTTCGACACCATCACCATCTGTATCTACGCCTGCTACATCCTCCAAAAGTAAATTAAAACTGATATCAGAACTTGTTTTACTTCTCTGATGAATTTCTACTGCAATGGTATTTGAGCCATTTTGAAAATAAGCAGTCGGCAATTGTATGTCATCTACTTCATTATTCTGAACGACGGCAGTTGCGGTAGTCAGATAGTTGAAAGTAGCAGGCATATTATAGCTTGCGACTTGGACTCCATTAACGTATATCACAGCCGCGTCGTCATATAAAACGACAAGCCGCATCGCACTATGTTGTGTGACATCAGCTATGGTAAAGGTTGTGCGAAAATAAGTCGTAATATGTTTGTTATTAGAAGAAGGTCCATAACTGACAACGGTGTTTTCATCACCATCGCCATACCCCAATTCGGCATTGCCCTCTGCCCATGGATTGTCATTAAAGCCGGGGTCTCGCCACGCCGTGCCTTGATTGGAGCCATCATCAAGGTATTTCCATGAAGCTCCGGCGGGTAGTATCACTGCATTACCGGCAGTGGGTGCGTTGAAATTTAGGAGGTGGGGAGTTTTATCGTTTGAAAAAACGTAAAAATAGAGGAGTAAAAAATTAATTAGTAATAGGTAGCCTTTTGTGTTCATATCAGAAGATTGTCAGGTTTTTTAAGTTTAAGTTTATCCCGATAATTATACGGTAAAGTTACGTTTAATTACTTGTTTTGGCAAAGTCAAAACAGGTAATTGTACATAACTTCTAACTTAATCTTGATTGTTGTACTTTTCTAATTCAATGGTCTTCAGTGTTGCTTTTGCCTGCAACTCTGTGACGGTTCTTGTGCCACGGGTGTGTCGGGGAAGTTGTTTTATAGATTGTAAAGTTTCCTTATAGGTTGCATAGGCTTCTTTTGGGCGATTGGCGGTTTCGTATATCTCTGCTTTTTTGAAGAGCCATTTTTCTTTGCGTTTCATTTTTTCGAGGATTTCATCTACATATATAATTGCCTGATTATAATCGCCTTGTAATATCGCCAAATCAATTGAATAAGACCGAAGAACAATATTAAATCCAATGGTTTCTTCGCCTTTTTGCAACCATTTGATAGCAGCATCAAAGTTGGTGGAATCAGCAGCGAGTACGGCTTTTGAAATATCCAGATAATACTCCGGTACAGGGTTTTTTGCTCTTGCAATTCCTGCCTCAAAATCCAATATCGCCAGAGAATCCTTTCCAAGTTGGGTGTAAATAGCTGCCCGCGACATCAAGCCATCCAGATTTTTCGGCTGATTAACGAGGTATTGATTGACATAAATTAATGCTGAATTTGCGTAGTTATTTTTGGCAAATAATTTGGCAAATTGCAAATCAATAATTTGCATGTGAGGTGCTAATTCACGTGCTTTGATGTAGTCGGCAAAGGCTTTGTCAAAATCATCATCCACCTGATAAAATTGTCCACGCTGAATGTACAAATCTGCACTATCGGGATTTGCCTCAATTTCTTTCGTGACACGTATAATGCTTTCATGTACAGGTCCATGCGCGAGTATTTGTGCATTAAATACTATGCAGAAAAAAGTAAAAGCCAAAAGTATTTTTTGATAAAATTTTATTTTTAAAACCATCATATATATTACTTGGAATACTAAAACATATTAAAAATACTGAAATGGATATTTGATAAGTGGTAAGTGTCAAAATTCAAATAACATTTATTTAAATAAGTAGAGTGGTTGAGGGAGAGTATGAATGAAGGTGACATACCAAACCTACTCAAACTTTACAATTAAAATTTCATAGTGGTACGCGAGTCAGTCCTTGAGACGATATTTCAAGCCTAATGGGTACAAAAAAACGGAAACATCTTTCAAATTAGATGAAACATAACAGTAATCTGTAGTTTGACAGTGTACTTATTTTTAATAAATTTAAAATCAAATAAATACGAAAGGAGTACGTTTGTCTTGCGCCCTACACCTTTTACATTTTACATTTATTTCAATTCGTAAAGAAACCTTAGTTTGACTTACTGGACTTTGGACAAAAAGGGAATTAGGGAATTGGGAAATTAGGTTTAAATTCGTAATCCATTGATTATCATTCCGATAATTATCGAGATAATTTTTATTATAACTAAAAACATGTATTTTATTTTACTTTGTAATAAATTAAATAACAAGGTTTTACCTAATTCCGAATTTCCCAATTACCAAATGTCCAAAGTCTAGTACTTAGGCACTCGTGATGAAATACCGTTATTTTCCACCCAAATAGCTTTATCTGCCCCATTGATGTCGCCATCCATATTATAATCAGCCGGAATGTATAAATCAAAAAAACCGTTACTATCAAACCAGATAGTTTTGTCATTCCCATTAATATCAAAACTCGGAATATCCTGTTGATTGCCATCGCAACAAAACATGCCCCATACATCGGGTGCGAGTTGTTTTTGCCCGTATGAAGTCGGGTCTTTATAGCTGTCTTGCAAAGTAAAGTCGTAAGTCAATACACCATTCAGAATGGGTATTTTGTAAGGTGTCATCACCCCAATATGGTTACGATGTTCGACTACAGCATACACTGAATCAATATTTTGTGACAAGTCTAAAGCACATCTATCTACGAAATCCACATTTCCATTGCTCAATAATAAAGCCGCTGTTCTACTCACTTCTGCGGCTGCTTCCACTTCTGTACGAAAAGACACCAAAACCCAATCCACAAGCTCCTCAGTATAATCGGCATCTGTAAAATCTTCCCCTTCCGTTCCTGTATAATTCCACGGCGATATGCCATACGGTTGTTCCGCCGGAGTGGGTGTGACAAGGTTGCTCGTCGGAGTTTGTACGGGTAGTAGTTTTCTGACTGTATTGAGTTTGGTTTTCATAGAATCTGCTGCCACATCATACGCGCCCTCCAGTATAATAACTTTCAGGTCAATTTCAACGCAGGATGGAAGTGGTGGCGTACATTCTTCTACCACGATTTGCAGGAATTGAGTACTCGAACATTCATAGTATTGTGTGAGTAATTGAACGGTATAATTGCCTCCCGTTTCCCAAATGACTTCCAATGAATTTGCTTCAATAATATTTGCAATATCACCATTTACTATCCATTTATAGGTAATTTCTTCATTGAGATTATCAGGTTTTAATACCACCTTTTCCGCACTGCAAATATCCAATGGAATCGCCACAGTGGTCGTGGGACAAAGCCCATTCGTCCTGCCCGGTGTACCGCGCGGCGCATTGAGGTAAGTTGAAGGAATCCACGAAGAATGTAGGTTATTATCAAAGCCTGTGTTGATGAGTGAAAGCGTCGCGCCCGTGCCGTCCGGCATCGTGTTCCAAGGGGCATTATCATCATAAATCACGTAATCCGCCACACACATCGCATCCGCCAAAATCGTAATGCGCTCCCCTCCCCCACTGAGATTGAAACCAAAGCTGCCAAAGTAATTCGACACATTCGGAAAGATGGAGGCAAACATCGTCGAATCTTCCACTAAAACCAAATACGCATCCGCTGCCAGCGTAATACCTTCGGGAAAGGTAAAACCGTTATTTTCATCGAAAAATTGCCAACCCGACAAGTTCAATTCATAAGGCATCGGATTGTACAATTCTACCCAATCTCCGGGGTCTGCGCTATTATTTGAATTATAATTTATTTCATTGATAACGACACGTTCTTCTACAAAATCACAGTGCCGCGAATTGGCTGCTCCGGGTGTGCCTTCACAAGCATAATTTGCTCTAAACCAATTAATTGGATTATTGTTATCCCAAGCTGGGTTCAGCAATTCGAGGGAAGCACCGCCTCCGTCCGGTCCTGCATCCCAGGGACTTACATCATCCAATGCCACGGAGTCAATCAGGCGATGAAATGGGTCGTTTATGGCGATAGTTTCGCCGCCGTTGGAAAGTGCGCCGCCGTATTGGTCGTCCGATTTGAAGCCATAATAGACCGCAAATGAATCCACATTTTCCGCAATTACATAATATTCATTAGTATTCAATATTGTACCGTAAGGAAAAGTATATTTTACACCTTGCGAAAAATAACAATCCGTCAAATTAATCGCATGATTGCCTACATTCACCACTTCCACATAATCCAATTCGCTTCCCTGTCCGCTACTACACAAGCTATCGGGGTGATAATTGATTTCATTAATCACCAGCGAATGAAGATTTTGCCCTACAAAAAATCGTTTGGGACACATTGCAGACCATTGGTTGCCCATTAAGCCTGTGGAGAGTTTAAAGACTCGTGCTTTTATATCTACCACATTATCAGCAATTTGAAAGGGTTGTGTGTAGTGAATCGCCGCAGGAGAAAGACTGCCGTCTTCCATGCGTGGGTCAGTACCGTCGGTAGTGTAGTAGATTTCGCCATTGACATTTGGGTTGGTCAGGAAAACACTTTGAGTGGAAAGTATCATACCACCGTTTTGACTAAATTCGACGCCGGAAAGCAAGGGAAAGAAGCCCCGTAAACGGTAAAAAGTAATCAAATCATCGGTGCGAGAGGGAAGTTCATTCATCAAAATATCTTCTGTCGTCGGTTTAATGTGGTCATTGAATGTATATTGAATACCCGTCATATCTCCCCAACGCGCGGTTTCGGCTACGGCGATATTTTTGGTTTGTTCGCTCAATTGTGTATAATGATTAATCGTATTTTCAGGCGTCAATATGCCGTCGTCAAAACAGTGGCATTGCACACGATCTGCGAATTTCATGTATGCATTGGTATTATCCATTAATTTATGAAAAAGATAACGAGGGTACGGGTACAGATTTTGGTCGCACACCGTTCCCTGATAATAAGCACCAAAATACGCCAGTGTAAACTCCGCATCCCAACTAAAAAACCGGAATTTCTCCCCCGCCTCGCGCTTGCGTGTCGCATACCAATTATTCAAATCCCAATCCGTATTCAATCCCCAATGGTTGAGCAACATATAGTCGAAAAAATTGTCGAAATCAAGGTAATTTTGGATGTTTTGATAATTCTCTTCAATATTCAATCCTGCATCTACCATCTCAATCATCTCATACCAAGCCAGTGAATCGCCGTCCACAGGTTTGAGGGCGTTCAATGCGTCATAATCTTCTTTATCTCCACCAAAATATTCCTCCATATACGCCGCATCGGGTCGTTCTGTGAGATTATACATTCCCCAATACAAGCCATTTAAAAATACATGTACAAAGCGTCCACGTACTGTAGTGTGTTCCATTTTTTCTTGTAATTTCCGGAAAAATTGGTCTTTGAAAATTTGCGTTTTTTCTGCTTGATAAGCGCGATGGTCAGTGACATTAAACTGCCCAATCATCCTCAAAACCAATGTATTGTGTTTATCTTCTCCAGCTTCGCCGAATACCGGATAATTCAATTTTTTCGCGCCGTATTCTGATTTGAATAATAATCTTAAACTGTGTTTTTTGTAATGCTCAGCTTTGCGGGTAATGCCACCCATAATTCGCAAACCTGCATTTTCTTGAAAGCCTTTCGTGCCATCGGAGTGCATCATTTCCACTGAAACGGGGCGTTCCCATTCGCTGCCACTTCTCTCTGAATTGGTGTAAATTCCGAGGCTATCGTCAAACAAAAAACCCTGATTCGTCACCAATGAAATCACCGGAAATTCATCAAAACTTTGTATCATCATATTCCTGTACGCTGTACTGTCCGCAATCGCAGCAGCAACTTCGTAATCTGCCTCATATTCGCCCCATTTTTCGGGGAATCCGGCAGGAATCCCAAATTGATGAAAGACGCTCGAAAGAAATAAATAGGAATGAGTGACAACTTCAGAGGTATCCAAATCCGTGTAAGCAATCGCCCGTATCACAGACGATGAATTGACCGATATCGGTTCTGTGTAAATTGTACCTATAACAGTAGTCGGCGCAGTACCATCAAACGTATAACGTATCGTCGCTGAAGTACTATCAGAACTTAATGCCAAAGTAAATGCAGTATCATGGAATCCCCTTTCAACAGAAAATTGAACAGGCGGCATAGATTGTGCCATCAGTACATTGACCAAAAGCACAAGGATAGATGACAGGGTGTAGGCTTTCCTCATTAATCGGAAAATTCGTTTATAAACATGCTAAATTTATGACATATTTATACGCTAATTTCCTTCAAAATCAACAAATTGTGACACCCTAGCGTAACGCCCTTGTACCGACGAATGACGGTATCCGGCTTGCGCCTACGTACTACATGAACACACCTATCGTGAGGTAGAGAAAATTCATGAATTTTCTCTACCTTACGTATATAGCACACAGACGCAAGCGAGACGCATTACGCTACGGCTGCATTTGTTTACGAAGTTGCGCCAAGACCGCCCTGAAATCCTTCGGCAAATCTGCCTCAAAAGTCATTTCTTTCCCTGTCACCGGATGCGTGATACCTAGCGTGTGCGCGTGTAATGTCGTGCGTGACATGAGTGGGCGTTCCTCTTTTCCGCGTCCGGCGCGAGTGTATTTTTTTTTGATTTCGGAAAGAAAAAATTCGGATTTATTGCTGTAAAGCGGGTCAATCATCGGCGGATGACCGATATGTCGGAAGTGTACACGGATTTGGTGTTGTCGTCCGGTTTTAATGTGAGCTTCGACGAGCGAGTAGCGTTCAAACTCTTCCAAAACCTTATATTCTGTGACAGAAGGTTTTCCCTTTTTCGCCACCACCATACTGCCGGGGCGAAACTCATTTTTTGCCAATTTTTCATCAATTAGACCTTCTTTTTCTTGCAAAATGCCTTGCACCAAAACCCAATACACTTTTTCCGCCTCGCGCTGTTCAAACTGCCGACACAGTTCCTTATGACTCTCTGCCGTCCGTGCAAAACAAATGATTCCACTCGTCTCTTTATCAATGCGATGCACGATAAATATTTCGCCAAATTTCGCCTGAAGAATGTTGTATAAATTTGGTAATTTGTGAGCAAATCTATCCGGTACCGTCAGAAAGTCGGGCGGTTTATTGACTATCACAATCGCTTCGTCTTGATGTATAATGTCGAATTTCATAAGCCGCAAAAATACATAATCTATAGGGAAAAAATGAGTAGATGAATAAATGACTAAATGAGTAAATATTTTGTTCGCAGATTTTCTTATTTTTGATTTTTCAAACCACGAAGCGCACTAAGGACACGAAAGCATGTAGGACGTAGAAGGAAACGAAGGTATAAAAGAAATTTCTTTGCGTCCCTTGTGTCCTTTCGCGTTAATTTAGTTTTCGTGCTCTTCGTGTCCTTAGTGGTTCAAAATCATGGATTTATATCAACGAATAGCCAACGAACACAGCAAACAAAATGCCGTCCGCGTAGCCGCATATGTAGGTAGCGACAGGGAGAAATTCGATGAATTGATGCAGATTTTTTTCAGCGATGAAAAAGATATGGTCAAACGTGCGGCGTGGATTATGAGTCATTGCGCTGATAAATATCCGCATTTGATAGTGCCGTATATTGCTCAATTTGTGCCTTTGTTAAAACCCGAAAATCCCGTTTGGGTGCGGCGAAATGTAGCGCGTGTCTTGCAAACGGTCAACATCCCCGAAGAGTATCAGGGCGAGGTCGTCAATACCTGTTTTGATATTCTCCTCAATCCGAAAGATGCGCTCGCAGTACAGGCATTTTCCATGACCATTTTATACAATATTACCCTCGAACAACCCGAACTCAAAGATGAATTAATCATAGTGATTGAGGATATGTTGCCGCATGGTTCGCCGGGTATTAAAAGTCGGGGGAGTAAGACGATTAAGGCACTTAAAAAAATGTAAAATGTAAAATAATAAATTTAAAATGTAAAAGGAGTATGACGTGAAGCGAACGTATTTCTTTTGTATTTTATTGGTTTTCAAATTATTAAAAATAAAATTCGTAAGTAGCGTATTTCGCGTTGATTTTGCAGGTGCATAGCACCGCCCCCATTTGTAACAAATGTCCAAACCAACCAAAAAGGCGCGTAGCGCCGACACCCTTTGTATAGTACGCTTAATGGTGCCGACGCTACGCGCCTATTTCGGTTGGGAGGAACATTCGTTTTACAAAGCGTGCCGTCGCTATGCGCCTACAAAATCAACGTAAAATGTTTTCAAAGTTACTTAACGACACTGTACCTCCTACAAGCACTTTTACATTTATTATTTTACATTTTACATTAAAACATCACTCATATGACAGAAGAAAAATCCAAGCCCTTGACCTATCCAACACATAAAAATCGCGTCTTGCCTGAAGGTTTTTCTACGAGTAAAAACTTCTATGCGAGCGACTTGATATTACAGCATTATCTCAATCAATATTGCTCTGCATCGGGTTATGCGTATATGCACGACCGCCTCAACCGACTCGGCAAACAAGCCGCCACAGAAATGGACGAATACTCCATGAATGCCGATAAAAATCCGCCGAAATTGACGCCGCGAAATGCCTATGGCGAGGACATCAATGAGGTGACATTTCATCCGCATTATTGGGAATTGATGCGGATTGCGGTGCAG
>Ga0209093_1000410_pt1 | contig 22907 bp, 24 predicted proteins | sample SidtaG_4_FD_187450 | JGI IMG/M metagenome (GOLD analysis project Ga0209093, IMG submission 187450) | Marine algal microbial communities from Sidmouth, United Kingdom - Sidmouth_Male1 metaG (SPAdes) (version 2) | ecosystem: Host-associated > Algae > Red algae > Unclassified | place: Sidmouth... | reverse complement strand
CCTCCCGTTGGGGGAAGGCTGGGCTGTGGGTCGATTTCCGGGGCAGTTCCTTCGACGGACCGAGCTGATCAAGAGGTCACTTCGGCTGGACGACGAACCAAAGTGGTGGTGCTGAGAACCGCTACAAAAGGTGGCATCGCGGCTGCGGCGGCCGGCGGCGACGGCGGCGGCGATGGCGATGCTCTCCCGAAGGCTGCAGGTGGGGGGGGCGCCGACTCATCGAGCGGCGCTACGACCCGCCCGCCGCCGACAGCTCGGCCCTGCGCGTCCGCCCCCGGCCGGCCTATCACCTCGCCCCCCGCGACGCGGCCGATCGCTTCGCCTCCCCCCACATGAGCCTCCGACTTGGGCGTCGGCGCGCCTGCGGCGACCAAAAGACGGCGCGTGGCCCTCCCCCCTGCACAGCAGTCTCCTTGGCGTGCCGCGCTAGGCGGCGGAGACGTGGAACGGGCGACGGCCACGGCGGTCCCGAAGGCCGGCGTCGGTCGGCGAGGCCAGCTAGCCGCCGAAAGCCGCCGCTGGCGGCGAGACGGCGAGCGACCGTGGTACTTACCAACGCCCGCGTTCGCCGCGTCGCGATCGCTCGCGATCGCCGCATCGTGATCGCTCGCGGTTGGCATCGCCGCCGCGTGTCATGGAGGCCACTTGACCAACGCGCGCATCCTCCTCCGCGGCGGTTGCCTTGTTTGGGTCGGCGCGCGTGCGCGACGTGCGCCTTCGCGCGCCCCGGGGGGCTGCCGTGTCGGCGGTGGCGCAGGCCTGGGTGGATCAGGTGACCGGCTTGCGCCGCGCTGTGGAGCGGGCGGACGGGCGCGGGGTCGAGTCGGCCTTGTCCATCATTGGGCAGGCCGTGGCTCGCGCCGTTGATGATGATGCCAACTACGAGCGCGTTGCTCAGCACCTCGAGGCTGTTCAGCCTGAGGAGGCGGCCGCGCCGACGCGTTTAAATGCTCAGAGCGTACTGGGGCGTCGGGTCCATGCGGACGGGGGGCCGCTGGGTGGGGCCCCGCCGTCGGCGCGCAACACGCGGGCGCGTAGTGTATCACAGGAGTCGGGGGCGTGCGTTGGCTCTCGCTATCTCTGCCGTCGCGACTCGCGTCGCAGCGATGAGGAGGAGGAGGAGTAGGGATCACTGCGAAGTGACTCGCTCGGTTGACGCTGGCGGGACGGTGTGTTAATGTCGGGGGCTTGCGCCGTTACGGTGTTGATGTTTCTTCGTCTTGCTGTTGTTTGTCGTTTGACATGATCTCATCCACTTCTGAGTTTCCTGTTAGTCATCATAGCGATGAAGGAAGTGGCAGGCCAGCATGGCCCATGGTGAGGGATTCGTATCGTTCACATCTGTTGATAAAAGTACTTGGTACTCGAAACATGCGCGTATGGCGGTAGCGTACCAACTGGTGTTGGTCCAATGTGGGATGACCACGGTTGCTTTCTATGTGGTGGTCACCAGGCGTCGAAGGATCTAATCCAAGTGCTGTCCCAGGGGTACAAGAAACCCGTTGGGAAGCACTGGCATAGAGGGATCGCTCACGAGCAGCGTTGATTGCGCGGATTTCGGCCACACATATGTGTACGGGCCGTATTCACGGCTCAGCCGAGCGAAATGCCGCAAAGCAAGTTGGGGGTCATCCTCTGAAATTTTGTCATCCAAAACGGCGGACAACATCGGCCCTTGGTAGGGTTCCGCAAACCCCAAGGTTGAGTTCTTGCGAACGATGACTTGGTCCTTGCCGAAGTTGCATAACTTGACTAAGAAGCGTTCGCCAGGTCTGACGATGGAAAGGCCGCGGGCGACTGCCATTGACTTATGTCGGCATAACCGAGCGTTCACTGTGATGGTAACCATACCGGGGGTGTCGCATGTCGCCATGATCCACTCCTCTTAGTGTCCGCTGACACGTTCCTGTTTGCAGGCTCGCACCCTCGCGGTTTTATCTTGTCAATGGCGGTCCCAGGCACTGTCATTTAGACAAGCCAAGTTTGGCGTTGGCCGAGGCAGTTCCTCCGTGCAGCGCACGTGTTTTTGCCAGACGATCTTACGCAAACGCGGCAAGATCGCCTCGATGTTTTGTTCAATAAACTCGGTGCCAAGGATGCACGGGACGAACAAGTGGTCGGAAACGAGGAAACGGTTACAGAGACGTACACCTCCGGTGTCTACATACAGATGTATGGCATACTTCGTCACGAGACGGTTGTTGTTTGCATCTCGGATACGCGGAAGCGTGTTCAACCTCTCGGCGTAAGCCATCCAGTTCGTAGGGAGAACACTAGTTCACACTAGGTTCACCCCGGCGCCCGTGTCCAAGACAGGGCGGCCGCTCCGCATCACACGCATGCACGGGCCAAGCGTGGCGGCGATCTCGTAGTGCCATACGGCACTGCGCGACAATCTCGTCACCGTACGCTTCCTCGTCCCGCCGGGCAACCCTAAGTCGGGCACCCGGCCTAGGTGATTTTCGAGTCCTCGACGGCGTCGGCCGGATGTTCCATCTCGTCGTCCTCGGTGTCGCCGTCTGCAATGGCATGCATGCCGACAGGCGGTTGGCGACGTTCGCGAGAGCGATAGGGCTCAGCACACTGTGCAGCGAAGTGGCCCGGCTTGTTACTGTTGTAACAGATGTCAGCCCGATTGGCTTGAGGGACGGCGGCCCGAGGGGGCGGCGGGGTGCGAACCTGTGTGAACGGTCGTTCCGTCGTCGTCCTCTGGTTCTGTGTCGCGTAAGCGACTTTGATCGCCGTTGGGCGGGTCATCTTGAGCTGCACGCGCAGCTTGTTGGTGCCGTCCCAGTACAACTGGGCGGTAGCAACCGTCTCTGATAGTTCGATCCGGGAATGGGTCATTCAAGACCAGGCCCTTACGTGACTACATGGCACTCTGATAAAGTGGATAGATATACTCGGATATACTCAGATTCCGGCAAAACAAGCCCAATTATGCATACTCTTATCTGAATGGCACCGCCACTTTAATGGCTCTGAAGCGGATACACGAAGTACAACGACTTACCAGTCGTCAAACGAAGGCATCCCACTACCAGAGGTAACTTGACTCGCCAGGCGGCTCGGAACGCTCGAAGCCGGCTCAAGCCACGGAGTAATATGTTAGACACGTACTGCTTAGCAGTGAGCAAACTCAGGGCACATCGTCGAAGGCGAAAGTGATTGGCAAACTGGGCGATTTTTCTTCTTCTGTCGCGCGCGGTAGCTGACGGGCGGCCTGTAAGACTCAGAACACTTCTCAGCCATGAAGGTTCACCAAGGTAGCGAGATGGGCAATTATTCTTGCGCATCTTGCCTGGCAATCTCTGTCGCGCGCGTGTCATGGGCCCCCATACGTGGCGTTTACACGATCCACCACAACCCGCCCCTCGTTATTTCATGACAATCAGCATCGCAAGTACTTTCTATGTGACGTAGTTCTTGCAGAATCTGATATATTTTGAATAGAACCTCTAGTCTTCTTCATATTCTACATTTTTTGGTTCCGAATATATATCCTATCCGTACTCAAGAAACTGCGTCAAAAGTCTTATCTGACTCAAAAAATGCCAATGTTGCGTATATCAGAGTGTACCAAAAATCGGCAGATTCATAAGCCCCTGTTCAAGTCCCAAACGTGCCCTTGCACAAGGTCCGAAAGACCCGTTATGAAGACGTCCTTAACGTCTTGAAGGTTTAACAAACCGTTCAGAAAATCGCATTGCGTTTCCACGAGGTGACCAAAGGTCGTGGGCGCCTCTTTGTCTTGTTGCTATATCGTAATGATGTCTTGGTAGGCGTTGGCCATAGTTGCGTGTGTTGAGTACTTCGGAAGGAGCCAGTTAGCGGGATCTCCGTATGTACGGATGGCATAACGCTTACGTCCGAGAGTGCTGTTGAGCGCGCCGGAGAAGGCCATCTTGGCATTGCCGGCCAGTCGGAAGACCATGAGCGGAAGGGCTTGACCGTGAGTCAGCCCAGCCGCGTCGCATGCGCGGCGGAATGTCACCAAGAACGTGAAGATGCCCAAGGGCAGGGCTTCCGTGAACGGCTGTTGCTCGTGGAACGCTCCGTCCATACTTTTGTTGAGACGGTGCGACCGTTGTGCCTCTTTACGCGTGTACTTCAGTTGACGTCGGATGAGGAAGTACGTCCTGTAGTCCAGGAGGGTCTTGAAGCGGCTATTAGCCGGGCGGATCACCTTGATCCTGTCGGCTTTCTCAAGTCGCTCCTTCCGTTTTGTAGGGGTCGCTGAGCGCTTGCGCGCTGTTGCGTCGGACTCGCTTGAGCTATCGCTCGGCGAGGACCCACTTGGGGTCGACGGCGGGCCTGGCGGCCCGTGGCCATCTTCCGAAGAGGACGTCTCCGTCGCGGTGGGGTCGTCGTCGTCCGACGACGTCGGGTTTGACCCAGATGCATAGTCATCCGAAGATGAGGAAGGCACGGCGTTCGCCGGATCGTCTTTGCGGACGGACTTGCCTCTCGTCACCTTGCTCGTCTTCTTGAAGATCTTGGTCTTGTCGCCCGACTGACGGCAAGACTCAGCCACCCGGCGTTCCTTCTCGTGGGAGTCGACCTTGCGCAGGGCCTCGCCGTCGTCGACCAACCTGTCATTGGCTCGCGCCAGAGACTCGTTAGTCTGTTCTTGGGCCGTCAGGCGTCGTTGAAGTGCTTCAACGGCCGCTGTCAGGTTCTCCACCACCTGCATGTGCCCAGAGACGGCTTGATCCGCAGGGATGGGGGGAGTAGGAGCACCGTCCGTTGGGGCGTCGGAGGCGGCAGGATTTCCTTGTCCCCCGCCCGGCGTCCGGTATCCAGCAGGCAGCTTTCCGTCTCTGGCTCGTCGATTGCCGCCGGTTCGACCAATAGACATACTGGGACCTGAACAAAGTGTTCCGACTTGGCAAACGCCCCGCGCGCCAACTTCGAAGATCACAACCGTGATGCCCCCGGCACCACGCCCACAAGTCGATGGCAAACGCCCCGCGCGCCAAGCGACCGTAACGACACCGTCACAATGCCACGAGGCAGCGAGAAAGTTCTCGGGAACACCGCGACACGAGGCACGATGACGGCGAGGGTATCCCCTGCTCCTCCACCAAATGTTGTACTAATAACGTTGATTCAATTACCAGTGTATTGGGACCGACCGTAGCCAAGCAATAAAGCGAGTTCTATCGCCGTCGCGGCGAGGAAGAAAGCCCTTTTGTTGCTGGGCATCCGATGGGGAGCCGTGTGGTGCCCACGACGGCGACCCCGGACCCATGGTGATTTACTACAAACGAGGGCACTAGTCGATCGACAGTCCGATCACAAACGATCGTAATGAGTGCCGGCAGACAGATAAGACAGGCAAGCAAACAAAGAATAAAAAATGGGCAATGCGGAAGTAACCCCCCAAAGGGCATGCCACAGGCCAATTCGCACAGTACGCGGGCTTTGGCCAGTCAAGGGGGCTACCGGTGGCAATTTTCCAAGTGCGGGCGAAGATATGCTACAGCCGACATCTGACATTCCGCACTCGACAGGCGCGCTCCGGTCGATGCGCCGGCCGCACGAGCATGTCCCACAGGACAGTAATGTCCTGGCGACAGAAGAAAACACTCTTCATCGGCCATGGCGGCCGCGTAGAGAGAACATGCGCCGATAGCATGCCCAAATGTGTTGCCTGCGGCCGAAATCTGACAATCCGCACTCGACAGACGCGCCCCGATGACCGCGCCGGCTGCACGCGCGTATCTGACAAAACCGGTAGGTGCTCACGCATATACGAGACACGCTACCTCGGCCGTGGCGGCCTCGTAAAGAAAACGCCAGGAAGTAACGTGCCCAAATATGTCGACTGCGGCCGACATCTCACACTCCGCACTCGACAGGCGCGTCCCGGTTGGTGTGCCGGCGGCGCGCGCGTTGCCCACAATTCCGGTAGGTTCTACCGTGAATACAAGGCACCCTAGCTAGGCCGTGGCGGCCGCGTGCAGAAAACGCCCGCAGAAAAAGTGCTCAAAAGTATCGACTGCGGCCGACAGTCGACATGCCGGACTTGGCAGGCGCGCCCCGGTGGGTGCGCCAGCCGCACGCGCGTGTCCCACCGTACTGTGAGTTACTCGTGCCAATCCGACACACATTCGCTCGGCCGTAATGGCCGCGTGTACGAAGCGCCCGCCGATGACGTGCCGAAAGATGACGACTGCGGCCCACATCTGACAGTCCGCACTCGGCAGGCGCGCTCCGGTGCAGGCGCCGACGGCACGCGCGCGTCCCACCGGACAGGTAGGTGCTCGCTGATATACGAGACAGCCTACCTCGGCCGTGGCGGCCTGGTACAGAAAACGCCAGCAAGTAACGAGCCCAATGATGTCGACTGCGGCCGACTTTTCACACTTCGCACTCGAGAGGCGCGCCCCGGATGGTGTGCCTGCCGCACGCGCATGGCCCACAATTCTGGTAGGTCCTACCGTGAATACCAGACACCCTACCACGGCCATGGCGGCCGCGTGCAGAGAACGCCCGCTGATACAGTGCTCAAAAATATCTACTGCGCCCGACAAGTGACATGCCGAACAAGACAGGCGCGCCCCGGTGGGTGCGCCATCCGCACGCGCGTGTCCCACAGGACCATTAGGTATTCGCGCCAAACTGAGACACTCTCTCTCGGCCGTGGCGGCCGCGTACAGATAATGCCCGCCGATATCGTGCCCAAAAATGTCGACTGGGGCCCACATCTGACATGTTCCCCTCGACAGGTGCGCTACAGTGGGTGCGCCGGCCGCGCGCGCATGGCCCACCTATCTGGTGGGTTCTACCGCGAATACCAGACACCCTACCTCTGCCGTGGCGGCCGCTTGGAGAAAACGCCCGCCGATGACTTGCCCAACTATGTCGACTGCGGTCGACATTTGACACTCTGCACTCGGCAGTGGCGCTCCGGTGAGTGCGCCGGCCGCACGCGCACTTCTCACCGTACCGGTAGGTACTCGCGCAAGGACAAGACACCCTGCCTCGGCCGTGGCGGCCGCGTACAGAACACGCCCACCGATGACGTGCCCGAATAAGTCGACTGTGGCCGACGTCTGACATTGCAAACTCGACAGGCGCGCCCCGGTGGGTGCGCCAGCGGCACGCGCGTGTCCCACAGGACCATTAGGTATTCGCGCCAAACTGCGACACTTTTGCTCGGCCATGGCGGCCGCGTACATATAGTGCCCGTCGATATCGTGCCCAAAAAGGTCGACTGGGGCCCACATCTGACATTCTCCATTCGACAGGTGCGCTCCAGCAGGTGCGCCGGCCGCGCGCGCATGGCCCACCAATCCGGTGGGTTCTAGCGCGAATACACGACACCCTACCTCTGCCGTGGCGACCGCTTCGAGAAAGCGCCCGCCGATGGCTTTCCCAACTATGTCGACTGCGGCCGACATTTGACACTCTTCACTCGACAGTCGCTCTCCGGTGAGTGCGCCGGCCGGACGCGCACTTCTCACCGTGCCGGTAGGTAATCTCGCAAGTACGAGACACCCTGCCTCGGCCGTGGCGGCCGCGTACAGAACACGCCCACCGATGACGTGCCCGAATAAGTCGACTGTGGCCGACGTCTGACATTCCGCACTCGACAGGCGCGCCCCGGTGGGTGCGCTGTCCGCACGCCCGTGTCTCACATGACCGCAAGGTCCTCGCGCAAAAACGAGAGACCCTACCTCGCCCGTGGCGGCCGCATATGAAAACTGCCCACCGATAACGTGCTCAAATATGTCGACTGCGGCCCACATCGGACATTCCGCACTCGCCAGGCGCGCTCCGGTGGGTGCGCCGGCCGCTCGCGCGCGTCCAACAGGACCGGTAGGTCTTCGCGCACATTCGTGACGCCCTACCTCGGACGTGCCGCCCGCATACGAAAAATGCCCTCAGATAATGTGCCCAAATATGTCGACTGCGGACGACACTTGTCATTCCGCCATCGACAGGCGCGCCCCGGTGGGTGCGCCGGCCGCGCGCGCGTGTCCCTCAGGACCGGTAGGTAATCGTGAAAATACGAGACACATCACCTCGGCCGTGGCGGTCTCGTCCAGAAACCTTCAGTGAGTAACGTCGACGAGGAGCGCGCGGCGGACCAGGTGCTTGACGTCATTGTCAAGTTTAATGGCAATGTCGGCGGGCGCTCCATGGGCACGCCCGCCTGGTCCAAGATGTAGGTGATATTGCCACGATTGCGGACGGTGAGGGGCCGCCAACACGAACGCTCGCCTCGACGCTCCCGGGGAAGGGCGAGTAGAAGTCGGCGTGAGCCACGTGGTTTACGAGAAGATTCACTGATGCGAGTCAGACGGAGGGGGGGACGTTCTATCATGCTTTTACCCGCACCACCGCCGGGCGTTCGGGAGGACATGCGATACACGTTATCCTGCTTCAAGGTTGCCAGCACTACGTCCCCTTCAACAAGAATCACACACGGCCGCACCGAGGCACAGGTCCGCACCGCGCTTCCCAACCACGAAGCGCTGCAACCGCGAGTTCCAAGCCAGGACAGGTGTCCGCCCCCCCCGCCGCAGCAGAGGAGGAGGCTCCCACCCGCTTGAGCGTTCACCCACGTCAGGCCGCCGACCCCAGCCGCGGCCACATCCGCCACCGCTGGAAGGTCGATGGTCAGCCCATCCTCCAGCATCAGCACCCGCCGCCGCCGCCTCCCCTCCTCCGTGTCGTCGCCGCGACCCCCGCCGCAGCCGGCGGCCGCCACTCCTCTCTCGACCTGCCACTGCACCAGCCGCTCTTCGCCGGCGCGGAAGGCGCCGACCCGAGCGCCTCCGCCCTCGACTTCCCACGCACCTGCAGCGGCCAGGTCCCGTGACGGCCCCATTGTGGGCAATGGCGACCGCACGAGCGGTCCCGCCACCGCGGCGGGCGGGTAGGGGCCGACGCGGCGCTCGCCGAGCATCGCAAGGCGGCACAGCTCAGCGCGGTCGCCGCCGGCGACGCTGAAGCCCAGCAGCGGCGTTGACAAGATGAAACTGTGCCAGAGCTCCCCGCGCGTCCGAAATACCTCACAAAAAAGGAGGGGAGGTCCCCACTGCTGTTACCTCCGCCTTCACCATCGCCACGACCACCGGTCAGCACGCCTGCCGGGGGCGCCACCGCTGCTGCTGCCTCCACAGCCGCCAAAGACGGCGGCGGCGGAGTCGGTGCTGAATGCTCGCGCTGCTGCGCCTTGGTCGCGGGAGGCCCGCCCCCATCAACCTGAAAGACGACTTTCCCCCACCCCCCCCGGCGCGGCCAAGTAGGCGTGCCCGCCGCCACCGACGGGCGGCGCCAATGCGGCCGCATCCACCGCCACCTGCTGCTCCCACGTCGATTCCTCCCGCCCGGCGGCGGATCGGAAGATGGTCGGCAGTCCGGCCGGCACCGCCCACGCGTCGTACACGTTGACCTGCGTCGACGCCCCGCGGGCGCCGCCGGAGTGGCACCACCACAGCCGCTCTGCAGTGCCATTGCGAAACACGAGGGGAGTGGCTGCGTCGGCAGTGGAGGCCGCCTCCCACCCGCCCGCCCGTTCGTCGCCAAAAAATATCCACTCGCTGGCGTAGCCGCCGTACGTGCCCGTCGGCACGCTGTCTGCCTCGGTAAAGAAAGCGTCGTGAGCAGCAGGGGGGGGGAAGACCGCCGCGTCGGCTGGGGGGGGGTGGGTGAGGTACGCGGGGGCGGGCGGACATGGGCATGTGGGCACGGCCGTGGCCACGGAGGCGGGGTCGTCCGCCATGACCAGCCGCCCCCGACGGTGCGGCAGGGAGGGGGCGGTGTCGGCAGACCAAGCGGTGGGCGCCCGGTGCGCGGTCGTCGAGGCGAGGGGGCGCCCATGGCGGGACTGGGGTGACGGTCGCGGGCGGCCGGGCACTGAGGGCGGCGAGCGCCAGGCCATGACATCAAAGGGCGGCACGAGGAGTTTGGACAACGGAGCGGAGGGGGCAGGGGTTTACAGCTGTTCTCTCAAAAACCTCGCACGCCAACTTTTGCACCACTCTTATCAATCATCCTCTGCGACCCCGTGAAGGCCGATTTGTAAGAGTGGTGCAACAGTTGGCGTGCGAGGTTTCCGCGATTACGGCTGTAGAGAAAGCAAGGCGGCGGAGCGGGCGAGCGGGCGAGCGGGCGGAAAGGGCAAGCGGAAGGAGGTCACCTCCCGGTTTTCCTGCCAGGAAACGCAATAGAAAGGACGGGAAGAGGGAGTTAAAGTCCAAGTCACACTAAAAGTAAGCGTGCGTTAGGACCAGCTAGATTCTTGAGATAGAGGAGTCTGGGAAACCCAAATCGCATTACAGGCTCTGGCTAATTCCTAACCTCCAAAAAATGGCGGTTACAGAAAGAAGGCAGGCAGAGCCGACGACACAGCATAGAAATGAAGTCGGATTGGATGTTCGACAAGCCACGATCAAACTATTGGCTGAGAGTTGCCGCGAGTAATCTTGCAAGCCAATCAATGTGTCTTGCAGGAGACACGCAGAGCAATTGCAATCAACAATGAGATTTCCTGCGATTTTTGAGCCGCTTGCTTGGGCCTGAAGGGGGCACGGAGAGGGTTCCGGGCCAGACCTGTGATTTCTCATGAGATCAACGAATTTCTTCGGATTTTTTGAGATCCTGATGTGCGTTTCCAGTGCGCAGAGCTGCATGAGGAGACGGTGTTAGGAACGCACATGATTCTCAGCCTTTCTATTGGTCCGCGTACGCTGTTGAGTGATTGCAACCACTCTGAAACCGCCATTTTTGGAGGTCAGCAATACGTACCGCCGCTGCGTATATCAACAAGTACTTCCGCACTGTGCACTGGCCCGGACGACTTATTATTCGACACTCAGTACCCTGGAACTAAATTTCAGGGACTTTAAAGCCTAATCGCGGGAGGACCGTCCTCATGTAGCGGGGACCGCGAACCCCAAAGCCACCCCAAACGCGATCGCCCACCATCGCCCTCGACTGCGGCGTGGGCCCGGTCTCGCAAAGCAGCGTACGGACAGACAGACTTGGGGGAGGGCGGGTACGAGGAGGGAGAGGGGGGGCAGGAGCAGGCTACGGCGCCGTGGCCACCGCGCACATTGCTGCGGCCGCCCGCGTCGCGGCGGCGGCGGGTGCTGCCCGCGCATCGAGGCTGCCGTCGAGTGCATGCGCCCGGCAAGGACGAGACATGATTTATTGATGGGACGGGCAGCCACAGAGAGAGGCCCTTTCTTAGCTTCGGCTTCGCTCGTGTGACGGTTCATGTGACGATGTGGGGCGGCCAGCTATTGGCTGCAACGCGAAGCAATGTAATCACATGCGATCACACAAAGCAACGTCGGAAAAGAACTTTCCGACGTTGCTTCATATGAGAGCACACCCAATAACGTCTCCCCCAAGTTCTGAAACCCAAACGGAGTATGCCACGTTTGCTTACGTGGAGGACGCTCAGCGGTCCCCCATTTTTCTCATCCAACAGGGCCGTCCGCGGTCCTGGAGTTATCGAAAACAGGGGCTACATGGTCCAAAGATGGGTGCAAGAAGATGGGGGAAGCGTGCCTAGCAACGTCGACCCCCAATTGGAAAGAAATCGAGCATATAACCAAGAAAGCACGAGGTCAGGGAGGGAGGGACGAAATGGCTGCGATCCCGACAAGACCGCGTCGCCAATTTTCAATCGTCTGTGCAGACTTTTCTTGTCTGAGTAGACATACCGAAAGTCAGGCTCACGCGTCGAAACGAAAGCGCCACGAACTGACAGGAACTGGTCGCCCTGCTGACGCGATGCAGAAAAATCTCACTTCTGGAAGACCCCTGGCGAACTAATGACAGATGGAGAGCCTCACGCGACAGCGCAGAGCCGCGGCTCTCGGTCGAGGACCCTGGGAACGGTGCAGTGCGCGACGTCCTGTCAAGACGCGGCCATTGCAGGCACCGCGCGGTCCAACAGATGCTGTGATTCGAATGCTTCCAGAACGAGAGGCGGACAGCGCCTTTGCTGGTGGCGGCGTTGGCTTGCTCTGAACGAGCACTTCCGCAATCTTCGAAACTGACAGTGTCTGTGGGCCCGCGCGGGAATATCGGCGCGGTCGCGCAATCAATCACGTGATCCGTTTGCATGCAATGAGAAATCTTTGAAAAGTTTCCAATCTGATCGAAGCCATATCATGGGCTGCTGGAAATGTTCAAAGATATGTTGGAGGGGACGCGGATCCATCCTCTCCTAGGGTCAGCCGGCCCGTGATCAGATTGCTTTGGTCCCTGTTGGCGCCAGGCCCGCCCCCCCGCTCCAATCAGTCGTAGGGCAGCCTCACGTCAAGCGTGGCGCGGCAGGTGCCTCATCCGCTTCCACGAGGCGAGGATCTCGCCGACACAGGGGCACGCACGAGGCCCCGTGCCAGTTTCGCTGTGGCGTGCCTCGTGGGCGGCGCTGCGTGGGGCCGTGTGGCAGATGAGGCCGTTCGGGGAGCCTCAAAATCAACTCTCCGGGAGGTCTCGGGCACAACTCCTGCTCGGGCGGGCCCGCAGCATTCTGCGCCCCCCGATCCACGCACGCGCACGAGGGGCCGCAGCGTGGGATGCCATCCGCGGCTCCTTGGGGCTCCCCGTGGGCCTCCATCGGCCGCACGGGGGGGCGCCCGTTGGGCTGCGGTCGCGCCCTCGTGCTCCGCGTGCGCTTGCTTCTCGTGTCGCGTGCTGTCGGCCGCCGGCGACGGCATATGAACACGCCTTCCGCCAGCGGCCCGTGCTCCCTCGCTCATTCATCCCAACGAGGTCCCGCACGCATCCCCCTACAGTTGAGTTCTTCCCGCTTTTTCCGCCGGCGAGGGACGCCGGCGGCTGCCCCCCCCCCCTTCCCTGCTACCGTTGCGAATATCCCGCGCTTTCCGCCGGCGTGGCACGCCGACGGCCGTCCCTTCCACCCCCTTTGCTACCATTGAGCTTTTTCCGCCCTTGCCGCCGGCGTGGCATGCTGGCGGCGGTTCCTCCCCTCCCTCTTTGCTGGTTTCTACCGTCGCCGGTCACCCGTGTGTGGGTCTTTGCCCACGTACGCCGCCGGTGCTGCGTGGTCGCTGGCGGGGTTCCGTAAGCGCAACGGTGCCTCGTCCGCTTTACCTCCCGCCCCCTCCCTGAATCTCGCCCAATCTGTTCAATAGCCGCCGCTCTCACCCCTCTGCCACCATGACCCGCAAGCCGGACTCAGAGCGCGACACGGGGCGGAGGAGAGACCAGAGTTGGCGGCACCAAGACCGTCTCGCCGTCTTCGCGCGGTGCAGCTGTTCGTGCCACCTCGGGGAGTGCCCGCCGTGCTCCACATCGTCACCGTCGTGCTGCAGACGGGCACCATAACCGCCGCGCAACAACTGGGCGCCGCCGGGTGGTCGCCAACCTCAACAGGCCGGCGGCCGCTGGGACGGGGGACAAGGGCGGGCGCCTTCGCCACCGCGCATCAACTGGGCGCCGCCGGCATGTCGGCAACCTCAACAATCCGGCGGCAACTGGGGCGTGGGGCAAGGACGGGCGCACTCGCCGCCGCGCAAGAACTGGGCGCCGCCAGCATATCCGCTCCCACGACAAGCCGGCGCCAACTGGGGCGGGGGGCAAGGACGGGCACCGTCGCCGCCGCGCAACAACTGGGCGCCGCCAGTATATCCGCTCCCACGCCAAGCCGGCGGCAACTGGCACGGGGGACAAGGGCGGGCACCGCCGTCACCGCACAACAACTGGGCGCCGCCCGCTGATCGGCACCCAAATCAAGCCGGCGGCAACTGGGGCGGGTGGCAAGGACGGGCGCCGTCGCCGCCGCGCAACAACTGGGCGACGCCGGCTGGTCGTCATCCACAACAAGCCGGCGGTAACTGGGGCGGGGGTCAAGTACGGGCGCCGTCGCCACCGCGCAACAACTGGGCGCCGCCGGCTGATTTCCACCACCATCAGGCCGGCAGCAACTGGGGCGGGGGGCAAGGACGGGCGCCGTCGCCACAGCTCGACGGCTGAGGGCCGCCGGCAAATCCGCACCCACACCAAGCCGGTGGCAGCTGGGACGGGGTACAAGGGGGCGCGCCGTCGTCGCCGCGCAGCAACTTGGGGCCGCTGGCCGGTAGCCATCCACAACAAGCCGGCGGCAACTGGGGCAGGGAGCAAGCACGGGCGCCTTCAGCAAAAGGCGACGGCCACTGGGGCGGCGGACAAGGACGGGCGGCGTTGCCGCCACGCAGCGACCTCAAGGCGGCGGTGACGGAAGGCATCCGACCAGCGGGGTACCGCTGTGTGAAGACGTGAACGGCGGCGGGCCCCCAGACCAAGATCAACTCCTGTCGCGAGACGTGAGCACGCCGCCGGCTCGCGAAAGTCTGCCGAATGCTGGCGGCAGGTGCGCGCCGCCTCCAGACGGTGTGCCGCTTTAGGGCGGCGGCCGATCGCGTACGGGCGAGGAATGGGCGGCGTTGCTGCCGCCGGCTATTCAAGTGTCGCCACAAGCCCGCAGTAACCCCACACCTTCCGGGGCCGGCCGCCGCGAAGGCGGTGGCTCGCAGGCGCCGCCTCCAGCCAACGGGCGCTCTGAAGCCGGCGGGGAGTCGGCACCGCCGGCGGTAGATCAACCGCAAACCGGCGACGCGCAGCGCTCGCCCGCCGAATGCCGGCCGCCGGCAGCCACCGTGCACCCCCCGGCCATCCCGACGTTGAGTCCAGGGGCTCCGGTGGAGGCGTCGTCGGACACGCCGGCGGCGGGCCACGACAGGCCGGTGGGCCAGGACATGCCGACGGGCCCGGACAAGCCGCCAGGCCACGACAAGCCGGCGGGCTGGGACAAGCCGGCGGGCCAGGACACGCCAGCGCGCCAGGACAAGCCGGCGGGCCAACACAAGCCGGCGGCAGCGGAGGGCACGCCGCTGCCGGTGCACAAGTAGTGGAAGTTGACGCCGCCGGCTGTGGCGTTGCTGCTCCCACGTACGCACCCCCACCGATTGGGACTGGGCTGGGGTGGACGGATGAGGAGCGTGTGGCGCTGTGCAAGGCGTACTTAAGCACGTCCCTGGACCCCGTCAAGTGGGCGGACCAGTGTGGGTCGACGTTTTAGGCCTCAGTCGAGACGGCTTGGAAGGGGCTGCTGGCGCGGCGCCCTGGCGTCCGCCGGCGCACTGAGCGCGGCATGGGGGGGGTGCAGAAGTAGTGGGACAAGATTTGCAAGGGCGTGAACGAGTTTGGCTCCCACTACATGGCGGTCAAGCGCATGGAGCTGACGGGAAACCCAAGTGACGAGGACATGATCAACGCTGCGATGGCGGGCTTCTGTGGCGCCAATGTTGTGGGATTAATGACGTTGGTTAAATAACCAGTAGATGGCGACCGACCGTAGACGCGCGATAAAGCGAACGCTATCGCCTTAGAGGCGAGCAAGAAGAACCTTTGTTCGTGCAACATCCGATGGGGAGCCGGGGGTGCCGACGACGGCGAACCCCTGTCCCATGGTGCTTTTATTCTCAGACTGTACAGGGGCGGGTTCGATCGACCGAGGGATCATAAAGATCGAATAACCACCAAAATAGAGACGATAAAAGAAAGGACAGATATACAAGACGGAATTAGCCTCCCAAAAGGCGAGCCACAAGTCAGTTCAATCCTCCACGTGAATACTGACCAGTCAGGGGGGCTACCGGGCCCAATATCCGAATATTAAGGAGATATGCTACATACTCCTGTAATGAGATTCGAGCCGTCCCGGCGTGTGGGCGCAGATCGACTGATCCGCCACCACGAACGCCACAAGTGGCAACCAATCGGGGTGTCGCGTAACTACGCGCGAAGGGGTGTGTGGGCATTACGCCGCGGCCGGCGCCTGCGAAGGGGATCGTGGAGACCCCTGACACTCTCGCGCGAGGCGGGGTGATGGAGCCCGCGGCCCGAACCGTCGCGAGCGGCCCAGATTGCCCGATGCGTGCCGGGTGCCAGAGGGCGCGAACGGACAGCCTCTGGGCACCCACGGGGCGGCAGTGGCCGCGCAGGCATCAGATGGGCCCCTACAGGGGGGTGGGGGAGGGACCGGGCTTGCGTGCCGCAGAGGGCACAGCCAGGGGCAGCTGGGCGGGCCTTTGGGCTCACCCCATGGTATATGTACCGGGGGGTTGGGGGACGGCGAGCGCCTGTCCGGCTCCCCATGCCATTAGGCGTCCGGGTTGAGTAGCCCAGTTGGGCAGGTTGCGGTGGCCTGCGCTTGCGCACTTTGTTGACCTCTGGGTCCCTCGTCCGCCGTGCCCCGTCCGTCGCGAGGCGAGGCTGTCACGGCCTTGCCCTCGGCGGGGGGTGGTCGTTGCGCTTTGGCGCACACGGTGGGCGGGGGGACGGGGTCGGGCTCATAGCCACGAAGGAGTCGGTTGCGCGGCTTGTGCACAGCCGGTTGACCTTTAGGTCGTGGGGAGGAGGGTGTGGACTCGTGTTGGTGGGGGGTTGCGAGCAAGCGCGGCGGTCGCCAAGGTCTTTCGTCCGCCGCGGCGTGCCGGCGGCAAGTTCAAGGCCAAGATGGCGGGTGGCGGCAGCGACGTCCAGATGGCCGACGCGGCCGGCGCGGCGGGCAGCGGTGTCAATGGCGCGGGCAGCCCAGCGGGGTGGGCCGGGTCAGAGGCGAGCGTCCGCTCTGGGTCGCGGCGGGACGGGTCGTCCGCCGACAATGGGCGCGACATGCGCGGCGGCGACTACCCGGACGGGGCGGATGACCAAGAGGCTGAGCTGCCGCTCGTCGAGGGGGCGGGGCCATCGCCCATCCGGCGGACGTACTTCAGCCCTCCGTCCCTTGGGACCCGTGACGGGATCCCTGTCATGATTGACGACGTCCTTATGGACGCGGAGACGAACAACCGCCGCGTGGCCCTAGTTCGTGTGGAACAAGGCCATTGGGGCGTCCCGCCGGGGTTTGTGGACATCCTCAATGGGGTTCCGGACGACCATGTTGACGCCGTCGTGGCGGAGGTGCATAGTAACGCCAATTATGGCAACCAAGGCGAGGCGCGGCAGGCCTATGAGGTCCTGTCCTATGCCAACGAGTTGGTCCGCTACGGACGGCCCTTCCACGACTTCCATACGCGTCTTTACGCTTTGGAGTTCTTGTTCCCGGTCCACCAGATGGGGACATTTGAGGTAGCCGCCAACAACTTCGGGCGGCTGCGTCGGGCTTGGCCGGAGGCCGTCTTCCTGTCGCGCCGTACGGCCGCAGAGTTGTCGGTGCCTTTTGCCCAGGAGGCAGGCATGGAGGACTACCTCGAGGAGCTCATCGAGGCGGCTCGCGAGGCGGAGCACGCCGTGGAGGAGAAGTTTGACGCGCGCACATTGGCGTTGACTTCCCCCTTTCGGGCGCCGAGCTATGCTCCCGCCCATCGACGCGCTCAAGACGCGGCTCGCATTACGAGCCGCGGGCTGCTCGCCACCGCTCGGTGTTCCGGTGTTATGCGGGCGCCCCGTCATTTGGACTTATCGCGGTGGTTTCCACGTTACCCCCGCTGGTGGTTAAACCGCGGGGTGTGGATGGAGATGCCTTACGCACTGTCGTATATGGCTTATAAGCTGGTGGACGAGTTCAGTGCCGTCTGGCACATTGTCAACGCGGAGTACTATTTCTTCCTCGCGGCCGGGTGGGTACACACCCTATTGACGGACAAGGTCTTTTCCTGGATCGATGCCAAGGCGCTGAAGCGAATGTCCAGGTTGGACCTGCACCGCATGGCCAGTGGGCCGGGTGGCCAGGCGATGCTGGACACGTTTCATAAGATGCACAAGGCCACGGAGGTCTTCCCGTGGACCATTGTGGTCAAGGACGTCATCCGACGTGACACGCAGACGCGCGCCGCGCGTCGAGTGCACGTCCATTTGGACTCCATGGCTGAGTACGGGTTCATGTTGAACCACCTTTGTCGGGGTTTTGCGTGTCTTCCCGTCGGGGGCGGGGGGTCGGACGACGATGGGGATACGCCCGTGGCGGCAGCCCAAGGCAACGCAGGCTTTGTGCGCCAAGGCACGCGAGCGGCCGGTGGGCCTTCGCTTCGGACGGCCTCGCCTAGCCGTCGGTCGCTTTCGCCGGTGCGCGAGACGCGCGTCACGGCCGCGTCCGGTGGACATGTGCGTCCGGCCCAGGAGGACGTTTGGACATTGCCAGAGGCGTTTCAGGCGGCGGTGGCCTTATTCGGCGACGGGCCGAGTCGCCGCATGGACGGGCAGCGAGTGCCTCGTGGCGTCTGCGCGGCCGCTCTGGCGTCGGCGTGGAACCGCCAGACGGAGGCGTTGCGCCGGGCCGTGCGCGACGCCTATGGCTATGTCCTTGAGGACGCCATGCCGGCGTTGGCTCGTGCTATGAGCGTGGCCGCAGACTCGGCGGCTGCCTTCGACCTGTTCGCCCAGGAGGTCGAACGACTGCGCCAAGTGGCGGCGGTGCCTCCCTCGCCTATGCGTTTCGACGCGGGCGACATCCTCGGCCGGCGTCACAGCCGTGACGATGAGGATGAGGAGGAGTCCCCGCGCAATATGCGCCGTCGCAGTTCTTCGGTGGACGGGGGCAGCCGGGGGCACTTCCGCAACCAGGCGGGTGGTTCAAGACCGGTGTTGGCGAGACTTGTGTCTGTGCTTTCTTTGGCGTGTTTTTTACTGCCGGTGCCCGTCGGCAGGTGATGCTGTGGCGGTGTTTCATACAACTTGCCCGCTCATGGGGTGCTGTCGTCTGGAGAGAGAGGATTTGGCTTGTGTAGCACTGTTGGTTGTCCTGTTGAAGTGAAAGGCAGCAAGTGCCCATGTGGTCATATTATTCTGGTCTTTTGACGCGTGGGGGAGTACCTCGTGCGATGCACAAGTCGCTTTGGCATCGGCATACCAGGGGGCGCTCTCCCATCTGGGGGCTATAAGAGTCGCCTCTGTACTTTGGTACATCAGGTCCTCCACCGTTGTGGTTAGGTCAAGGACCGAAGGTAGCAGTAGCCCATTCGCCTCGGATCCAACCCCTTGGGTAACAGGCGTGGGGGGTGCATCATTGTCCTGTAAAAACGGGGGGCAGGGCCACACATAGGTGTACGGCCCATGCCACTCAGAAAGCTCGGCGAAGCGCCAAAGAGCCAACCAGGGGTCGTGGGAGATATTACGCGTCCGTTTGGGTAGTGTCAGCCGAACCCAACAAATCGGTAAAGTCTCCTGAACCGAATTCGATTTGTTAATCGTAACCCAGTTCAGTGTGATTTGAATTTCGTCATTGGAATTCGAAAACACTCCAAGAATGGTCGGGGACCACTTTGGTTCTTGGCATTGGGGGGTTAATACCAATGCCGTTTCGGCTTGATGAAGCCTGGGTGATCGGCGGGTGCCCCGAGACGGGGGTTTGGGAATACTCCAGGAGTACCCCGCGATCTTCTTCTTTTTCCTTCGGAGAAAGCGGATGACCAAGTTCCGAGGAAGGTTTTCCAACGGTTCCCAGGAATCGTCCTTGGGACCATAGTCAAACAATCGGACCTTGGCACTATAGATGCCATTGCTCCTACGGAGCTTCAATAGGCGGTCAATGACATATTCGTCAGGTATCGGAGGTGTGCTCTCAGGCTTATCGAGCCCATCCAATAGTGGATGCGGTGTCTCATCTGGGGTCGACGGCCGTGGGGCCGGGGTAACATGGTCACTATTGACTCTTCGGTCTTCGCCATTCACGTCTACGACGTAGGTAGAGTCATCTGCGTCAAGTACGACGAATGGGCCGACGGCCCTGCTTTGCAGCTTGTTCTGTTGTTGGTGGTTCGTCGTATAGACGTAGTCACCGACGCGGACACGTTTGTTACGTGTATCATCTTGTGAGTCGAAGTTATGCTTTTAGCGTTGTTGAGTCTTTTGCAAGGCCTCTACGACGGCTGGAATTTGCTGTCATAGCTTGGCCATGAACTCACGCTTACGCGCTAGGGGTGACCCATCATTGAGGGTACCCTTATTTGTCAGTGGCGTCCCTGGGGGGAGGTTGCGGACCGAAAAACTCGGGATTCGTCTCGGGATAACGAGCTCGAATGGCGCAATGCCTGTTGCTCTGTGTGGCTGGCTATTATAAGCCATGGTCAATACGGGGAGTAGTTCATCCCAACGGCGCGGGTCGTCTGTGACATAATGTCGGAGTTGCGTAGCCATAGTACGATTGTACCTTTCAACTTGACCATTAGACTGTGGGTGGTAGGCCGTAGCGCGCACTGTCTCGGTGCCTAGCACTTTCATTACGGCAATGAAGAAGTTCGACATAAACTGGGGCCCTTGATCCGATAGGATTTGGTCCGGGGGGCCATAGCAGGCGACCCATGCGTCGATAATGGCTGATGCCACGGAGATTGCCGTTATACGTCGTAAGGCGACACATTTGGTCAGCTTGGAGAAGCGGTCGGCAATGACCAAGATGAAGCGGTTACCAGCTTTGGTAGCGGGAATAGGCCCGAAGATATCGACCGATAGGTCTGTCAATGGTTCCGTGGCTGGGAACAGCGTCAGTGGCGACGTGCGTCGTCGTAGTGACAGCCGATTCTGGGCACAGGTGGTACACTTGGTAATAGTGTTGTAGATATCTGTGACCATGGATGGCCAATAATACCGACGCCGCATGGCGCAGTACATCCAGTTCATACCCGGGTGGGCTGACACCTTTGCGTGATGTTCCAGCGTAAGGATACGCTCGCGTAAGCTTTCCGGGATGACCAATTGGTCGCCGTACGGTGCGCGCCTGTAGAGGCCGTGGCTTTCATTTTGAAAGAAGGCTTTTGCCGTTTTGTGTGCCACCCGTTTGGCCAACTCGACGCAAAATGCGTCGGTTTGTTGGGCTTCCACGATATCGTCGTACTCGACGGGGGCCGGCATGTCGGTACCCGTGTACCTCCCCGTCAGCAAGCCGTCGGCCGTCTCGGCCAATGCAAGGCATGGGATAGCATCGTTGATATCTTCGACGGCGGCGTCGTTGTCCGTTCTGGACAAGAAGTCTGGGGCGTGGTGCGACGCACCGGGTTTGTACTGCATGTCGAATGTATATTCGGACAGCCGTAGGCGCCATCGCGTCAACCGGCCACTTGAGTCAGTGGTGCTGTAAATCCAGCTTAGAGCTTGATGGTCGGTCCTTATTAGGAAGCGATGCCCATAGAGGAAGTGTCTGAGCTTGAGTACGCTCCACACAACACCGAGGCATTCGCGTTCCGTTGTGGAATAATTCTTCTCAGCTGGGCTGAGTCCACGGCTCCAATAGCCAACCGGTAATCTTGTACCGTCAGGTTGCTCTTGCAGCAAGGTGCATCCGAGTTGGTCGGCGCAAGCGTCGACATCAACAATCATCTGGCCTTTGGCCTTTGGCAGGGCCAAGATGGGTGGTGCAAGGAGCGCTTGCCGCAGGTCTTCGAAGGCCGCAAGGGCTGCGTCAGTTGGCTTTCGTAACTCTGGGGGGACCTCTGCGCGGGTCATTGCGTTGAGCGGCTTTGCTCGTTTAGCAAAGTCTTTGACGAAACGTCGATAGACATTGCACATCCCGAAGAAGCTTTTGAGCTGAGTCTTGGTAGTGGGGAAAGAAGTGTGCTTCGACGCGTCGATGTTCTTGTTGTGAACATGGAGTTGGCCCGGTCGGACAATGTGTCCAAGGTACTCGCCTTCGTCGGAGAACCAGGTGCATTTCTCAAGATTGAGAGTGACGCCGGCTTCATGCAACCGCGTTAAGACCACGTCAACGTCCTTGACGTGTTTCTCTGCAGACGCAGAGAAGATGATGACATCATCTAGGTAGACGAGGCAAAGTTGCCATTTGAGTCCAGACAATATAATGTCAAGAGCACGTTGAAACGTAGCGGGTGCGTTGGTCAGTCCGAATGACATGGACAGCCAATGGTAAATACCCCCATGCGTTGTAAACGCAGTCTTCTCTCTGTCGGCAGGGCGTAGTGGCACTTGCCAATAGCCTGCCGTACAATCCAGGGAGGTAAAGACCTTGGCATCTCCCAGGGAGTCCAGGCAATCCTCCATCCTGGGAAGGGGATAAGCATCCTTTTTGGTGATGTTGTTGAGTCGTCGGTAATCGACACAGAAGCGGGCCTTGCCATTCTTCATTGGTACGATGACGACGGGGCTTGCCCATGCACTGTGGCTAGGTTCTATGACCTTGAGCTTCAACATCTTGTTGATTTGATCAGCAATTATCTGTCGTTTGAAAGCACCCGTGCGGTACGGTTGTGCCCGGATAGGGACGGCATCTGCTGGGGTTACAATCGCATGCTCAGTGGCACGTATAGTACCGAGGGTACCGTCCCACATCGTGGAATGCGTGCGTAGCATCTCTCGGATTTGCTTATGCAATTGCTCCGGTGCTTCGCTAAGGTCCACATCCTAGACAGGGTCGTCGGACGACGATGTATCCTCACCGATTGGTGTGTCTTGGGTTGCCTTCTCCTCTGTTATGGCGGCCAAAATGGGCCCTTGGAATGGTTCGGCGAACCCGAGGATGCTGTTCTTACGAACGATGGCCTGGTCCGGCCCGAAGTTGCAGACCTTAACCAAAATTGGTTCGTCGGGCTTAACCAGTGCAACACCACGGGCGACTGCCACTGACTTGTGCCGACATAGGCGGATGTTGGGCGAGATGGTGACGAGGCCAGGGGTGGCACAGGTCGCCATAACCTATTCCTCCATGCGTCCTTTGACGAGAACTTGGCGACACGCCCGTACCTTAGCAGGTTCGTCTTCCCACGACCGTTCCCACTTATTGGCGAGTAGGGTGGCGAGGATATGCGTTCGTCTCAGGTTTCTGGTGACATGACCAACGTGGTCGTGCCACACAGCCTTCTTCAAGCGTGTGAAGATGGCTTCGACATGGTTATCCATGAACTCGGTACCGAGAATACATGGCACCGATAGGTGTTCGGCGACAAAGAATCGGTCGAAGACCTTGGCGCATCCAACATCTA
>Ga0209093_1000409_pt1 | contig 22948 bp, 22 predicted proteins | sample SidtaG_4_FD_187450 | JGI IMG/M metagenome (GOLD analysis project Ga0209093, IMG submission 187450) | Marine algal microbial communities from Sidmouth, United Kingdom - Sidmouth_Male1 metaG (SPAdes) (version 2) | ecosystem: Host-associated > Algae > Red algae > Unclassified | place: Sidmouth... | reverse complement strand
TTCCAACCTTGCCCAGTCGTATTAGCTGTTTTTAGATGCAACAGTTTCAATAACAGTTGGGTAATGCGCATATTCCAACTCATGAATTTTTTTGGCAACACTTTCGGCAGTATCGCTTTCAGTAATCGCTACCCTTGCTTGAAAAATAATTTCACCTTCATCAAATAACTCATTTACATAATGAATAGTAATACCGCTTTCTTTTTCTTTTGCCAATAAAACAGCTTCGTGAACATGTAAACCATACATACCTTTACCACCATATTTCGGCAATAAAGATGGATGTAAGTTAATGATTTTATAATGAAATGCTTTGATTAACGCATTGGGAATTAGTAATAAAAAACCAGCCAAAACAATAAAGTCAACTTGTGCAGCTTTTAATTTTTTAATAAGTTGTTCTGGCGATCTGAAATCAGATTTTTTAATTAAAACTACCTCAACATTAAAAGGCTGCAATCGCTCAATAACTTTAGCCTTGGGTTTATTGCAAACCAAAGTAGTTACCTTAATTGAATGATGATTATTAAAATAGTTACAAATATTTAAGGCATTAGTACCCGAACCTGATGCAAATATGGCAATATTTTTAATGGCGGATTTCAAGAGTTTAATATCAACTATTTCCTAACCACCAATTCATTTCTGCCTGGCCCAATAGAAACTATTTTCACAGGCAAATCCAATTCATCTTCTAAATATTGAACATAATACACCAGCTCGGCAGGTAAGGTTTCAACAGTTAAAGTTTCTTGCCAACCTTTCATTTCGGCATAAATAGGTGTGGGCAATTTTCTTTCCATATCAAAAGGCAGTTGCTTACTTTGTACTCCATCTAATTCATATTTTGTGCATAGCTTTACAACGTCAAATATGTTCATAACATCGGCTTTTGTAAGCACAATTTGAGTAACACCGTTTAAATAAATGGCATAGCGCAAGGCTGGTAAATCTATCCAACCACAACGGCGCGGCCTGCCAGTAGTTGCGCCAAACTCATGGCCCTGTTGTCGTAATTGTTCACCAGTATCATCTTTCAACTCCGTCGGAAATGGCCCGCCTCCTACACGGGTACAATAAGCTTTGGTTATGCCAATTACTTCTTTAATAGCTTGTGGCGGTATGCCCAAACCCTTGCAAGCAGCAGCACTAATAGTATTGCTAGAAGTTACAAAAGGGTAGGAGCCAAAGTCAATATCTAACATGGTACCTTGTGCGCCTTCTGCCAATATATTTTTGCCCTCCTTTAAGGCTTGGTTCATAAAATAAACTACATCAGTAGTTTGTAATGTTTTAAGTGTTTCTATACCTTCCCACCAATGCGCTTCAAAATCTGTTAAGTCAAAATTATAATCATATAACTGCAACAATTTTAAATGTTTTTCTTTAAGTTTTTCATACTGTGTTTCAAAGTCGGATAGAAAAATATCCCCAACTCTTAAACCATTTCTTCCAGTTTTATCCATATAAGTTGGACCAATACCTTTCAATGTGCTACCAATTTTTTCTTTGCCTTTAGCGTTTTCAGAAGCAGCATCTAAAATTTTATGCGTAGGTAGTATTAAATGCGCTTTTTGCGAAATCAATAGATTTTTTTTAGGCAACAAGCCCAAGTTCTCTAAGTTGTTAATTTCTAACTTTAAAGTATATGGATCTATTACTACACCATTGCCAATAACATTGATAATGTTTTTATGAAATATACCTGACGGAACGGTATGTAATACAGTTTTTACTCCGTTAATTATTAAGGTATGTCCAGCATTTGGACCGCCTTGAAAACGAGCAATTATATCGTAGTTAGGCGCTAAAAAATCAACTATTTTGCCTTTACCTTCGTCGCCCCATTGTAAACCCAATAATACATCAACTGCCATATATCTTTAATTTCGGTAGTTTAAAAGATGGTAAATTTACAAAGCTTAATGCTAAGAAAGGAGTATTGTGTTAGAAAGAAGTTAACAGTTTGATAAGGAAATTTTTTGCTAAGGTAACAAACACCCCCCTAAATTAATTGATACTCTTTCTTTTCTGATAAAATTCTATAGCCCAATCTATTGCATTAGTCGTTTTTAACCATAGTTCTACAGCATCTCTTAAATAAATGTTGGCTTCTTCTTCACCACCCGGCGAATAAAACTCTGGCATATCTTCAAAAACTTCTTTGTCACCCGTTAATAAAGCGATTACGTTATTATTTGCTTTATAAGCCTTTAGCAATGCTTTATCCGCTTTTGCTGTTTTGCCATCTTTTTTAAATAAATAAATGGCATAAGTAAATAACCAAAATGTAGAATCTTCTTTATATTGTTTGTGTAATTTTTTGTAGATTTTAAATTTGTTGTTGTTAACTAAAATATTAGCTAAATAGTAACGCAAACCTTGGTTGTCATTTGGGTTTAGTGTTAACAAATCGGTGTATTGCTTAATACTTTCTTCAATATTATTATTTAGAAATAAACATTCAGCATACGCAGCTTTAGCTTTCATGTACGGTCTTGTTTCGTGAAAACCCCAAAAATGACCTTTCAATTCTTCAAATTCTTTTTCACCAATTGTTCTTTTGCCAGCTTCCATTCCTTTTTTGAAATAAACTATTGCTTTATCCAAATCTTTTTCAAAACCACCAAGAAAGATGTAAGCATCCACATTATCGGCATCTAATTTAATTGCCTTATTAGCCAACTTTATTCCTTCGGCTTTATCAGCTTCAAAAGCATCATACATTAATTCATTTACCTTTTCTTTATTGCTTAATTTGCCTTTTTTTATTGGTACAATGTTATCAATTTTTTTGCCAATTACTTCTTTATTCAAATAGGTTTCAATTTCATCAATGCTTTCAAAATTTAGCTTGCCAATATCATCGTATGGTTTTTTAAGTTCAACTTCTAAAGGTTTTACTTTGTTTGGTTTTTTGTTTGCCATAATTTCAATTTTATCTAAAAAGGTAACAACTAATGTAAAAATACACTGTCACTTTTATTTAAAGCCTTTTCAAATAAATTTATTTTAATATTTGGTATGATCTCTTTTTCATAAAAATATTGAATAAGATGCTCGGTAGGCATATTGCCAATTAAGTCATCTTTTGCCATAGGGCATCCGCCGTAACCTTTTATTGCTCCATCAAATTTAGTGCAACCTGCATTATAAGCGGCATCAACTTTCTCAAACCAAGTATTGGGTGTAGTATGAAAATGTGCGCCAATTTCCAAACCTTCATATTGAGGTACTACAGTAGAAAATATTTGGCTAATATTTTCTGGATTTGAAACCCCAACAGTATCGCTCAAGGCAAAATGTTTTATCCCCAAGCCTGCTAATTTTTCAATCCACTTTGACACTTCATCGGCACTCCACGGGTCGTTGTATGGGTTGCCAAAAGCCATGCTCAAATAAATTAGTAAAGTCTTTCCATATTTTTCACATAAACTAAATATTGCCTCAACTCTTTGTAATGATCCTTCAATAGTTACATTCGTGTTTTTTTGTTGAAAGGTTTCTGAAATTGAAAAGGGGTATCCTAAAATGTCTATTTTTTCAAAAAAGCAAGCATCTATTGCGCCTCTTTTATTGGCTACAATTACCGAAAGTTTAGATGATGTGTTATCTAAATTTAATTTTGACAATACCAAAGCGGTGTCTGCCATTTGTGGAATGGCCTTTGCAGAAACAAAGCTACCACAGTCAATAGTATCGAAACCAACTGGCAACAAACTGTTGATGTAGGCCGCTTTTTTTTCGGTATCAATAAAGTTTTTAATGCCTTGCATTGCATCTCTTGGACATTCAACTATTTTTACCATTTGTAGTTTTATAATTTTATTTTTTCTAACACCGCTGCAATTAAAAGATTTATGGCAACTTTGTTGCTTCCGCCTTGCGGTATAATTATGTCTGCAAATTGTTTTGAAGGCTCAATAAACTGGTTATGCATTGGTTTTACTGTTTCTAAATATCTTTTTAGCACTTCTTTAACATTTCTATCTCGCTCATTAATATCTCGCTGAATTACTCTAATTAATCGTTCATCAGATGGCGCATCTACAAAAACCTTTAAGTTGCAAAGCTTTCTAATTGCCAAGCGCGTTAAAACCAAAATACCTTCCACAATTACTACTGTTTTGGCTTTTACGGTAATGGTTTCTTTAAGGCGCATACTATTAACAAACGAATAACAAGGCATTTCAATATTATTCCCTTTCATTAATTCTTCTAAATGACTTTCTAACAAATCCCAATCTATCGCATCCGGATGATCGAAATTATAAGTCTTGCGTTCTTCATCGGTTAAATGACTGTTGTTTTTATAGTACGCATCTTGAGAAACTATGGAAATACTATCTTTTGGAACACCGTTGGTAATTTTTTTTACAACCGTAGTTTTTCCAGAACCTGTGCCTCCAGCAACACCAATTAACATCATACCGTAAATATAAAAATATGGTTCATGTAAAAAAATTAAGTGGTGCTTATATTGTTATATTTAGTGCTTTTTATTTTAGCCAATGCATTAGGTCCTTCAGAAAATAAGACATCTAATACGGAAAGGTTGAAAATAAAACCGTTTTTTTCTTGAAACAATTGGTAATATGGCGCAAACTCAATTGCTGCTAAACTCATATTGGGCCGTATGGTATTTCTCCAATCCAATACTTCATCTTTAACTTTAAATTTGGTAACATAATTTTTTGTAAATGAATGCTTTAAAGTCGAATTTAATAATTTAAAAAGCAATTTAATTAAATTAATATTCCAGTCGAATAAGTTATCAATTGGTTGTTGATACAACAGCTTTAATTCTGGTTCGTAGTATTCAAAATAAGCAGATTTTGCATAAGCCGATAGTATTGATTGCCAATGTATGCGCTGCCATTTAACGGTATTATCAATAGCTATTTCGTTAATCATTTTCTTTTGCCTACTACCACCTTTTAAAGGTATACTAAGCCGCTGTTTACCATTAGCACCAGCAATGTATGCTCGGTTAAAATAAGAAGAACGCTGGTAATTAGCCAACTGCTCAAAAACTACTGTTTCATAATTAATGCATTGCTTCATAAACAAAATGCTAGGCAAATAATGTGGCTCAATTAACAATTTTACTTTATTATACTTTTGTTGTGGCTCGATTGTCTGTTGTTATTATTATATTTGATGTAATAATAGCAAAATATGCGGTACATCTTTACAACTCTTATTTTATTTTTTGAATTTACAAGCTTATGGGCAATTGATTCTTTTGTAGATATTAAAAAATTTAACACTACAGACAACAAACCTTTTGCCGAAATACATTTGTTAATACCGGGGCAATCTTTAAATTTTAAAGTAACTGATGCCAATGCTTATCAAGCCGAAGTTGAAGTTTTAATGATTATTGAAAGTGCTGATACTGTTGCCGCTTTTGATAAATATGTTTTAAAAAGTGAGTTACTTAAAGAAGCAAATACTTACATCAATTTAATTGACTTAAAACGTTTTTCATTACAAAAAGGTAGGTATAGTTTAGAAGTAAAATGTAGCGATTTAAAAGCTGACTCAACAATTGTTAGCGTTACCAATGCCAATTTTTCTATTGGCTTTCCACCCGAACAAATTAGCATTGCCGATATTACTTTAACAGAAAAAGTAACACAACAAGAAGAGGCAGCAACTAATATTTACACTAAAAGTGGTTATGAAATTATACCTAATGTAATTAACTTCTACTCAAAAAAAATAAATGAACTAGGTTTTTATACTGAAATATATAATGCTGATAAGGTGATAGCAGATGATGGTTATTTAATAAGTTATGCTATTACGAAACCTAATAATTTTGATGTAGTGCAAGGCTTTAAAAAGTTTAAAAAAGCTACTGCCAGTCCATTAGAACCTCTTTTGGCAGTTTTTAATATAGAAGATTTAAAAAGTGGCAACTATGATTTATTAGTAGAGGCTAGAAATAAAAAGAATGAACTATTGGCTTCTAAAAGAGTGCCATTTCAACGCAGTAAACCCATTGATGCAGAAAAGGCAATTGCCGATTTAATGAACAATAGTGCAGATAATACTTTTGTGCATCAACAATACACCTCGGGTGATACTTTAAGTTTTTACTTGGGTAGTTTACAACCAATTGCACCACCAAAATCTAATGCAATGCTAAAAAATGCAATAAAAAGCAAAAATGTAAAAATTATGCAAAATGTAATGTATGATTTTTTACGGAAAACATACCCTACTGATACGGAAGGAGAATTTGATACTTACAAAACAGTAGTAAACGCAATAAATGATAAATTTGGAACTATTATGTTACACGGACACGAAACCGATAGAGGAAATATGTTCTTAAAATATGGGGAACCTTCTGAAATTATAAGAGCAGTTGATCCAGATTCATATCCTTACGAAATTTGGATTTATGATGTTTTGAAGGTTACCAATCAAGCCAATGTCAAAACTATTTTTTATAATCCAGACTTAGCTACAAATACTTATCCAATTTTACATTCAGAAATTAGGGGCGAAACTTATAATGAGAGGTGGGAACTTGAATTATATAAAAATTTCGAATTTAAAAGAAGAAGTTATAATGACTTTGATTCAAAGAAGGCTGTAACTGCTTATGGACAAAAAGCTTCTCAAATTTTTAATGGTGGAACAGGTAATATTAATCGAAACAACTCTGGAGAATAATAATAAACAGCTTGAAATACTTTAGCTTTATTTTATACTGGTTAGTTTTAAAACCAATATCGTATTTACCTTTCTTTTTATTATATCGTGTAAGTGATGTGTTATATTTATTTATATTTTATGTATTTAAATATAGAAAAGAAGTAGTTTACGGCAACCTAACAAAAGCATTTCCTAAAAAAGAAAAAACAGAAATAGAAGCGATTGCGAAAAAGAGCTACCGTAATTTTTGTGATACTGTAGTAGAAAGTTTTAAGTTATTTAGTATTTCGAAGCAGCAGCTTTCTAAACGATTGCTATTTAATAAACTTGATTTTATAAATAGCTACTATGAAAACCAACAACCTTTAATAGCTATTACCGGGCATTTTGGTAATTGGGAGTTTACCAGCATTATGGGCTTGCGCTTAAAACACCAAATTGTAGCTTTATATAAGCCTTTGAAAAATGTTTATCTAAATAAAAAAGTTAAACAATCTCGTGCAAATTTTGGGGCACTATTATGGTCAAACAAACAAACAAAAGCTTTGTTTGAAACCAATTTCGAAAAATTTCCTATGTATGTTTTTATAGCAGATCAAAGCCCATCAAACTCTTTAAAAGCTTACTGGACTAATTTTTTAGGCATAGAAACTGCTTTTTTTAGAGGCGCTGCAAAAGCGGCTCTACAATATAATTACCCTGTTATTACTTTTTATGTTAAAAGAATTAAACGCGGATACTACGAGCTGCAAACCGAAAGTTTAACCACCGAACCCAACAAATATACAGAAGACGAACTTTGCGAAATGATGGCAAAAGCTTATGAGCAAATGGTGCTAAAAGAACCAGCCAATTGGTTGTGGACACACAAAAGATGGAAACGTAAAAAGCCGAAAAATTTAAAGAACGAAAATGAGCAATTGAATGTTACCACATAAATATGCACCAAAAGTAGCGGTTGTTATTTTAGCCTACAATGGCTTGGCCTATACGCAACAGTTTTTAAATGGCGTTGTAGAAACCGACTATGATAACTTAGCAATTTACGTAGTTGACAACAACTCAACCGATAAAGTAGGAGCTTATGTGAAAGATAATTTTCCGACCGTAAAACTAATTGAACTAAGCAGTAATGAAGGTTTTGCTGGCGGTTACAATACGGGTTTAAGCCAAATAGAAGCAGACTATTTTGTATTATTAAATCAAGATGTAGAAGTACCCAAAAATTGGATTCAACCAATAATTGATGCGATGGAAAAAGACGTATTATTAGCCATTTGCCAGCCCAAAATATTAGCCCAGCAAAACAAAACCGCTTTTGAATACGCAGGTGCATCCGGTGGCTTTATTGATGCTTTAGGCTATCCGTTTTGCCGTGGTAGAATTTTTGAAAGCATTGAAAATGATGAAGGTCAATACAATGATGAAGTACCGTGTTTTTGGGCGAGCGGCGCAGCTTTTTTTATAAAAGCAAGTTTGTTTAAATCAATAGGAGGTTTTGACGCCACCTTTTTTGCACACTTTGAAGAAATAGATTTATGCTGGCGGACTAAAAATGCGGGTTACAAAATTGCGGTGATACCACAGGCTTATGTTTATCACGTTGGGGGTTCGGTAATTGATTATCAAAGCCCTCGTAAAACATTTTTAAACTTTAGAAACGGATTAGTTTTACTACATAAGAACTTACCAATGCAACAATTGCTTTTTAAGCTGCCTTTACGGCTTTTGTTAGATGTGGTAGCTGCGTACCGAGCTTTATTAAATGGTGAAGTAAAGACTTACAAAGCTATAGCAAAGGCGCACTTCAGTTATTTGATTAACATTAAAAAATGGCAAAAGCAACGCAGCATTAGTAAGAAGCAAGTAAGGTTAAATAAAATTAATACCTCAAACTCAAATGGAATATATCGTAATAGCATTGTTTGGGATTACTTCATAAAAAAGAAAAAACTATTTAGCGATCTACCCAAATTTTAATTACCTAATATAAAGCCCTTAGTACCTTTTTTAGCAGAAGGGCATTTAGTAAGTTGAAAATTATAAGTGAAATAAACACCTGCAAAAAGATAGTGATCTTTTGTTATTCTATCGCCACGCTGTCGCTCCGGTCTACTAATATTTTTAGGTTCTACAAATGATGGATCCGCTAAATCTCTGCCAGGGCCATCTAATAAAAACTCATCAATATAAACATCGCTTACATCATCTAAATAATCGGTAAAGGTTTTACGGTAAGTAACTTCGGCACCAATAGTCCAAGGGCCGGCAACCCAATACTTAAACCCTAAGCCAAATGGTATAGAAAACTGGTTTAATTGGTAGGCCTCGTTGTCCGTTAAGTCGGTTGCATTTTGGCCCTCGGTGCCAACTTCTACCAAATTTACCATTTCGCCTTTGTATTCCGTTTTCGGATTGAAATGAAAATAAGCCAAACCTGTTGAAATATAAGGCGTGAAAAAATGATTTAAATTTTCAATTTCGTATTTAAAAAAATTAAGCTCTACCTGTGCGCTGGCCTCCAATATATTCGATTGAAAACTAAGATTACGAATTTCTTGAAAGGCTAAATCTCTTACAGAATCGTCTCCCTTAATTTTACCATAAGAAAGCGCCCCTTTTAAACTGATATAATGATTATAATTATGTTTTGCCAAAATACTTAAACTTGGGCCTAGTTGCTTTAAGCTAAAATTAGGGTTAATATCGCCATAATAGTTAGCCACCCCAGCCATCATACCAATTTCAATACTTTGTTGCGCATTGGCTTTATGTACAAAAAACAACAACAAAAAACTTGTTGCTATAACCGTAAATGTACTTTTGAAACTTTTAGAAAACTTCATTTTATTAATCACTATTTATTAACGAATATTTAGGCTTTTAGTGTGTGCTCTTTAGTTAAAACGTAAGTCTATTTATTTTTAGAAGCGAAAGAGTAATACCTGCATAAAATTTGATCCAGCTTTCCGCTATATCTTTTTATTTCATATCTATTGATCTATTAGTAATAAAAAGGATGCCGCTGCAATCTGGGCTATTTCAATTGCCTTGCTGTGCCATATAAATATTTGTTTTGCTCGCTTGTTTAGCTAAACTTCAATAGCAGCCATACATTGTTTTGCTAATAAAAATTCTTCCCAAATTTTTTCAACAATTTTAGCAGCCGGTAAAATACGGTCAATTGCACCGCTTATCTGTCCAATTTCTAATTCTCCATCTGCTAAGTCCCCTTCAAACATTCCTTTTTTTGCTCTTCCACGCCCTAAGTGATTTATTAAGTCTTCAACAGGTGCTCCTTCATCTTCCAATTTTTTTAGTTCGTTGTAAAATTTATTCTTCAACAACCTTACTGAAACTATTTTTTTTAAAGCTAACATAGTGTCTCCCTCTTTTGCTGCTACTACTGCGTTTTTAAAATTAATATGGGCAGATGCTTCTTGGGTAGCAACAAATAGACTACCAATTTGAACCGCTTCTGCACCCAAAGCAAAACAAGCCAACATGGCCGCACCGCTAGCAATACCACCAGCAGCAATTAATGGTATTTCAATAGCTTTTTTTACCATTGGCAGCAAGCAAAGTGATGTCGTTTCTTCTCGCCCGTTGTGGCCACCCGCTTCAAAACCTTCTGCCACTATTGCATCAACCCCTGCTAGTTGTGCTTTTAAAGCAAATTTTGCACTCGATACAACATGCACCACTTTTATACCATTATCTTTAAGTAAAGTAGTATACTTTTTTGGGTTACCTGCCGAAGTGAAAACAATTGGCACACCTTGTTCAATAATGGTTTTTAAATGATCTTCAACATTTGGATAGAGTAGGGGAATGTTTACTGCAAAAGGTTTAGTGGTTGCTGCTTTGCACTTTTTTAGGTGTTCCAATAATATTTTAGGATACATAGAGCCGGAACCAATTATACCCAAACCGCCAGCATTGCTAACTGCCGAGGCCAGCTCCCAACCGCTGCACCAAACCATACCTGCTTGTATTATCGGATATTTTATACCAAATAGTGCTGTTACTCTATTGTTTGTCATCTTTACAAAAATAAAAAGACCGCTGCAAAAACTGCAACGGTCTATTAATTTCTTTAAGACTAAATTTTAAGGCCTAAAAGTTTTTTTATTCTTCTTACGTTTATTAAACCATTTTTTCTTCTTTTTAGTGGTTTCAATTTTCGGCTCTACTTCTTCCGTTTGCATTTCTTCATCTACTTTTTCTATTTCTTCTTTTACATTAATTGGTGGCAATTCTTGGTTAAAAACTGCTTCATCAATTATGGTATCATCGCCCAAGTAAGTCCATTGAACGCCAGTAGCATATTTTTTAAAAGCATCATTTAAATCTGCTATTGATAAATTGTTTACTCGATTTAAATAAGTATCAATTTTTTTCCATCCTACACCAGAAATTTCAGCTGATGCTATTGTTTGTGCCTGACTACGGCCACCTTCTTGACGCATAAAATATTGTGTTAAAAAACCAGCTTTTTTATCTTTCAATTCTTTTTCGGTAAAGCCACCCGTTCTTAACTTATTTATTTCATCGTACATTAATTGTATTGATTCATTAGGCTTGTCGGTGGTAACATACCATACTACATAAGGTGCTTTGGTTACACCACCCGGTAAATATGCCTGTGGTGAATAACTCAAATTCCTTTTTGTTCTAATTTCCTTAAACAAACGGTCTCTAACAATTTGCATGGCCACTTGCATGGCAGTATGATCGCTGTCGTTTGGCGCAGGTGCATTCATATAACCTCTTATATAATTAGTTTTAATGTCGCGTTGCTGAGGCACTACATTACTGCCGCTTACCTCTAACTTTCCATATTTGTGTACTAACTTTTCGCCTTCGGGCAAAGTGGCTACCAAAGCTTCAACTTTACTTAGTAAATCGGCTTCTTCTAAATCTCCAACAACTACTAAAAATACATTATTTTTGGTTACCACTTTTTCAAAATGTTGATTCAAATCGGCCAAAGTAATTGTATTTAAACTGGCTTCTGTGCCTTCAGAAATATTGGCGTAAGGTGAGCCTGTAAAACTATTAACCATTGCTAAATTTCTAAGTTTTACATCAGGGTTAGCATCAGATTGTTGTACAGCTGCTATCATTTTAGATTTTAATAAATCAAATTCACTTTCTGGCATTAGTGGGTTGTTAACTACATCTACAAACAACTTCCAAGTTTCATCAAAATTTCTTTTTAAAGAAGTTACATTAATGCTACCATAATCATAACTAGAGTTAGCAGATATGGTGCTACCCATTTTTTCTAAGGTAGTATTGTAACTGTTTTTATCGTACATTTTTGTGCCACCCTGTGTAGCTAAGCTAAGTGCAAATTGCTCCACACCTTCTTTTGCTTTATCGTAATTTGCAGTACCACCTTTTACAATTAAAGATGCGGTAACTACTTTTTTATTTATTTTTTTGAAGATAACTTTCACACCATCAACCGTCATCTCTTTGGTAGTGTTTTGTGCGTTTAAAACAAATGCAAATGCCACAAAAGTTACTACTGCTATAATTTTATATTTCATCTTAGTCAATAATTGTTTAGTTTTTAAATAATTCATCAACTCCCATTTCGGTACGTAGGGCGTTGTTTACCATAATGCCAGTAATATTGTTTTTACCCTTTATGTATTTTTTTACATAATTTTTAATATCAGCACGGGTTACACTTTGCATAGCATTAGCATAATTGGTATAAGTTTCTATATCTTTTACACACCACCACCAACTTACAGATTTTACATAGTTAGATGTAGTTTCTTGTCCATATTCGTCATCAATTATCAACAAATCTTTTGCAGTTTGCAGTTGCTCATCTGTAAAATATTCATCACTATCCCACATATTAATATGTTCATCAATTTTAGCCATTGCTTCTTCAACACGCGTAGGGTCTGGCACTAAAGTTAAAGTAATTGGTCCTTTAGTACGGTTTGTAAAATAGCCGAAATTAGCAAAGCGTGCTAAACCAGTTTCAATAATTTCTTTATTAAATTTACTTGATTTTTGATCTAAAATGTATGAAAAAACATCGGCAGCATAAGTTGAAGGTAAATCATCAAAAACACCTGGACCAATATAACTACGCATAATTATCGGGGCTTGTGCAATTTCATTTTCAAGTATTATATTTTCAGATTTTTCAATTGGTGGAAATTCTGGTACCGGATATTTTTCTTGCGGATCGAAACCACTATGTTTCCAATCTCCAAAAATATCACTAATTAAAGTAGCTACTTCTGCGTGATTAACATCGCCAGCTATTGATAGCAAGGTATTGTTTGGGTGATAATATTTTTCTTTTATTATCTGCATTTTTTTTGGTGTAGCAGTTAAAATAACATCGTGATCGCCAATTGTATTTTTACGACTGTACAAATCGCCATACATTTTACGTTGCACATCCCAATATAATAATGTTTGTGGGTTCGATTCTGCACGTTTAAACTCCGCATCAACTACTGGGTTTTCTTTACGCATCTCCACGGTATCAAAAAGTGGATATCTGATGGCGGAGTTCATAAATTCTAAACCTTCCTTCAACTTATCGTTAGTTAAAGTAATAAAGTAATTTACTTTATCGGTAGAGGTTGTTCCGTTAAAAACGATACCTAATTCTTGTACTCGCTCCATATATTTTTCTTGCGAAGGATAATCTTTATTCGCTTTAAAAAACATATGTTCATAAAGGTGGCTTAAACCGTCAAACTCTTTATCTTCGGTGTAAGCACCATTTCTTACAGCAATTTCAATAGTAACCAATGGAACAGAATTATCTTCAATAACTAATAACTCCAAGCCATTGTCTAATGTATCTAAATAAAAATTTTCGGGGAGGTTTTGTGCCTGCAAGTTAAGTGTAAAAACTACTGCCAAGGCAAAAAAAAGTTGTTTTATCATAATTAAAATTTTAATGTAATTTTTTGCTAGGTGTGGGGGTTAAAGTTAATAAAAAAGCCTGTTCAGATATTCATCTAAACAGGCTTTAATTTTATTTAACTTTGATTAATATTATCGTTTTACGATCATTTTGTTTGGAGTAGCTGATTGCTCGTCGCCTATAGTGTAAAAATATACACCATCTATTAAGTTAGTGGCATTAAATTCAAAACGGTTAGGTCCTGGTATGCTATTTAATACTTCTTCGTGCATTAAAGCACCTACGTTATTATAAACTTTAAAATCAACCAAACCACTAATTTTTGAAGTATAGTTAACTACAGTTTTAGTGCTAAATGGGTTTGGCGCATTGCTTACTCCAAAAGTATCATTAAAATATTGTGCAACATCTACATTACACATAGCTGAATCGTTGGCACACGTTAAATCAATACAATATTCCATACCTTCTGGTACAATGCTGTAGCAAGGTGCCGCATTTGGAGCAATAAATTCTGGTACTATGGCAGGTACTAAAACTCTTAAAACAGAGTCAACAGCTGCATCAATAGTGGCAATACCAAAAATGCCTCCTACGCAAGATAAAATTTCATTTAAAGGCTCATTACCTTCTAAACAACTAGCAAAACCTTGTATGGTTAAATTGTTTGTAATAATATCTAACTCATCTTGGTTGTAGCTGAAAGAGTGAAAACAATATTGACCTAATGGTAAACCACAGAAATCATAAGTTCCATCTGTAGAAAGCCCTTGAATTGGTGCAAACCAAGCTGAAGCATAAGTAGTATCAGGTCTTTGGTAGGTTACTGCTAAAGCATAATCAGTTGTTCCACCAGCTTCTTCGGTATAACTTTGAATTTTTAAAGCATCAATGTCTTGTGTACATTGATCGAACTCGGTTAGTGGTGGTACTGGCAAACCAGCAGCAGCTTCGCATTGCGCATTTACATTATTTACAACTAATAAGCTGCTAAATGCAATTGTAATGGTTAGTAAAATTTTCTTCATAAATATCATTTGTATTATTAATAAATGTTTGTTATTGAGCGCAAAATTAAGGTAAACCTTTAGAATATAAAATTTAACGTCTTAATTAATATGAACTAATGTTAAACAAGCTTATACATTACTTTAGTGGGTGGTAACCACTACCGCCAAATGGGTTACAACTCAAAATTCTTTTTAAAGCAAGAAAGCCACCTTTTAAAGGCCCGTATTTTTTAATTGCTTCTAACGCATATTGAGAACAAGTTGGCGTATATCTACAAGAGGCAGGCAAAATAGGAGATATTGTTACTTGATAAAACTGTATAATTACTATAAATAATTGTTGTACTTTTCTTTTAATCCACCGCATTACTTGCATTAATTATTTTGTTAAACACCTTTATAAAAGCTGCATCTATTTTGTGGTACTGAAGTGTTGATTTTGAAGTGTAAATAAAAAACAAAACAAATTTATTGGTGGTTCCAGTTTTCAAAATATTTTGATTTACTCTATATGCTTCCTTAATTCTTCTTTTAATTAAATTTCTGTTTACCGCTAACTTAAAATTTCTTTTCGGCACACTTAATCCAAATTTTGTTTCTTTCAAATCATTTTTTAAAACATAAATTACTTTAAATGGGTAACTATAAAACGCTTTCGATAGCTTCTTGTTGAAAAGCTCATCAAACAATTTTTTTTGTTTAATCTTTTTATGTTTGTTTAAAGAAAGTTTGATATGCTGTATTTTTTCAAAAATAAAAAATGTTTTTTATGAATTGGCCTTAAATATTAAATATAAAAACAAGATTTGAAATAAATTTGCATTTTTGTATTTAAGTAATTGCTATTGAAACTTATGACGCAATATAATTGGATCGTTTTGGTGTTGTTTATTGCTATTAGTTTTTTAAATTTTTTGCCTATTTATTTTTTAAATAAAAGTAAAATTGGGAGTTCAATAGATCGGTTAGAAGGATTTAAAATAAAGAAATTCTTTAAAAACATAATAAGAAGATTTAACTATGATGTTTTTAGATTTAATGGTGATTTATCGTTTGTAGTTATATTTTTTTTACTATTTAATATCAATCAAGCCTTTGCTACTTGGCTATTTTTTATTTTATTTTATTTTGGCTTTGTGTATATTTTCTACTATCATATTATAAAAAAAACTTACAACTCAGAGCCTTTATTAATTAACGATATTATTTTTTTAAAAACAGGGGTTACCATTGCCATAGGTGGTTTTATTTGCCAAAGTATTTTATTTTTAGTTGGTATGGGTTTTATAATTATAATTTTTTACTATTGTTCTGCTTTTTTTATTCAGAAACTTTTTGCGTTACAATATTATAGTTTTCCGTTAAAGTTTACGTTAATTAGTTCATCACTAATTTCGTTATTTTCTATTTTTAAATATTCTAATCATCCTACTATATTTGGTTTTCTTACTTGCCCCTCCCCAACGGTTCATTTTTTTACAAATTTGTTTAATTCTTTTAAAGCATTAAAAACAACGAAGGAGTTTAACAAATTAGATTTTGAAGCATTACAAGAAGTTGAATTTATAAAAATGAAAGAACAACCAAATTTTCATTTTTTGGTTGCTGAATCTTATGGTCGAATATTTTTTAAAAATATAAACAAAAGATTAAAGCAAAAATGTATAGAGTTTGAAGAGGAGCTAAAAGCCGAAGGTTGGAAAATAATAAGTAACTTTAGCCAAGCACCAATTTCTGGTGGTGCATCGTGGTTAAGTTATGCTTCTTTATTAAAAGGCATTAAAATTGAATCTCATAATAAATACCATACGCTGCTAAAAGATACAAGACATTTAAACTATTATCCTTTTTTAAAATTACTTGGTAAAAGTGGTTATAAAACTTTTTTTTTAAGTGCATTAGGCGGCTACAAAAAAGTTAAAATAAACTGGAAACAATTGCTTCGTTTTGTTGGTGCCGACTATTTAATAAAACATAAAGACCTTGATTATAAAGGTAAAGAGTTTGGATTAGGACCTTCACCTCCAGATCAATTTTCTATTAATAAAGGATTTGAGTTAATGAAAAATAGACATCCTAATGAGCCAATTGCTTACTTTTACATTACCCAAAATTCTCACGCATTATGGTATAGCCCTAATAAGGTGGTAGATGATTGGAAGGTACTTTCAAATAAAAATTTTAATGGTTATGGTTATATTGATGATAAAGAGCTATCAGTAAGATATGAAAAATCAATAATATATCAACTAAAAACACTTGTAAATTTTATTATAAAACAAAATGAGCATAATTTATTTATGATAATTGGAGATCATCAACCCTATAACGATAAAGAAAATGAGAAGGATTACTTAACTCCAATTCATATAATTTCGAAAGACCAAAATTATATAAACTCATTTAAAGATTTTGGATTTACCAAAGGTATTTTTCCGCAGATGGGAAACGAGCTTTGCCATCAAGCTGTACAAAGTATGTTATTACTTAACCTGCAAAAGCGATATGGAACTGATAAGCAACCCAAAATAAAGTATTATAAAAATGGGGTTTGGCTTTGATGCGTATTTTATAAAAACAATTAGTTTTAAAAGCTTCTTTTCAATTGAAAAATAAACGACTTAGTAAAAGATACCATTACTAATACTGAAGCCATCATTAAAATAAAATTAAATTGGGTATTAAAAAAAGGGAGCAACAAACACCAAAATAATGCGCCTGCAACTAAGCTGGCAAATTTTTGTTTCGGCTCCGATTTTATATTTATGTTTAACAAAACCATTAAGAAGGTAAATAAGTATCGCAACAAACCAATCCAAACAATCCAACTACCAGTTAAGCCTTCGGTAAATAAAATGATAGCTGCCAAACATACATAAAAAGCATCTAATTCCATATCAAAATACAAGCCAAAAATACTTTCTATATTAAGTTTTCGTGCCACTATTCCATCCAAAATATCTAATAAAATATTTGCTATAAATATTGATGCAATTTTTACGTACGCCATATTTTGAAAATTTAGAGCAACATAAATCAATATTATTAATCTTAAAAATGTAATCCAATTAGCATAACCACCAAAAGGTTTTATCGATTTTAGAAGGCTAAAATTGTTGGCAATATATATGCAGAAAGAAAGAAAAATTACAAAAGAAAAAACCGTCATATTATTAGTATGCAAAACAAAGCTTGTGGTAAACAGCACCACAATTGCATGGGCAAGGCTCCAATTGTAAGCTTTAACTTGTTGGTTCAATATGGCTTGTATTTATTTTTGCCAGCAAGTTATTAAATATCTTTTTTTATTTACCAGTATTTACTTAATTTGGTTGTTTTAGTTAGGAGATATTACAATTGCTTTAAAAAAAATAAAACAAAAAATTATTTAAAGTTATAAAATATGAATATAGTTTTATTACAGGTTTCAGAAAATTTTTGATTAAGACTAACCGTAAATGCAAACATTATTTACTATAGTTGTTTTGTTATATTATGTAAGTTTGTTGGCTGAATTATATTGGCTGGCAGTACCAAGTGCAGTATCATCATATAATATTTTTAAAAATAAAAAGAAAAGCAGATTTTACTTTATTATATTAGATGTGCTTGCATTAATAGCTTTTATTTTACCCGTTTTAACAATTGGTTTTTCTTTTATAGGATTTAATTTAATGCTTCTAAATCATCAAACTTGGTTAATTGGAGTTTCTATATTCGTTATTATTATTGGTAGAATTTTTACGTTTTGGGGCACCATAAATATTCGAAAGCATCTAAAAAAGCAAAACATCACAGTTTTAGAATCCGGTATATTTTCTATTTCACGGCATCCTATTGCAACCGGTTTAATTATTAGCTTAATTGGTTTTAATTTAGCATATTTAAATTGGTTATTGTTTTTACTCTCCATAACTTTCGTTATCAATATTAACCAAAAAATATTATTAGAAGAAGCGCTATTGCAGCAGCAGCATCCCATTGATTATCAACAATATAAACAGCAGAGCAGAAGATTTTTATAAAGATAAAAGAACGGATTTGTTTGTAACAGGTAGTTGCAATTTTACTATAAAATTGGGTGATGATGATTTAATAATATAACGCATTAATATACAAATAAAGATAAATTTTTTTAGCCAACATTTATGCAAAGTAATCTCATTAACTTAAGCGAAAGACAAAGCCAAATAAAAGCGTGGTTTAACCAAACCTACCAACAAAGGGCGTTTCAATATTTACGGCCTGTTGAAGCTTATGAAATTTATTTATCGCTTTTAGAGGCCAAAAAGGGAAATTCAATTTTAGATATTGCCTGCGGGCCAGGGCAAATGTTGAAGGCTGCCGAAAAACAAAAGTTAACTTTAAGTGGTATTGATATTTCTGATGTAGCTATTAATTATGCAAAAGCAGCTTTGCCAAATGTTACTCTAAAAGTTGCTAATGCCGAAGAATTACCATTTAAAAACAATCAATTCAATTACATAACTTGTTTGGGTTCGGCAGAGCGATTTTTACAATTAGAAGTTGCGCTAAAAGAAATGTTGAGAGTTGCCAAACCAAATGCCCGATTTTGTTTTTTGGTTAGAAATTCTGAACGGGCCTCTTGGAAAATTGCAAAAAAGAAACTGGGCCTTATAAATAAAGCTAGCCACCAAGGCGCTAAAAGTTTAAACGAATGGGCTGCTATTTTTACCAAAACAGGTTTTAATATTGATACGGTTCATCACGACCAATGGCCGAAAACCAGATGGCAACGTTGGCTATCTTTAAACAGTAAACTTTGGCAAGTTGACTATAAAAAAAAGAAAAAAAGAAATGGCACTTTAGAATCGGCTTATGAGTTTATTTTCATCTTATCAAAACAGTAAATATGGGCGATTTAGAGCAAGTTAAAGTTGAAAATATTTACAATAGCTTATTTAAATTTGAAGACGGAAAAAGGGCTAAGTTATATCCTATTCATAAAAAACTACAATTTGGAAACAATGTTAATTTTAAAGGTTTTAACGATATTTCTGATTGGATTGTAACTAATATAAAACTAAACAAATCTGCCAAAATTTTAGATGCTGGTTGTGGTGTGGGTTACGTATTACTTAAACTGTGCAGGGCTTACAACTGTAATGGCATGGGTATTAGTTTAAGCAACAAAGAAATTGAGGCAGCGAAAGCTAATACCACCGAGCAACAACTTGAAAAACAATGCACTTTTACCGTTAAAAATTTTGATGATTTAAATGGTGAAAGCTTTGATTTGATTATTGCAATTGAATCTATAAAGCACGCTAATAATATTGAACATACTCTAAAAATTTTACAACAAAACTTAAAAGTGAATGGACAAATTATAATTGTAGAAGATTATCTTTCGCCTTCATATTCAAATCATTCATTAACTAAGGCTTTTTCGTATGCGTGGAATGTGCCAATTGTTTACACAGAAAGTGAATTTGAAAACTACTGCAATAAAGCTCAATTGTTTTATACCAAAAGTGTAGTGCTAAGTTCTTTCTTACCCAAAAAAAATAAAATATTATGCTATTTAAAACTGCTACTATTAAAAGCCAGTAGCAAGTTTGCATTAACTACAGAAAAACAAACACAACTTAACATTTACAAAGGTGCTTTAATAATGGATTACTTTTATGCATGCGGCATTTTTGAATATAAACTGAAAGTGTTACAAAAACTATAATAATGTTAGTGAAATTTTAAATGAAGCCAATTTTGATTGTTACTATAATATACATGTTTATGTGTTTATATTGGAAATAAATATTTATAAAAAGAACAATACTCAAAAAACGCTATATTAGCAATTGATTAAAATAATAAAATGGAAGCATATATATATGATGCCGTTAGAACGGTAAGAGGCAAGGGCAATAGTAAAGGTTCATTAATAGGAGTTACGCCAACTGAATTAGCAGCTCAAACACTTCATCAATTAAAAAATAGAACCAACTTAATTACAGAATTGGTGGAAGATTTAATTTTGGGTTGCGTTGGTCAAGTAAAAGATCAAGGGGCAAACATTGCCAAAAGTGCGGCACAACATTCTGGCTATGGCGATCATTTATGTGGTGTAACCTTAAACCGTTTTTGTGGTTCGGGCTTAGAATCCGTTAATCAAGCAGCTGCTTATGTTAAAGCTGGTTTTAGAAGCCTAATGGTTGCTGGCGGGGTAGAAAGTATGTCGCGGGTAAAAATGGGTTCCGATGGTGCAGGTATGTTTATGGACCCTGCTTTAGCTATTCCTGGTAATATTGTACCACAGGGTATTTCTGCCGATTTAATTGCTTCTAAGTTTGGTTATTCTAGAGAAGATGCTGATAAATTTGCTTATGAATCTCAAATGCGGGCTACCAAAGCCGAGGAAGAAAAACGGTTTACTTCCCGCTTTGCGGTAAAAGATATTAACGATATTGAACTTTTAACAAGCGACGAAAACATAAGACCAAGCACAACCGTGGAAGGTTTGGGACAGTTAAATCCATCTTTTGAAATGATGGGCGAAATGGCTGGTTTTAATGCTGTTGCGATTGATCGATATCCAGAAATTGAAACCTTGCAACACGTGCATCACGCTGGCAATTCTTCTGCAATAGTTGATGGCGCAGCCGTTGCTTTAATTGGCATCAAAGCAGCTGGCGAAGCTTTGAATTTGAAACCACGCGCACGTATTGTTGCCAATGCGGTAATAGGTACAGACCCTACAATTATGTTGGTTGGCCCAGCTCCAGCATCTAAAAAAGCACTACAACAAGCTGGTATGGAAAAAAGCGATATTGATTTATACGAAGTGAACGAAGCCTTTGCAGCCGTACCTATTTATTTTATGGAAGAAATGGGAGTAGATCATAGTAAAATAAACGTTAATGGTGGCGCAATTGCTATGGGGCATCCGCTTGGTGCAACAGGTTGTATATTGTTAGGTACTTTGTTAGATGAGTTAGAACGGCAAGACAAACAAACTGGTTTAGTTACGCTTTGTATTGGTGGTGGTATGGGTATTGCTACTATTATTGAGCGGGTTTAATTTATTAAATTTAGTATAATTATGCGTTATCATCAATTCCCAAATAAATTCTAATTAAAGATGAAATTAATCTTCATAATATTTATGCTCTCTACTTCAAATATTTTAAGTCAATCAACAGATTCACTTAAATTAATGTGGGATATTTCTAATAGAGAAAGCATTATCCTTCGTTTGGACTCGACTACTATTTTGCCCCATAAAGACAATATTGAAGTTTCTGGCAAAAACATTTCTTCAATTATTTATTATGAAATTGATAAAAACAAGAACCTAAAAATTGAAAAGGATATCATTTTTCCACAATTACGAACATACAATAAATCCAATGAACCCGACTGGAAAAAATATAGAGCATATTTTAGAAGAAAAATATCTTCTGAGGTTACTCCTCAAATCTGTTATAACGAAAAAATAATTATCCCTTCTGTCGTTGACTCCATTGAAATTGGTGGGATAATTACCTTCTACTATGCACCAGTTAATGATTTAAAATTTACCAAATTAATTTATCCATCCATGAATGATCGACTTTTGGTTGAAGAGTGGCAAATCGAAAATTTAAGTAAGTTTGACAAATCCCTTACTATATCTGAATACTCAAGCACACAATCTGAAAAAGCTTACAAAGGGAACTACAGTTTCATCGTGAAAAGCAAGGGGCAAGAAAATATCAAAATACGGCCTGAAGAAACATATACCTTTCCAGTTTTGTATGGCGGACTACTAAATCAAGAACAATTTGAAAACTTTAACTATATAAAAGCTAAGGATTCACGGATGGAGTTTTTGAACTACTGCCGCAACAATCTAATCCTTAATTCACCAAATGACACCTTGAATTTGCTTTTTTATTTTTCTAAAATAAGGGCATCAGAAAGTATTTTTAATTCATCAATGGGTCTTGTACACTCTCCTGGAGGAGGAAACTATTATGTCGGCATTTGGGCAAATGACCAAATAGAATATGCGGGCCCGTTTTTCCCGTATTTAGGATACGAGAGTGGGAATGTTGCCTCATACAACGCCTACAAAAAGTTCTTAGAAAATATACCAGAAGATGAAAGTCATATTCCATACGCTTTTGAAGTGGATGGCAATTTTCCTATGACACATCAGGACCGTGGCGATGCCGCAATGATTGCTTATGGAACATCATTATTTTTACTTAATAGTGGAGATCAAGAACAAGCAAAGGAGCTTTGGCCTTTAATTGAATGGAGCCTATCGTATTGTAATAATAATAGAAACGAATATGGGGCAGTCAAATCTGATTCAGATGAAATGGAAGGAAGAATTGAAACTGGAGATGCCAAC
>Ga0209093_1000408_pt1 | contig 22955 bp, 34 predicted proteins | sample SidtaG_4_FD_187450 | JGI IMG/M metagenome (GOLD analysis project Ga0209093, IMG submission 187450) | Marine algal microbial communities from Sidmouth, United Kingdom - Sidmouth_Male1 metaG (SPAdes) (version 2) | ecosystem: Host-associated > Algae > Red algae > Unclassified | place: Sidmouth... | reverse complement strand
GTGGTGGTGCGCCATTGGAAATAGTAAAACAGTATGTATCTGCTCACCCGCTTTTTTTCGCTCTCATCCATACCTTAGCCCCGCAAGGCTTGGCTTGAAGATATGGATTTCCCGCTCACACAGTTAAGAAATTCAGCAATCTCAGGACTACTCAGATCGTCAATTTTTATTTCCATTTAAAAAATCTCAGACAATCGCTCAATCATTTTCTGAATTACTATTTTTAGGTTTCGATATTTTAACTCTCCACTTTTCTGACAAAATTGTAGCGCGATCGCTCATTTCTTTCAGTCTACCTTCTCCCCCTTGAGCAATTGTTAATATTTCTTTTAATTCTGATTCATTCAAACGGTCTACTTGCATGGTTAACCTGACAAACGTTCCTTAATATTATTTACGATTATTTTAGCTTCCAATACTCTACCCACTTTACTATTGTAAAGAGATCGCCAGTGTCCCCACTCAAGCCCAATCGATCTGTATGATGCGACTTACGTTTACTCTAAAGAACTTCCTTTTTTAATTTCCTATGACGACGACTCGATCAATGAAAAGCAAGTAGTTTTAGAAACTCTGACCAGTATGAAACAGGAACGCGCTCGTCGTGACCTATTTTGCCAAACAGGTAGCTTTGATGTTGCGGTAAAAAACTGAAAATTTCTCAGACTAGCTTTAGATTAAAAACCGTTTTGACGAGAATGAGATCGATTATCATTATCTAAAAGAGCTTAGGAATTAGATTATGGTAGCGACAACCTCCAATACCGTTCCCGTCACCGTACTAACTGGTTATCTTGGTGCGGGGAAAACTACTCTCCTCAACCGCATCCTCACTTACGAACACGGTAAGAAAGTAGCGGTCATCGTTAACGAGTTTGGAGAAGTGGGTATTGATAATCAACTGGTAATTGATGCCGATGAAGAAATCTTTGAAATGAATAACGGCTGTATCTGCTGTACGGTGAGGGGTGACTTGATTCGCATTATCGGCAATTTAATGAAGCGTCGTCATCAGTTTGACCATTTGGTCATTGAAACCACTGGTTTAGCCGATCCTGCCCCTGTAATTCAAACCTTTTTTGTCGATGAAGATATGAAAGATAAGATTGCTTTAGATGCAGTGGTTACGGTAGTCGATGCCAAGCATATTCAGCAACATTGGTCAGCAGATGAAGCACAGGAACAAATTGCTTTTGCCGATGTGATTCTCCTCAATAAAACAGATCTCGTTAGTCCCCAAGAGTTAGAAGAATTGGAAAGCAAAATTAAAACCATGAATGGGATGGCAAAAATCTATCGCACTCAAAATTCCGAACTAGGAATGGATGCATTGTTGGGTGTACAGGCATTCGATTTAGACCGTGCTTTAGAAGTTGACCCCGAATTTCTCAACGAAGATGCCCACGAACACGACGAGACGGTAAAGTCTTTTGCCATAGTAGAATCTGGAGAACTAGACGGACAAAAACTAAATGACTGGTTGAGTAATTTACTACAAACCAAAGGGGTAGATATCTTCCGCATGAAAGGCATTTTAAATATTGCAGGGGAGGATGAACGCTTCGTCTTTCAGGGAGTACATATGTTACTGGATGGGAAACCAGACCGCCCTTGGAAAGAAGGAGAAACCCGTAAGAATGAATTGGTGTTTATCGGTCGCAATCTGGATGAGGCAGAACTGAGAGAGGACTTTAAACAATGTTTGGTGTAGGTACAAAGGGGAAAGTCTTATTCCAGCAACAGTGGCAGGGCAGTCTCACAGAATATGTTACCGCAGTAGCCTGGCCGCCCAATGGTCTATTAGCTGCTAGTTCGGCTGCGGGGGAAGTGGTTGTATGGCAAGATGGCAACCTGGTTAATTTATTGCCTGCAAGTGTAACGTCAATCGACTGTCTGGCTTTTTCTGTTGATGGCAAGTTTTTAGCTGCTGGGGGACAGGATGGCAAGGTTAGAGTTTGGTCAACTATCCCTACTTTTAAACAGGGAAGAAAACAGGAACAGGAAGCAAAATTAATCGCTAGTTTAGATAATGCGCCCTCATGGGTCGATAAACTGGCTTGGAGTCCTACTTGTAACCACTTAGCTTTTAGTTTGGGTCGTTACGTGCAAATCTGGGATGCCGATAGTCAAACAGCTATAACTACTCTGCCTTTTGCCAACTCTTCTGTTTTAGATTTAGCTTGGCGACCAAATGGAGAAAGTATCGCGATCGCAGGTAACGGAGGAGTCAAGGTATGGTCTACTATAGATTGGGATGATGACCCCTATCTTATCGATATGCCTTCAGCTAGTATGGTTACGGCTTGGTCTGGGGATGGTAAATATATTGCCTCTGGTAATTTCGACAATACCATCACAGTTCTAGAATATGGCAGTCCTCATCCTTGGATGATGGGCGGTTTTCCTGGTAAGATTTCCAATTTAACTTGGTCGCAACGAGGATCGAGTAATGCACCTTTGTTGGCAGCATCGAGTATCGAAGGCATTGCAGTTTGGAAAAAAGAAGCTGATGATAAAGATGGTTGGAATGCAAACGTTTTAACTTTACACGATCGCAAGATTCAAGCCCTACTGTTTCATCCCCACAGCTTATTACTGGCTTCTGCTGCTGATGATGGCTGGTTGGGTTTGTGGACAAAAGCCAAACAAGTAGGACAAATATTAGAGGGTGCTAGGAATGGTTTTTCCTGTTTAGCTTGGAGTAAAGATGGCAAACGGTTGGCTGCGGGAGGTCAAGATGGAGAGTTGATTGTTTGGTCGGAGTCTAAGCGAGGGAAGGGTTTTGGTTGATTTGCGTTTGGAGAAAATATCATTATCTAGAAAAATATTGTTAAAGCTTGTAGTAATATTGTTCAGTTAATAAGATATAAAATTGAGACGCAATTTTACATCGTGCGAATTATTGCCCGTAGCACTTTACGGAATTTCTGGGAAAAATATCCTGACTCCGAACAATCTTTAAAAGCATGGTTTTATGAAGCATCTCGCGCTCAATGGCAAAGTCCATCAGACATAAAAAGTCTTTATCGCAATGCCAGTATCATTGCTAATAACCGCGTTGTTTTTAACATTAAAGGTAATGACTACCGTTTAATTGTTCATGTTAGATATGATGTCAGTATCATCTTTATTCGCTTTGTTGGAACACATAAAGAATACGACAAAATAGATGCAGCAACTATTTGAAAAGTTACAGCTATGAAATTACGTCCTATCAAAACCGAATTAGATTATCAAAATGCACTAAAAGAGATCGAACAACTCTTTGATGTCGAACCCAATTCAGTAGAATGCGATCGCTTAGATATTTTAGCTACATTAGTCGAAGCTTACGAACAAAAACATTATCCTATTGAAGCCCCAGATGCTATTTCAGCAATATTCTATTACTTAGAAGCTCGTGGATTATCCGAACGCGATTTAATAGATTACATTGGCACTAGAGAACAGGTAACTGCGATTTTAAACAAACAACATCCTTTAACTTTAGATATTATTCGACGTTTAAACCAGAATTTGGGAATTCCAGCAGAAATATTAATTAAACCTTATTCACTTATGAAAACTTCTGCCTAATAAGTTGCGATCGCATTCTGTATCTGCTCTACAAACTTTCAGGCGATCGCGCAATAACAAAACAATTAAGCATACAATAATTGATTATTAATTTCTTTAACTGTCAACGCGCTTACCAGAATACCAATACGCCTCGCAACTTCATAGGCATTTTTTTGAGGAACAATTATAATCCCAGAGTGTTGTTCATTTTCATTGAGATATTGAAGATGCAATCTCTCAAAATCAACACGGTTATGAGTTACGAGACATCGACTCAAAGAACTAGCAATTTTCAGTTGTTCGCTGTCAGTTTTACCCAGAGTTGCTTGTTCGGGAACGGTTGTCACATCTAAACCACGAGATTTCAAAAGGGTAGCAACCAAAGCAGACATATCCTCATCGGTATAAAGTGCTGCTGGCATAGCTAAAATTAACTGAAGGAGGCTTTTGCCGCAGGATGAACTAAATCATCGGGAACTCGATTGCGCTCGATATATTCATTTATTTCTGTCTGATGATCCAAATAAAAGCTTAAAGCATCAAATACTTGTGCCAAAGTGAGATGAGGTAGATGATGTAAAATTTCTTCTGGCATTATGCCCAAACGCCATAAGCCAACAATAGCACGTACAGATGTTCTAGTACCTTTGACGATTGGCTCTCCACTTAAAATCTCAGGATTTTGAGCTACATAACGAGACAAAGCTGTAGCAGACATAGAAGTTATTTACCTCGAATTTACTGTTGTATTCAGTTTATCAGCTTAGTTTTATGGTTTAGTATGGAGATCGCATCATGTAACTGCTTGAAAATTTTAGGTGATCGCTCAATCATTTTTTAAATTACTATATTTCAGGTTTTGATATTTTCATTTTTTAGTTTATCTTCTAAATAATTAAATATTTCTTGGTTTCTATCTTTAGCAAATTCTAATATGGAAACATACCCCGTAGGTAATATATTAATGTTTGCTCCTTTATCCAATAAATAATCTATAATTTTTTCTGCGACTCCTATTTCAGAAGTACAACTCATATCTATTGCCCATGTCAAAGGAGTATAATTATTGTAGTCAGTTTTATTTATACTAAAACCTGCTTCTACACAGTTTATTACCCAATCAATTTCTTGATAATAAGCTCCTAAATGTAATTCTGTTAAACCAGAATTATTAATTACTTTGTCAATTACTAAATCGGGCATTATTTGTAAGAAGATAGATTATTAGTTAGTATAATCCAAGCAAATTAACTCTGCCGACACCATAAAGCCACTGCCAAAAACCCAAACAACTGAACCAAAACAATACTCGGACCACTGGGTAGATCGATCGCGCCAGAAATAACCATTCCCATTACTCCACTAAACGCACCTATCCCCGCAGCAGTGGCTAAAAACGGGACAAACTGTTGACAAATTAATCTGGCACTAGCAGCAGGAATTACTAGAAAACCATTGACTAACAAGATACCAACTGCTCGAATAGTTAAGGCAATAGTTATTGATAAAAGTACGATGAAAAAATAGCGATGGCTGCGAACGGGTACGCCTTTAACTAAGGCTAAATCGCTGTTGAGGGTGAGTAATATTTGCTCTGGCAAACTAATAATTATCCAGGCTAAAGTTACAGCTAAAAGTAATGACAATAAAATTAAATCTGTATTACTAATTGCTAAAATATCCCCAAACAAAATCGATAATAAATTACCCCGATATCCCTTCAAATAACTAAAGCCTATTGTGCCTAAAGCGATCGAACCCGATAGAGAAATACACAAAACCGTATCGCTACCCAAATCTGTTCTGTCAATTAAATAAATTACTCCCAAACCAAAAGCAACGGTAAAACCAATTAACGTCCAAGTGGCAGGAAGTTCTAATAACGCAGCTAATACTACTCCTAACATTGCCGAATGTCCTACCGTATCCCCAAATAAAGAGAGACGACGCAGGATTAAAAAGCTGCCCAAAATTCCCCCTAAAATACCAAGCAGTACGCCACCTAATACTGCTCGTTGCATAAAGGGTAAACTAAAAAGACTCAGTACGTCTGCTAGGTTCATGATGATGACAGGTAGGACTAACTAAAGAACCGTATATTTGTAAAAGATTTTCAGGCGTAAGAGTAGTGTTCGGTGAGCCTTGATAGAGTAAGCGACGGTTCATACAGATTACTGAGTCGCAATATCTACTGACCAAATCTAAATCGTGGGAAACTTCTAAAATCGTCCAGTTGTGTTCTTGTTTAAGATTGTGGAGTAAAGCAGCAAATTCCATTTCTCCCGTAGCATCCACCCCTGCTAAGGCTTCATCGAGGACTAAAAGGCGACGGGGAACGACTAAACAATAAGCTAGTAGAACTCGTTTTAATTCTCCTCCGCTAAGAGTGCCGATTTTTTGTTGGGCTTGTTTGGTTAGATGAACTTGTTCTAAGGCTTGGTAAATGCTGTCTCGTTTTCGTTTGGAAGAATACCACCACTGTTTGTTATTCAAGCCCAAACCCACTAATTCCGATACCGTTAGAGGAAAAGTGCGTTCAAAGAGAAACTTTTGGGGGATATAGCCAATTTCGGGTTTGAATCGCTTTGATTGTTTGCCAGTAGAATTAAATAACCTAATTTCACCCGCTCGCTTTTCAACTAAGCCTAAAACAGATTTAATTAAGGTACTCTTCCCCGCACCATTTGGACCAATAATCGCCGTATGAGTGCCGGTTAATAATTCAAAAGAGACATTATCTACTGCTAAATATTCCCCACGCATCACTGATAAATTTTCAACTGTAACAATGGGTTGAGTAACAGATAAATTGCTGTGCATCAAATTTAATAGGCAAATATCTAATGTTCAATGTTTAATGTTCAATGATAAATGTTTATTGGCATGCTCTTTCTAATGCCTCCAAATTGCCTCGCATAGCTTGAAAATAATATTGCGGATCGGTTTCTCCCGACTCTAGAGGATCGATCGCTTCTAAGGATAGATTCAAGTCACTAGATATTTGTTGAATGCGTTTATCTTTAATTCCAGGTTCGGTTAATAAAGCTTGAACCTGATATTCCTTAGCAGCTTGTTGTACTCGTTGAATATCTTTCGGAGTAATACTATCTTCAGGAATCTCTACGATCGCTTCTTGTTGTAGTCCGTAACGTTGAGCTAAATAAGCAAAAGCATCGTGAAAAGTTATAAAATTACAGCCGGCGACTGGTGCTAATCGTTGTTGAAATTCATTGTCTAGCTGTTGTAGTTGCTGAATATAAGCATCCGCATTGGTACGATAGCTATCTGCATTATTAGGAGCGATCGCAATTAACCCATCTCTAATATTCGTTATCTGTTGTTGCGCCAATACTGGATCTAACCAAACGTGAGGATCTCCTTCTTCGTGGTGATGTCCGTGTCCGTGTTCTTCCCCTCCGTGTTCGTGTTCGTGTTCTTCCCCTTCGTGTTCGTCATGTCCGTGTTCCCCTTCAATTACTTCAATCCCTTCACTAGCTGTAATTTGCTGAAGATTGGAGTTACCTGCATTGGCTACTAAACCCGATAAAAACTCTTCGATACCCAAACCATTTCCCACTAACACATCTGCCTCAGACAGTAGTTTGGCATCGTCTGGAGTAGCTTGATAGTCGTGAACTTCTGCACCAGGAGAAATTAAAATATCCACTTCTCCCGTATCTCCCACCACAGCTTTGGTAAATAGATGAACTGGCAGAAAAGTCGTAACAATTTTAGGACTGGAATTGTTTTGGGCTGTGGCTGTTGTATTTAAGGCGATCGCACCCAAACAAGTGATGCTGGTAATTAAAGAGCGTTTAAAAAATTTGATTCTAGAACTTTTGAATAAATGAGAATACATATTATGACTATCAATAAATATTTTTGTAAAATAATGATAATCATTATCATAAGCTATAAAATGTAAAAATAATCATCATTCTTAAAAACACGCAGTATCAATGTGGGCAATTTTAAGCGGAATTGAAGGAAATATCGCAGCTTACGAAGCAGTATTGGCAGATATCAAACACCAGCGCATCCCAGTAGAAGCATTGTATATTTTAGGGGATATTATTGCAGCTAACCCAGATAGCGAAACAGTAATTAAACGCATTCAGAATCCTTTACCAGGAGAATTAGAACCCCAAGTCTGCGTCGGCTGGTGGGAAGAACAATGCTTTGCCTTACACGCTTTGGGTTCGACAGCAGAACCCACAGAATTAATCGATCGCTTTGGCAAAGAAACCGCTAAACTTCTTTGGGATTCTGTATCTCGCGAAACCGTATATTGGTTACGCAACTGTCATTTTGGCTTCTTTGAACTAGATTGTTTGTTAATTCACGGTAGTACCGTTAGCGTCAGCGATGAGTTAACCCCCGAAACCCAACCCTGGCAGATGTTAGATCGCTTGCAGAGAGTTCAGGCAAATCATCTCTTTTGTGGTCGTTCGGGTCAAGTCTTTGAATATCAATTACAAGCAGGTTCGGTTAATAGTTCGGTAACGACTTTAGAATCTAAGCAAGCCGTGCAAACCATTACTGCACCCAAAAGAAGAGTTGTCGGGGTGGGAAATGTCGGGAGAGAACCAGGAAAGGCTACTTATACCCTTTATAGCCCATATAGCGATCGCCTAGAGTTTAAAACAGTTTACTATGGCAATAAAAAAGGTTTTGGCAATTAAGCAAAAAGTATCTCTACTACTCTACTATTTTAAAGCGATCTCTTTTCTTACTGTTTTAAAAATCTCAGGCGATCGTTCATTTCTTGAAGTTTACTTTCTACTTTTTTAGCAATTCTTAGTATTTCTTTTAATTCTGATTCAAGAGATCGTCAAATTAATTCCCAATCTTCAACAAAACTTTCTTTAAAGAGTACAACATGAGTTTAGGACTGGGAAAAAACACGATACCCAGTTGCTGCATCAATTCTCGGACATCTCCCTGTCCCCAATGCTCTACAATTTTGCCATTTTTCAGGCGATCAATATGAACGACGGCAAAAGTTACTTGTTTTCCTGTCGGCGGAATACCCATTAATTCTCCTCGATGAGTTCCTTGAAAAATCCCACGAGTTACAACTTTGTCACCTTCTGCAATCACTTCTTCCAAAATATGTTTACCATCGGGAAACGCAGCAAACATCATATTTCCATATTGCATCACGGCATCATAGCCTTGAAGCGGTTTTTTATCTAGTCCTCTGGCAATGATATCGGCAGACACCAACTTTCGTCCTCTTTCGATATCTTGGTTGTCAAAAGCTGTGTAAAATTCAAGCACTATTGCTTTATTTTGTTCGAGGCACATAATCTTGATTCTTGGCAATTAAAGTATTTCAATTACTTTAAGATGCAGATTAATTGCTCGCATTGACATCGGTTAAGAAATTTTTCTTTAATGTATTCTTCGTTTTAATCGACTTAAAGATTCTGGTTCGATGCCCAGGTAAGATGCTAAATAATATTGTGGAATACGTTGTATCAACTCTGGTTCGCGTTCGAGAAGATCCAGATAGCGTTGTTGAGGGGAATTTCGATACAGAGAAAGTAATCGATCCCTTAAGGCAAAAGCCAAATCCTCAACTATTAGCCTGAGTAATTTTTGCCCATCTGGTTCGATTTCCAATATTTCAATTATTTGCAGATCGATAATCAGTATTTCTGATTCTTCAATTGCCTGACAAGAAAAACAAGCAGGTTTTTGCCGTCGCAGACTTTCATAATCTCCTATTGTATGACGTTCGGAGTGAAAAAATATGGTTAATTCTTTACCTTCTTTTAGAATAAATGTCCTTAAACATCCCTTTGCTGTTAGTCCTACAAAACTACAGACATCGCCTTCCCTATACAAAAATTCCCCTTTGTAAATTTTTCTGAGTCTGAGAAGAGGTTTAACTACAGTCAAATCTACTCTGCACCGAGGACAAAGTTTTTGTACAAATGAATTTAGTAATTCATAATTTTTTTTGTATGGGTTTCGGTACTGTGGTTGAGTTTTTGACATTTCTTTAATGCGATCGCGCATTTTAACTAATTCAGCAAATAAAGCTTGATAAGTATGACGTAGAAAAGGCTACTTATACTCTACATAGTCCCTATAGCGATCGCCTTGAGTTCAAAACCGTTTACTATGGCAGCAAAAAGGGATTTAGTAATTAAGCAAAAAGTATTTCTACTAATTTAAGGCGATCGCATCAATTTATTTCTAAGATACCTGCACCAATATTCCCCATTATTCGCTATTTTTTACAAGGATTAATATTCCTCATTATCCTTTGAAATACAGTTTTTGCATGACTTAGTTAGGGCGATATAAGTTCAGTCTTGAATAAAATTACTGTAGTCAATCTATATTTTAGATGGCTATAATTTGCTTTTATAGCTGAAAGTATAATGCGAATTCTGATTGTAAATCCGCCACATTTATCAATAGGTAGTCGTATTCCTCGCGAACATTTACCTCCTCTCGGACTTTTATGTGTGGGTGGTTCTTTGATAGATGCAGGACATGATGTTTCCTTACTCGACGCAGAAATTGGATTTTTATCTGATGCGGAAATTACCAAAAGAGTTGTCGAACACGATCCAAAAGTATTGTTTATTGGTCATTCTGGTTCGACTTCTGCTCATCCTATTGTAGTTGAATTGACTCGTCGCTTTCGCCAAGAATTACCTAAATTAAAAATTGTCTATGGTGGCGTATTTCCTACTTATCATTACCATGATATTCTTACTTGCGAACCGCAAATAGACATTATTATTAGAGGAGAAGGAGAAGCGACAGCACCCAAGGTAATTGCTGCGATAGAAAACAATTCAGATTTAGCAGAAGTAGACGGAATCGTTTTTCGTCGTGATGGAGAAATAGTAGAAACTTTACCCGCACTAGCAATTGAAAACTTAGATAATTTTCGTGTTGGCTGGGAATTAGTAGACCTCAAACGCTACAGCTACTACGGTGGAAAACAGGGAGTGGTAATGCAGTTTTCTCGCGGTTGTCCCCATCTGTGTAATTATTGCGGACAACGTGGTTTTTGGGCGCGTTGGCGACATAGAGATCCGCAAAAGTTTGCACGAGAAATTGCCTGGCTGCATCGCACCCATGGAGTAGAGTTAATCAATTTAGCGGACGAAAACCCGACGGTAAATAAGGCTATTTGGCGGGAACTGTGCGAAGCTATCATTGCTGAGAATATTAATATAACTATTATTGGCTCAAATCGTGCGGATGATATCGTGCGAGATGCAGACATTTTATACCTTTATCGTCAGGCTGGAGTTGAAAGATTTCTGATGGGAATGGAAAATACCGACGAAGCTACCCTGAAAAAAATCAAAAAAGGTGGTACAATCCAAAAAGATCGAGAAGCAATACGCTTATTAAGAAAACATGGCATACTGTCTCTAGCAACCTGGGTGACAGATTTTGAGGAAGTGCGCGATCGCGATTTTATCCATTCTCTAAAACAGTTGCTTTGGTACGATCCAGACCAAATTATGACCCTATATGTTACTCCTCATCGTTGGACTGGTTACTATCGTCAGGCAAAAGATCGCCAAGTAATTCAACTCGACCAAAGACTTTGGGATTATAAACATCAAGTATTAAAAACAGTAAATATGCCTCCCTGGAGAATATTCCTATGGGTTAAATCTATTGAGTTAGTCTTACAAGCCAGACCAAAAGCAATTTGGCGTTCTTACTTCCAAAGAGATCGCGCTGCTAGGCACGGTATGAATTGGTTTACTCGTATGGGTAGAAGAGTCCTACTACATGAATGGTGGCATTTTTGGTTTCGCGATCGCAGAGTCAAGGATGGCATAACATTAGAAGAATTTTGGGGTGCGCCACAGGAAGATCGAGAAGTTCCCTTGCGTCTGAAGTCTAAAGTTACTCAAAGTATCAAATAAACGATTGCTCTCTAAGTCTCTCTCAATCTGGGAATCAATTGAGCCAAATTACAAGGACGATGGCGAGAATCGAGTTGGTCTTTAATAATACTCCATCCTGTTTGACAAGCACCGCTAGAACCAGGCAAACAAAAGATATAAGTACCATTAGCCACCCCAGCCAAAGTTCGAGACTGAATGGTAGAGGTTTTAATCTCTTGATAAGAAATCATCCTAAATATTTCGCCAAAACCTGCGATTTCTTTGTCTAATAGTGGTTTGATTGCTTCGGGCGTGCCATCTCGTCCTGTTACTCCCGTACCACCAGTAGTTAAAATTACTTGGACAGATTCATCCGCAATCCATCTAGATGTTACAGCGCGAATTTGGTAAATGTTATCGGTCACAATGATTTTGTCTGCTAGGGAATGTCCTGTTGTGGTTAAGTTATCCACTAATATTTTGCCCGATTTATCATCAGCTTCAGTTCGCGTGTCGGAAACCGTCAGCACGGTAATTTTTAAAGGTAGTAAAGATTCATTTTGGTTCATATCAAACTTAAAAATCGATAAACGCCATCACCACGAGAGAATCTACAAATTATTGTCAATCAATGTATATGTTTGCTCGTAATCAATTGAATTAAAATCAGTCGTGTTTAATCTGATAGTGCGATCGCATATATCTTCGATCTCATAGCCTCCCCGTTTCCAATTTGTTTCCATTTCTTCGTAAATCGAATCATCTACATGACCAGGATGTCTTTCTCCAGATCGCGATCTATCTTTAAATCTGGCTAGGGCGATCGCTACTGAAGTATAACAATGAATTTGGATTAGATGAAACTGATATTTATTTTTAAGGTTTAATAGTTTAGTTGTATCCGTTCCAGATTTGAAATTACTTTCTGCAATCAATGATTGTTTATTTGCTAATAAACGTTCGATGAATAAATAAAGTAAATCGTAGCTGGCAGTTCCTAACTTTTTAGACCATTCGCGATCCGAATAACCCAGAGAATCGTATAAAGACTCTTTAATATCATCTCTGCTCATTAACGGTAATAAATAACGCTGAGATATTTTTTTTGCCAGAGTTGTTTTACCAGTACAGGAAAACCCAGAAATAAGAATAAATGTTGTTTTCATCGCTTAGAAGTCGCACGAGATTTTCTTAGCAAACGTCAGTTTAGCTTTTAGTTGTTGGTTAATTGTTGGTAGATGACAAATTCATGCGAAATTCTACTCCATGTTGAGCAAACCCTAATCTTTGATAGAGTTGATGAACTTTCGGTCTAGAAGTGCGACTGGTGGCTATTAGTTTATAACAATTTGATTCTTTTGCTACCTCAATTACTTTTTCAACTAATTTTGAACCAATACCCTGACCGCGATATGATTCGTCTACATAAACATCTTCCATTAAACCAAACGGGCGATCGTGAAGATCGTTTTGCATCAGATAGATGTATGCTCGTCCGATTTCTAAACCATTGTCCGAAATCACAATACGAATACCTTTAGCATCAATATCTTGTTGTTTAAAATTCACTGACATTTCGCCAATCTCTAGATAAATTTGCTCTCTATTGTTTTAATTTAGAGTATCAGATTAAAAAATCTAAATATTAGCCTTAAATGCGATCGCTTTATCTAAACTATCTTGCAATTCAGTTATATTCATCGTCCCAATATCTCCTTGTTTGCGAGTGCGAATACTTAAGGTTTGGGTTTCGACTTCTCGCTTGCCAACTACTGCCACTACAGGGATTTTCTCTAATTCGGCATTACGTATTTGTTTGCCCAAACGTTCCCCGGAACAGTCTATTTCTACTCGATAACCAGCCTGTTTGAGATTAGCAGCAACAGCTTCTCCATATTCTCTTTGTGCTTCACTCACTGGTAGCAAGCGTATTTGAATAGGTGCTAGCCATAGAGGAAAATCTCCTGCATAGTTTTCGATTAAAATTCCGTAAAAACGCTCTAAAGAACCAAAAATTGCCCGATGAATCATAATCGGACGTTGACGAGAACCATCGGCTGCTACATATTCCATGTCAAAGCGTTCTGGTAAGTTAAAATCTACCTGGATAGTGGAACATTGCCAAGTACGTCCAATAGCATCTTTGATTTTGATATCGATCTTAGGACCATAGAAAGCACCACCGCCTATATCTTCGATGTAATCCCAACCTTTATTATTTAACGCTTCTACTAAAGCCTGAGTCGCCAATTCCCAACCTTCATCCGTACCGACGGACTTGTCTGGGCGAGTGGAAAGATTCACTTCATAGTCTTTAAAACCAAACTTATTGCGCGAATCATCAGTACCGTAACCCAGAACGCATCGAAGTTCCTATCGGTCCAGTTTGGATAGGACGCTCAGACGGATACAGAGAGGTTTGGAAGCTGGCACCAAGTACAGAAGAAGTAAGGTTAAACTTACTCAGCTTGCTCAGACAAATTCAGGAACAACCTAGCCCTGAATATCCTATTGGTATACATGGGGACAATATGGTCATCTGGCAAGCGGGAGAATTACGCGAATTTAGAGCATTGGAAGAGTTACGTCGCATTGCTACATTTTTGCCAGATGCCCAGAATGCCAGCGATCCATTCAAGCGTAAACGTCACAGCACTGTATCCGCAGCATTGAAGGCGATAGGAAAAATCGAAGCTTCTATTCCGCTTGATTTTCCAGATGAGCCATCAGAAAAACCTAATCCAAATTAGCGAGATTTGTAACTTGTAAGCACCGCACAACGACCGAAGAGGATTATCGATTGTGATGTAGAGGTTATCTGTGACTGGTGAATAGAGTTATTAAACCAAATGATTTGATCTAGAGTCAAAGGAGATTTAAAGGGATAATATCCACTTTTAAAACCTGGTTTTTTTGCCATATCCAGAACAGCATTCTTGTAAATTTCTTCTAATTTATGTTGCTGTTTTAAATGTTTGCGAACACTATCTGTCAATTTCCTATCTAACCTTTTTTGCAAACTTTCAATTTCCAGCATCCGCTGAAGTTTACTTTTTTCTGTTTTAAAATTTGAGTAACTAACGAATCTTTTTTTTTGTATAATTTTAGCAACTAGGTCTTCGCATTCCTTTATTGTTTTATTCATGGGTTCTAAATTTATTACTCGCATTATCAATGCTCTTATTATTCCCAAATTTTATTGCAAAGTATCTTTATAACAGATAACAATTTGTTAGTAGTGATAACGGCAAGCCAAAATTCTAATTTTTTCTTCTAAGACTTGATAAACCAAACGATGTTCGCGATCTATTCTTCTCGACCAGCAACCAGATAAGTCGTGTTTTAATGGTTCTGGTTTACCAATACCCTCAAAAGGATCTTTCTGTATTTCTTTAATAAGTTTAATTATTTTCAGAGCTTTCTTTCGGTCTTTCTCTACCCACCACGCTAAATCTTCAAATCCAGAAGAATCAAATTCCAAGTTTTTCACAAGCTTCCTCTAAAGATATTCCAGTTTGATGCTTCTTAGCTTCCAGAAGTCTCTTTTTCATGGTTTCACTTTTCAGTAAATAACTGGTTTCATCTTCCCCAATTAGATCTTTCCATATTTCAATGGGAACTATGACAGCAATGCGATCGCCTTTTTCATCGGATACATATTGAATATCGGAACTTTTCATAAAAATACTGCTTGTGTCTTTAGCTATATTGATTTTATCAAATAGTATTTCAGAGATTCGAGGAAATGCGATAAGCCTTACTGCATAGCTTCGCTACGGGATTTAGAAAAACTGCGGAAGAGGCAAAAAAATATTGTGGTGTAGCTACTGATAAGCTAGAGTTTAGTATAAATATGGCGATAGATATTCTCAAAGAAGAAGGGCAATGGATTTAGATAAACAATTTAGAAAAGTTGTTAACTCTCCTTTCTCTAGTCTTTCTATAGATGACTTAAAGCAGATTGCCTTAGCTTTCTGGCATGAAAATTACACTCCAGAACTTAGCGATCTTAATTCAGAAGAACTTAAAAAAGCTGGTTATCTGATAGATAGATTTAGAGGTTATAACTGCATTTCTAAAACTCACAAGCGAGAACTTGCAAGCTTGGCAAAAGAAGTTGAGCAAAGTCTATCCGAAGTGTTACAAGCTGTGGATAATGTAGAGAACTTAGAACCCTTAGCTGAGAAATGGAATCTGAAAGAGGATGTTTCGCATTTAATGTCCCCTTTACTGGAGTACCAGACTCGTCATTACGTTCATTCTCCCGCATAACTTGTTAAATAGAGAAAGTTATTTGAGTAGATCTAGCGAGCGCTTTGAGGAATAGTTTTTGAAAATTAGAGCGACCGCTCGTAAAAGAAAACATCAAAAAATATTCGGATTTACAGATTTTTTTTAATCAATGGTTCAAATACTTATTGGGCAAGAAATAGACTATTCTAATCCTATAGTTTTTAGCTTGGACGATAGATACTCAACAGGTGCAGCAGTTCAAATCTTAGAAGAATTAGAATTAAAAGAAAATTGCGAAATTTTAGATAAAACTTGGAAGTCGTCAGGCTACGGAAAATTAATCGAGCATGGTATTAAAGTACGTATAGAAACTATGGAGATTAGTATGATGTGTAGCTATGAAGATCTATTTATCTATAGAGTCTCTGGCAATAAACGGAAGTTCTATAGTTTCTGCGAATCAATCAGAACAATGGATTTCGATCTCGATCGCCTGTAAAAAAATTAAGTAGCAATCAGTTATCAAATAGTATTTCAGAGTTTTGAGGAAATGCGATTACGAAGTTAGCCGCCCTAAAGGATACCGCTGCGCATATAGGCATCGCTAGGCTAGGCGCAAGCCTAGTCGACTTAATTAAGGCAATCGATCGCGAAGACGACGCAAACAATTAATTGATGCGATACAGTCACAACCAAATATTTCTACCGCAGTATCACTTTCTTCATCGGTAACATTTAATAAAGCATCTTCAGGACGAACTACTGGATCGATTTCTGGGATGTTTTTCCGAACATTCTGTAATTGTTGAGCTTTAGCGCAAAAGTATCGAGCGACTTTAGGATGACGGACACAGGCTTTAAGGGATTTTCCTGATGCTGATTGGTTAGGGCTAGAAGATTCTTTGGTTGGGAGTGATTGTATCTTAGTGGCTTCGACAGCATTACCAGATTTAGAAATTGCTAGTAAAGAGATTATTGAAACAATAGCTCTACGGTTACTAGCCAAGAAGGAGGGGACTTTCATAGGTATTCTTGGTATTCTCTATTATTAATAATGATAATCGTTATCATTAGATTGTCAATCTACAAGGGAAGTGTCATAGACAGGTTCCTTGATTCGGCAAAGGCAGCTAGTGATTTTGAGCACAGGGAATAATTTCGGTCATGATGTGCATATCCAACCGCGCTGTTGAAGAAACCTGAAATCCGTGTCCTCAGATTTTTCATAACGAGATAGAATGAAAATCATTATCACTTAAAACTAGAGACAAATTACCTCAAAGATATGACTCGTCTAGACTTTGACTTGTCCGATGCCTTGCCATCCTTACCTAAAAGTGGAATGCCAGTAATTATCATTACTGGTTTTTTGGGTAGCGGAAAAACCACCTTACTTAATCAAATTTTACAAAACAAAGATAATCTGAAAATAGCAGTATTGGTCAATGAATTTGGCGATATCAATATTGACGAGCAAATACTAATCTCAGTGGAATCGGATATGGTAGAACTGGATAATGGTTGTATCTGCTGTACTATTAATGACAGTTTAGTAGATACAGTTTATCGAGTTTTAGAACGGGAAGAAAAAGTAGATTATTTAGTAATCGAAACCACAGGACTAGCCGATCCGTTGCCAATAATTGTTACTTTTCTCTCTACAGAATTACAGTTTTTCACTAGGATTGATGCGGTAATTACAGTTGTGGATACAGCAGCTTTTGATGCCGAACATTTTGATAGTGAAGCTGCCTTAAGCCAAATCAAATATGGCGACGTAGTGATTTTAAATAAGATCGATCTAGCAACGGGCGCAAAAATTACCGAAATCAAAACATTTATTGAAGATGTCAAACCAGGATTTAGAATTTTAGAAAGCGAATATGGCAAAATCCCTTTACCGCTAATTTTAGATATTGGTTTAACTCAAGCAGATAACTATCAAACTAAAATCTCTGAGTTTCGACGGGATAAATCTGCTTTCAATAATCATTTAGCCAATGATGGTTTTAATTTCGTTTCCTTTCAAAGCGATCGCCCATTTCAAATTGTAAAATTCGAGCATTTTTTAACTCAACAATTACCAAACAATATATTTCGTGCCAAGGGAATACTATGGTTTCAAGAAAGTCCTGCCCGACATATTTTTCAACTTAGTGGATCTCGCTACGATTTACAAGATGATGATTGGACGAGTCAACCGAAGAACGAACTTGTATTCATCGGGCGCAATTTAGATGAGTCTTTAATCAAACAACAGCTTAATGATTGTTTGGCAGAGTTAGTAGTTAGAAATAAATTTGGTTTGTCCAATTTACCTTAGTAAATATTGTTACATGGTAACTGTTATTACAGTTCAAAGCTCATGTAACAATAACCTAGAGATATATCAAAGGAAAAGTAGCTATATTACTTTGTGAATCTCTTCCCTCAAAAGTTTCGATTAGATCGGCAGGAAGAGGATCGTCAAGTGAGACTTGCGTATGCTGAAATAAATTCAGCACGCTTCCTTACTCAAAATCATCAGGAACAACGAAGCATCCTTCATCTATGATATTGGCAATAACATTAAGACTAACGATTTCTTCTTCATTTGTATAGGCTAAAATGTTAATTTCTTGGTGTGACATATTAGCTTGCAAGATCTTTTAAAAACTTTTTACTTGCATTGTAATTAATGCCTACCCAAGTAAAGAGCGATCGCTTACCAATTGCTCGATCATTCTAGAACTGCTGTCTATAGGCTTTAGGTGTAATGCCAACAACTTTACGAAACATTTTGGCAAAAGAACTCGGCGAAGCAAAACCGCAGCAGGCAGAAATTTCAATAATGAGTAATTTATTTTCTTTGAGTAAACGTTTGGCTAACTCGACTCGCTGTTGAATAACAAATTGATGGGGTGTTAATCCTGTAGATTGCTTAAACAAACGAAGAAAATGGCTGGGGCTAATTTTAGCCACACTAGCCAAATCTTTTAAGCCGATTTTTTCTGCTAAATTGGCTTTGATGTATTCAATGACTATTTTTAGCTGGCTTGGAGATAAACCACCACTGTATTGTTTTGGCTGTAGGGGAACAGCACTATAGTTTCGGAGTAAATGTATTGCTAATTGCGTCGCTAGAGTTTCGCTATATAGTCTTCCACCTATACCTTTGGTTGCCATTTCCCTCAGAAAAGAACTAGCTATCTGACCCAGAATTGGATCGCGAGATTTAATTATTGAGGTTAATTCTATTCGACCTGAATTGCGACATTCTGACTGTTCGGCTATGTCCCTCAAAAAATCTGGCTTGATCGCCATAGCAATCACTTCGTCGGTAGTTTCCCAAGAATAGCTAGCCGAATAAGACGCTGGATGCAAACACAAATCGCCTCTTTCAAAATTACCGATATATTCTTCTTTCCCAATCTGGATAGCTTTAAACGTATTGGAGCTTAGTTCGTATGCCAAGTGATGATAATTAGTTTTGTGTGTGGGAATTTCAATAGCTGGTGCAATATCGTGTCGCACAATCACACTATCCATTTTTATTGTTTGGCTGCTTACTTGCCATTCTGGCGAAAAATGAATTAGAGAGTTTACGGGTTCTGATTCTGATGGTGGGGTTAAAGAATTCATGGGTTTTTTAATGCGGAAAATAGCGATCGCTTTGGTTAAATATTGCGCTTAAAAATTATATGATCTTTAAAATTTGAAGGCTTAAGTTTTTCTTTGGTATCTATTTAGATGGCTTATCGTCATAGCTTCTAACAAAACTAAAATCAAATTCGCGCAATTTTGGACTATTTTTAGCAAGAATGGACGAGAAGGATATATCGCAATTATCTAATAATGTGAGTTAGATGAGTTATAACCAGTACCGCAAAATTTAGATGAGTCAATTATTCGTTGTTATAGTTGCAACTGTTCCAGAATACTACGAGTTTAAGAAAGAGCATCCCGAACACGATAAAAATCAAATTGCTTGGTTTAGAGAGCAAAAAGAAAAAGGTAATCTAGTTTGCTGTGGACCTTTTTATCCTCACGATGGTACGGGACTTTGGATAATACAGGCAGAGAGTATAGAAAAGGTGCAAGAAATAGTCAAAACCAGCCCTAGAGCGAAAGACAACTTATTGTCAGACAAAACCAGAATAGTTGAATGGCAAGCTACTATCGGACGCGACCTTTTGACCGATACGCCTCTAGATAAACCTCTTCAGGGTTAAAGTTGCTATTACTTATCGCTGTTGGAAAAAGATAAACATAAAAAATTGAACTATGAACGATCTAAAACATCAAGGAAAAGTAGCAGTAGTGACGGGTGCATCTTCAGGTATGGGTCAGGAATATGCTCGACTACTAGCAACACAGGGCGCAAACTTGGTTTTAGCATCCAGACATCTAGCTACCGAAACTCAACAAATGGTCGAGGAAGTAGGAAGCAAAGTTATAACTCAATCCTGCGATGTCACCTCTCCAGAAGATGTTCAGTCATTAGCTGATGCTACCAAGTCTAACTTTGGACGCTGCGATATTTTGATTAACAATGCAGGAATCTATCCTTTTCAGCCCTTCGAGAAAATGAGCTTTGAGGACTGGCGTAAAATCTTTGCTGTCAATCTCGACTCTTTGTTCTTTACCTGCCAAGCATTCTTACCTTTGATGAAAGAAAATAACTGGGGACGAATTGTTAATGTTTCTTCTAGTGTTTGTTGGACGGTTGCGCCCAATGTAACTCACTATACGGCTGCCAAAATGGGTGTCATTGGCTTTACTCGTGCTTTAGCGACGGAAGTTGCTGATGCAGGAATTACGGTTAATGCTGTTTCACCTGGTTTAGTTCGGACTGGTACTACCGAAAACGGCGAACAGGCAGGAATGTTTGACATGGTTAAGCAGATGCAAGCAATTCATCGCATTGCCGAACCCAACGATTTGGCAAGTGTCGTTTCTTTTTTGGTATCGGAAGATTCTCGGTTTATGACGGGACAAACCTTATCTGTTGATGGTGGTTTCACGCGACTTTAAAGAGAAGGAGCGATCGCTTTAATGACGTTATTTGTTTCCTAATGCGATCGCACTAAAAGCTATCTTTTTTTAACAACCCATACACCACATGATCTAGATATTTAACATAAACTTTTTCAGCATTGCGAATAATCCCCTCGTTTTTAAACTCTAACCTTTCAGGAATAGCACGGCTGCGACTATTTTCTACCGCACATCGGATATCAATACGATTGAGAGAATAATAACTGTAACCAATTTCTATTAATTCTTTAACGCTTTTGGTCATTATTCCTCTCCCGTTATACTCTTCTCCCAACCAATAACCTACGTAACCAATGTTGTTAATAGAATCTATTTGATTAAACCCTACTACACCTGCAATTCTATCTCGATAGAGAATGGTGATATGCAATGCTTGTCCCTTTTGAAATCTGGGTAATTGTGACTTAAGAAACTCTCTGGTATCCGCAACTTCTTGCACATTATCTAACCAAGGCAACCATTGTTTAAGGAAATCTCGGTTTTTATCTGTAAGTTCAAATAGTTCTTCAGCATACTGCGGTATTGATAGACTTAATTTGACATCTCGATCAATTTCTCTAAAAAACATATTTGTCAATGAATTCTGTACCGTATAAAGATATGATCGCACTGAAGGATGTAACTACAAAGATGATAATCACTTTAATTAAAGCACTACTTATGTATCGTCAAGGCTTCCTTCGACAGATCTGAAGAAAACCCAATCCCCTGGATCGTAACTGGTTAGTCTTGGTATTTTTTCGTCTAATATTTCGACGTAATTATTTTTGAGCAGTAATCTTTTAGAAGCCTCGTTACCTGGAGTAACAGTAGCCCAAAACTCTTTAACTCCATAATTTTCTTGCAAAAAACGTTGTAGCCATAGTATGGACTCGCTTCCATATCCCTGTCTCCAGTAAGAAACACCTAGCATATAGGCTACTTCTGCCCGACTTTCGATAATAGTAGCTTCGACTCTGCCGATGGCAACCCGCGATTCTTTTATTCGAACCGCATAATCGACCCAAGTTTCATCTTCGCGCTGTTCGGGAGATCCGAGTTCTCGCGAGGCAAAGGATTGTAGTAATTCATCGAAAGTAGGAGCAATTCCATCATCTACATTTTCATATACTTTGGGGTCGCATAAACAATCTTTTAACTCTTGAGCGTGTTGTTTGGTGATTCGCTCGTATACCAATCGTTCTGATTCAAAATACATCTTGCGATATTTTAAAAGTGCATGACTTACTATCTAAAAACAGTATTCGTTTTATTGTAGTTAATGCAATCAAGAGAACGAGCGATCGCTCTGATGAAGTTATTTCTTTTAGTAAGGCGAGCGAAATCAAAAGCGATCGCATTATGTATCTGCTTTTAAAACTTTCAGTGGTTAAGCTTAACTGCTAAAAGAAGTGTGTTAGCTACGCGAATTCCGACTGAATATAGTCAGACTAAAGCGTCTTGTCAGCCGTGACGCAACATTACCTCTTCGTCCTCCATCAGCGAAAACCTTTTGAAGCCTAATCGCCTGTATAGACTGACTGCTGGGTTTCCTTTGGCAACACTCAGGCAGACGTTCTTATGCTTAACACTCTCAAACAATTCTTTTAGCAGTAAAGTTCCTATACCAATTCCTCTATAATTCGGTTTTACGGACACGGCAAGACTAAGCGTCTTAGAATCAATGAATCCATACCCAGGACTGTCAGTTGTCATTTGACGAACCCAAGCAATTCCTACTATGCCAACATTCTCAATATCAAAGACAAATGCACAATCGTCTGTACGCCCCCAATCTTCAAAATAGCTTCGCAGACTCGGCTCGGAATCTATGATCTTTGGATCTGGTGCAGCAGCACCTGCGGGAACATGAATCGAGAGAAATAAGAATTCTCTTAGAAGATGGACTTCATTCGAGAGCAATTTTCGGACTTTCTTATTCATTTGAGCAACTAATTATTAAAAGAACAAACTGCTGACAAAATTATCATAATCTCGCCTCGAACTTTAGCAACAGCAAATTCGCTCTCTGGATAATCTAAACTATAAAAGAGATCGCCTTAATCTTTTTGCTTTATTTTGAGAACGATTATCGTTATAATAAACTTTTGTAAACCAAATTGCATCTCTTCCCTATGTCAGAGATTAATCAGCAAGGATTACCAGTCACCATAATTACAGGCTTTCTCGGTAGCGGGAAAACCACCTTACTCAATCAAATTCTACAAAACGACCTGAATCAGAAGGTTGCAGTGTTAGTCAACGAGTTTGGCGATA
>Ga0209093_1000407_pt1 | contig 22957 bp, 20 predicted proteins | sample SidtaG_4_FD_187450 | JGI IMG/M metagenome (GOLD analysis project Ga0209093, IMG submission 187450) | Marine algal microbial communities from Sidmouth, United Kingdom - Sidmouth_Male1 metaG (SPAdes) (version 2) | ecosystem: Host-associated > Algae > Red algae > Unclassified | place: Sidmouth... | reverse complement strand
GGGAGATGGGCAATGGACGCGAGGCAGCCGCGCCGACCGCGAGCAACGAATGCCGTTGGCCGACGCTGCCGTTTCGCAGCAAGGCAGGACAAACGGGGCGTTGGGAGGAGGACGCACGCCACCACACGGCCAACCCGCGTCGGAAATGCGAAAGGCGCGCGGGCCCCGCCGCGGCGCGCCAAGCGTACACGCTCGTGGGTGGGTTGTGGGGGCGGCGGGCTGGCAGGCACAGAAAAAAAAGTGCGCGCTTTGTCGACCCTCAGCCCACCGTCCGTGACTGCCAAGAGAGGTCCACGGGCGCCGGTTTTTTCCGCCACCGTCCGCTGGCCTGTGCCGGGGCCGATTCGCGCGCGCCGCAATCTCAAAAATGACCGCCCTTACAGTATCCCGTAGTTGGGCGCATATTGTTGGACTTGGGAGCGCACCTTTTGAATGTGGAACCGTGGCTCGGATTTACCTTTGCGAACTACAGGTGAAAGACCGACCGTCGAGTGTTCTCCAAGATGCCGCTCAATTACTCTCAGCGGTGCAGTGGTGGGTGTCGCTCTGCCTGGCTGATCTGTGTCAGACCCCATCGTGAGATCCACTCAACTGCCCCAGTTCACGCTCGCTCGCGGATCTTCCTCTATCCCTCTTCCCCCTCGCGCTCGCCTGGCCGTCTGTGGGATGCTCTGGCGATGGCGCCTGGTGAAAGTACGGCGCTCCTTTTGACTGGGATGTCTCTCAACAGGCGCCAGTGATGAGTGACGCCGTGGCGCGGTCACCCGGCCCTGCTTTGCACCCAACCCTTCCCTCTCCAGTCGCGCACGGCTACTCATCCAATGTGCTTGCTGGGACGCTGCGCCCCCGCCCGCTGGCCATGTTTTGGTGGTCGGGCCAAAGCGGCAGGGCGCGCGTCGCGCATGACCGCAGCTGGCGCGCCGCCGCCAGAACAGAGGCGGCTTGTCCCTCGTCACCGCGGCGGCACCGCCGCGACGCGTGCAGCCGACCGTTGGCGGGCGGCGGGGGGTGGCCGCCGTGGGGCCCCCACCGCCGTCGGTGCGCGCAATGCACCGACGCGGCGCCCGCGGCGCGCGCCCGGTGGCGACGCCACGTCGGTGGTGACACCCGCGCCGCTGGGGGCCGCCGCGCCGTGGGGTCCGTCGGTCGGCACTCCCGTGGTTGGGCGCGTCGGCTAGGCGCTTGCGCTTGCCGCTGGCGCCACCACCACCTTTGCCGTTGGCGCGGACGTGGCTGCCACGTTTCCTGTGACGGGTCGGCCGCGTTCTTGCCTTTCGTCGCTCGAGCCACCCGGGTGGACGTGCGCACGGGTACCCGTGCCCCGCTCGTGCGTCGGCGCCAACGCCAGTCTCTATTTAATTGTCGGGTCTGGTGTGCTCACGCCCGGGCGGCACCCCTCTTGGTCGCTTTCCCCCCCGCCGCCGCCGCCGGTCCCCTCTTTTTGACCGCCCGCACCAGCGCCCGCGCGCGGGCGCTCTTGCGCCACCCCGCACGGATGCGGGCCACCTTGGCGTACGCCGCCTCAATGTCCGCGTCGGCGAGCGCCACGCCCACGTACTTTTTCCGTGGCCGCAGCAGCACCGCGCCCTTGCCGCCCGTCTCCCGCGCCACCTCCGTGTAGTACTTGGCCACGTGCTGGTACCGCTTGCGGTTGCCATCGTGGATAATGACGACGGAGGTGGGTGTTAGTTTCCTGAGGATGTACAAGGCGCACGCCAGCCGCGCGCGCCCGTCAATGAGCACCACGTCAAAGGCGGCCGGCGGCAGCGCGTCGGGCGCGTGCACGTAGTCGCGGAAGGTCGCAAAGTCGGCAGCGTCAAACGGGGTGCGAGAGCCCCACCCGCCGCTGCCGGCCGGCGCGCGGGCGACCGGGGAACACACCATGGAGATGTGGGGGGTGGCGACGAGCGTCGGCTTCATCCGCTCGCACCACTCGGCGTCGTGCTCGACGCTGTACGCGACCGACGCGAGGCGGCCAAACGGGATGGTCGAGCCGCCCGAGCCGTACTCCAAGTAGCGCATGGAGGGGAACATGGCCGACCGGATGAGGCGCGCCTCCGCGGGCGTCATCCACAGGCCGCCCGAGCCGTCGCCGCCGGCGGCAGACGTGGTTTGGCTGCCAGTGGCGAGCGCATCGGCGGCGCCACCCGCGGCCGCCGTCGACGCTGTTGCCGCCAGCGGGGCGCTGGCGCCGGCGGCGCCGGCGCCAACAGGCACCGGCGGCGTGGCCAACCGCCAAGCGGAGAGGAGGAGGACGGTCAGCAGCGCGCCGGCGACGGCCGACAGCAGGTCCCGCCGGCTAAACAGCGGCTGCCCGGAGCGGGTGCCGAGCTTACCCCGTGGGGGGGAGGGCGGTGTGGGATGGGCCCCCATCATGCGTGGGGGGACGGCTGGGATTAGGAAAGGGTTGCCAAGGGGGGATACCCAAAAAGGGGAGGGGGGGGGGAGAGGAGGGGCGAGCCTCACGCCTTGGAAAGGACAACGCAAACGGGCAAGCACCCCGTGCCGCCAGATAAAGGAGGGCCGCAGGCGAAGAGAGGCGGCGGTCCACGCGGCGCAGCGGCCCACCGACCAAACCGGCGGTCCAACGCCACGCCACACTGGCGCAGGGGTCAGACGCGACGCCGCGGCCGGTTCAGGTACACCACAATGACGACGCCCGCTGCCCGCCCACGCATGTCACGGTACCCGTCTGGCGTGCACACGCCGCTTCCCCTGCCTCGCGGAGCAACTGATACACAGTAGACCAGGTGTGGTGGCGCCCCGCCCCGTCGTTAACGTCACGGCGGCAGCGCGCGGCGGAGGTCAACCCTCCACCGCAACCGTCAGTCGAGCACGGACGCGCCTTCCTCCCCCGCCGCGCGTGTTGACCACAGCACACGTCACCAGGGCCGGGAGGGTGGCGCTAGGCAGCGTCAGCCTGTTGACGTTGGCGAGGTGGGGTGAGGCGGTGCGGCACCCCCTCCTCTGTCAGTTGGCCGACCCCGACGCCGACTGGCGCGCCGTTGCGCTCATGGGCAGTCACAGGGCGCAGCGGGCCGCGGCCGTATCAATTTCTAGGAGCGCGAGGCACCGGCGCAAACACTGCCCCGCGCCCCGAAAGGAACGACGGCGTACAGCAGTCGAGGAGTCTGGGGCGCAGCACCCCCCCCACAAGCGGCCAGCCACAAAGACCCCGGCTGCGGGATTGCTGCACCGCGCCAGCCGCTGTCAACGACGCGGCGACCGCCGCCAGTGACCGAAGGACGAGAGGGACGGGACCCGCGACACGTCAGGGACGGCAAGACAATCAAGCCCCCAATTGGCCAACTAGCGGATGTCTTGCGCTTGGTCGCGGCCGCCCGGTCACCAAACAAAGACGCCCCCTAGACGTACCTGAAAGGTGATCCACGCACAGCGCCAGTCATCCACGACTCGTAGGTGGTGTCACGCGCGGCGTGGTGTCAAGGAGGTCTGCACCGAGCGGGGAGGAGGCGTTTGGCGGGTGTCACAGAGCCTCTATTTTGGTCTGTGACGCCCGACTCGCCACTCCCACGTACTGTACTGTGTGGATTTCCGCGCAGAGCAGCGCATTGACAAGAGTACTTAAAGGATTTGTGTGTTGGCTGCCGACCCGAAAAGAATCAATCAGCGGCGCCGCCGGCCAGACCGACGTGGTCCCCGCGGGCGGGAACCGCACCCGCGCCACGGACACCCGCCACAACAGGCAAACCGAGGCGTAGGGAGCAGGGCCCTGGCTTCCCCCCCCTCAATCCCTCCTCGGACCCGGGCGGCGCGCGGAATCCGACGCAGTGGCGCTGCCTTTACAGACAGACGGCCTCCGATGCCCGGCGATCACCCGGCGTCTGCTCTTCGGCGACAGCCTGGCGACGCAGCTACCGCAGCGTCATTCTACCTTGTTGTTCGCAATACACTGACAGCCTCAACGTCGAACCGGGCCAAGGTAGGACCACAAGGACCTGCTCGGCCCCGTCAGCCAAGAGCAACATGCCGACAGAACAGCCACGAAAAATGGCGAGCAATAATCCAATGTACCTCACCCCCCAGGAAAGTATGTACACACGCGTCGGAAGGTGGCCGCGCCAGTTGTCAAGACTGCGAACCCACAGAAAGGATCATAACCTGGTCCCCGTTCTCACTGCAGGAAGCACCTGTTTCCCGCCTGACCCCCCTTCCTCCCTCCCGTCGTCGACGAGCGCACTCGTCAACCAGTCAGTGCCCCGCCGAGCACCGCCCCATTGGACGCCGCCCAGTGGATGTTGCTGAAGCGCTTCAGTTTGGCGAGCTGGTCTGTGATGTCCTGGTACTTGACTTCGGACTCGGATGTTAGCTGCGCTTGCGCGACGGTTAGCCCCGCCTCCCAGTAATACCAGTTCCCTTCGTACTTGATAAGTAGCGCCGGGGGTACCATGCCCTGGCCCTTGACCGCTACCAGAGGCTGTGCACCATGCTTGGCCTCCTGCGGGAATGGAGGAAGGAGAGAGGAAAACAAGCAACAAAAAGGTCCACAATGAAACAACAGGCGAGATGAGCCGCATAACAAAAGCAGCCGCGTCAGACACAGACCGTTGACTGTACAGCGTCGCACAAGCACCGTGGTGGACAACCCCAAACGAGAATTTTTTTGCACGGGCAGTACGTACAACCTTGCGCTGCAGCTTGGGGGGGTTGTCGTCGGGCACGGCCCACACCTTGACGCGCTGGCCGGTGGAGAGGGAGATGCTCAACAGAAAGGCGTCGGGAGATGGAGGGGGCTCAGGTGGAGCGGATGCAAAGCAATTTCCCATTGTAGACGGCTTGGCAACCGTACGTGGGAAAGGAAAGGAGGAGGGTCGGGGAGCACAAGAGGTGCCTTGGCATGGACAGCCGGAACCAGGTGCCAAAACAAGCGGCCTCCCCAGCAGAGGCGTCAGCGACCACTTGTGTATCGGGAAGATGCTTGAAGGACCAAGGCCAGGTAGCGAGGTCGACAGGGGGACCCAGGGTGCAGACGATTACCGAAATGAGCCGGCAGGTGCTGCTCACGGGCAGGTTGACAGGGCTCAGGGGCGGCTGCTGGGGCACTCGAACACGCGAGCTGACGCGATTGGGGTCCTTGCGCAAGGGCTTGAGCAAGGTGGGCGGACGCACTTCGAGCCAATGCAAAGCGGAGAGCCACTGAGTCTTAAATCAAAACACGTGGCAAATTAAAAGCGCCTTAAGCGAAGAGCGGTTGACGGTCAAGGCGACGCGGATGCAGCTCGGCTGACTGCTCCACCTGTCCGGTCCCCTCCTCCTCCGCTCCTCCCCTCGTCCTCCCCCGCACCCCCCCTCGCGCCCTCTCCCCTTGAGTTCGATGCACGCAGGTCAAGGACACAGGGATCCAGCCTCAGTGCGATGTCGCAAGTCCTGTACACACCGCCATCCGCCGACAGGTACCAACGGCGGTGGCGACAGCCATCGACTGGACGGACATTGCCAGCAACGGCAGACGCCCCAGCTCTCACCTCCGCGCACGTGGGGCGCGTGCCTTCTCCGCTGCCCCCGGCGGTAGCACCATCGGCTCCGCCACTCGCTCCGACTCGGCACGACTGGGAAACGCCGCCGCGGGCAGCACCGCCCCCGGTGCGGCGCAGACGTCCACCAGCGGCGCTGGCGCGGCTGCCCCGTTCTCCGGGCACCCTGGGAGAAAGTGCGCATTGTCACACGCAGACAGCACCGTCGTGTCGGGGACGTCGCCGAGGGCGGTGCCTAGCAGCGCCCGGTGGGCGGTCACCCCAGCGAGCAGCGCGTTGGCGCCAGAGGCCGACAGGATGTAGCCGCCCGCCGCCGACTCGACGCCGCCCTTTGGTACCACCGTCACCGTGCGGTCGAGGGTGGCAACACCCCGCCCATCCGTCCAGGCCGACTCAGCCTCGCCCTGTGGCGCCACGTTCCGGGTCAATAGCAGCACATGCCACGGGCGCTCCTTGGTCGAGGCCGCGTCCACCGCCGTCAGCAGCTCGGGCATCAGCGTCAGCAGGGAGCGCGACGGAAACCACGTGTCGCCCAACACCAGCACCCGCTCGTGCTTGTCATCAAACACGCGCTGCCAGAGAGTCCGATGCGTGACCGTCAACGCCACGTCCGCGACAGACACGGTCGGTGTCTTGGACGCATCAATGTCGGCCACCGGCAGCGGGGGGTTCCGCAGGTCCATCCCCGACGCGTTGACCACCGGAAACATTTCGATTGGGGATGTGACGCCGGCGGTCGCCGCGGCTTCGTTGATCCATTCGTGTCGCGCGCTGCACGCCACATCCGTGACTAGGTAGATGCGGTCAAAGAGGGTGCCGGGCTGCACCCGAAGCGGATCCGTCGCCTCCAGCTTCGCCACCGTGGACGTACCGTCGGCCTCCGACAAGCTGCTTGCCCCGGCCACGTAAGCCCTCCGCCCCCCCCCCATCACGGCGCCATCCCTCGATAACTCACCCCCCGGTTCTTGCCCGTCCGTGCCGTCCTTGTTCGAGTCTTCCACTGTCACGCCAGCCATATTAGTCGGCGCTTGCTCCGTCCCGTCCACCCCTGGACGCAGCGTGGTCGCGTAGCGCTCCCAGGCGGCGGCCGCCTGCGACTCAGGATGCGCCAACCCCCAGGAGTACAGGCCATGACCCACGACGGCAACAGTCGAGAGCAACAGGACGAGTCCCGCTACCCGCCGCTGGACACTGGACAGGTGCTGCGGTAAGAGCAGCTGCCGTAACCGCCGTTGCCGCAGAGGGGAAAGCCGCCAACGCATGGCGGCTCCCGAAGAGGGGGGGGGGGAAGAGAGGGTTGCGCGGGACGTTGGACTCGCCGACAGCGCCAGCAGAACAATCACCGGTGAGGAGGGAAAGGTGGAACAGTAGGAAGACAGCCCCACCGCGACAACGCCACCCTGCCCAGCCCCTACCACCACACGGCAAAGCCGCGCCTATCGATCGTCTCCTCACCCAGTCGTATGTACGAACACGATGTCGTGGGCGTGCCGACGGGCGACCAACTCGTCACACGGCTCCGCTCGTGGTCGAACGGTGCACGCCGGGTCGTGGGTGGCAGCCGTCCTCATCGCCGCGCCCAGAGGCCGCGGGGGCGTGCGCCAGTCGGCCGGCTTGTCGGTCTCGGCCGCGGCCCCGATGCCATCCCGCGGGGTGGGCAAGGAGGGGACAAAGAGGCGCCCATGGAACACCCACGAGCCGCGCGGTCACACGCCAGAATATCGTGAGCGTCCTCTCGTAATACGGGCCACCCATGCTTGGTCGTGGCAGCCGCAGGTGTCCCGGTGCTGAGGCAGCAGTCGCTGACAGCCAATCCGGGCCGCATTCGGGCCTCAAGGACCCACACACTCCACAACTAAAAGAAAAAGAAGACTACAGTACCGGATAATTGTGGCGCAATTTTAGACACCTCATCGGTTTTGGTGTCACGTCGGTCGGCGCGCCAAATCGCCAGGCCCCTGCTTCAAATGTGACAGCTCATTGATCGGCCTCGCCGTTGTCAGCAATCGTCGGGAAAGTGGGGCACATGCTATTTTTCTGTACTGGCGCCGGGACCCACAATTTTCAAATTGCCCCCAAAGGCCTCCAGTACAGGGTAAAAAGGCGTGTACTAGCCCATATTCGACCCCCCTTCACACTGCAAAAATTCCAATGCAGTATAGAAACGATATTCGCATTGTAGACCGCGGCGCTCCTCTGCACGCGCCCAGCATAGGAATACACTGCGCCCACAACGCGCCTGGCTGCCACTCCACGGCACCGACACTGCTCAGACGTCGCGTACGCGGGGGTCTTTCCGGCGCAGGGTGGTGACACGTAGACCTTGCAGGACATCCCACGATCAAGAAGCGTGACGCGGCACCTACAAACGGCGATCTATCACGCTTCCCTTGCGGGCTGTCGTGAGGCTGCTTGTTGCTCTGCAAGGGGACCGTTTATGTCTCGTCTCATGCGTTTATTCTTTGGCTGCGCTTCCTCTGCAATCACTGCGTAACATGTCAAACAGAGTCCAGTCCAGAAAAATGGAACAAGAATACATGACTAAAGCAGAGGTCACACCGCCCCGGCTTGTTCGCATGCTGGACCTCCGCGCGTCATGCTGAGCGCGTCAATAAAATAGGAGCGAGTAGACCAGCGTCGAACGCAGAAAAGCCAGAAAGAGATAAACACGTAGCCAATCACGAGAAGCAAAGAGATCGATGAGGAACACGGAAACGCGAGACGCGGGTCAGTACAATGATACCAAAACTCAGTACGTCCGCAAGACCCGCACCGACACCCACCAAGTACGCAGGTACAACACACCACTGAATTGTATCACTCTGAGCAGGTGCACGACAAAGCATTCGCCTCACGGCACGTACCAAGGAGGCTGCGGCAGATCGGAGACGGATCGAGGTGGTGGCGAACGACGGCGACGCCGGCGGGGCGTCCGACGACGCCAGGAGGGTGGGCGAGGGCGTCGGTCTCGACTCTACTCGAAGACCTGCGGCAAACCCTCGGAGACGCCGCCCTCGCGGTCACGTTCGCTCTTATGGGGCGAGCGCACTGTTTTTCGACCCTCTCAGACACACCGAGAGCGCACATTGTGCGCGGTCCACCCAGCCTCATTAGACTCAGTGTGCAGCTGCGCGCTGTCGTTTGCGACTCATACGTGATGCGCTCCATGGAACACAGCGATAGCCCCCCTGTCAGCACTCAACAGCAATGCTGCGTCATCAAGCTGTGGGCACGTATCTGATTGGGCAACGATAGCTATTCGAACGGAAATTTGACCGGTATCTACCTTCGATGCTCGTTTTGATACGTGCTGAACGCTGGTGGCTTCTGGCAGTGCAGGGACGCCCTACACAGTTTGATGTGTGACAACCCGTCCTGACCGGCCCTGGCACGCTCCGAAACGACGACGACACACCTGATTTCCTTGTGTGCGCGTCACATGTAGCCTGCTTCAGCAGGGGCTACAAGCCCACGAATATGGCCCGATTTACCTGGTACACCCCACCGAGATCGGCAACCCGGAGCCTGGGAGCCTGGAGACTGGGGATCTGATTGGTCGAAGGATTTTGATTGAATCGTACGAATGATAAATGCCGTCTGCCGACGGCTGCCCCAAACCCAGGCCCCAACCGCTTCGTCCCGGCCACATTGTGCTCTGCGATTTGAACGCGTTTGATTTCGAACCAGCAGGCCCGGCCGTTGCAGGCCGAGGCACTGACCCTCTTCCGTCCCGCATGTCATCCACCTGCCTCAAAGCCACCGTCCCCCCACCCCCACCCGCCTTCACTTCCTCCCACCGTCAACATTCGACCGCCTGCACCCCCACATCGCGCGAGCATGCCGGCCGCCGCTGGCACCTCTGGCGTGCAAGCTGCCGCGGGATTGACCCCTCCGCCTGGCGTCGCAGCAGCCTTAGATGCGGCCGCCCGTCGGGTAGCCGCGCCTTCTCAATCCAACTATGTCGGTCCTGCTCCAGAGGCGGTCGCTGCTGTGCGTGCAGGTGCTGTCGACCCCGCCTTGTCGATTACTCCAACCTCTGGGGCGACTGTGCCCGATCCGCCGAGTTCCAGTTTCATTGCTGCCGCCGCCGTGGCCGTTGCCGCTGGCCGGTCTGACGCGGCGACCGCCTCAGCCCGAGAAAGAGTGCTGGGTGTCGCCCCGACGGTACCACATGAGGCATCGCGTGCACATGAAGCGGATACAGCTGCGGCAGCAGCGGCCGGGGCGGTCGGACGAGCAGCAGCGAGGTAATCTATCGCCGCTGTCGGCCGCGCAACTTGCCAGAGAGCATCTGGCAGTTGCCGCGGTAGCGCGAGAGAAGGGCGTGCTGAGCGCGGGATCTCCCCGGGAGGTGGTCCGTCGGGGCGTGGTCGGGCATCGGGTCTTGGAGCGTTGGAGCGTACGCTCCACCACACGGTCGATGAGCGCATGGGACGACACCTTCCCCGCGCCGTGTCGCCGACGCGCTCGTACATGTCCCTTGTGCCCATGCAGGTTCTACAACGTGCTGAGACGACCCGAGAGACGCTGCAGCAGCTGTGCCGTGAGCGGAGTATCCCGTTTGGCGCCGAGGACTCTGGGGCGTCCCTCAAGGCCAGTCTTGTGCGGTGGAACGCCCACAGCCGCACAACGTGGGGCTCACGCATGATGTTCATGGCGACGTATGTGCAGGAGGAGGCGCAAGCGGACCGCGGCGACATGAAGGCCTTCCACATGGCCATGGTTCATCCTTTAGGCGTAGGCGTGGACCAACCCCCGGAGCCGACCGGTGTCCCTTTCTCCTTTGCTGCTGGATGCACTCCCACACACCCGTCCCCAAGCCCTTCGCCACGTTTTTCTCACCGGACCCCCTCCCCGGCACGACCCCCACGTTGCCCACCGGCACCTGCCTCAACGCGACTGCGGCTGGGAGATCGACCCGCAGTCCTGTCTCCACGTAGCGCTTCTCCATCAAGAACTTCGCCACCACGTGGACCGACACCACCTCCGCCGTCATTTGACATGCAGCCTTCGTTGGAACACCAAGAAGAAGCGGAAACTCTGCGTCTCTCTACCCCCGTGCCGCCCTCTCTGCCGATAGAACCTGTCTCTGGCGACCTGCTGCCGTCGTCGCACCACGCTGCGCTCATGATGCAGTCCTTTGCCGCTGAGCAAGCCTCACGGGATGACGTCAACGTGGCTCACTTTAACCAGCTGCGCGGGATAATGGTCAACATTGCTTCAGCAGTCAACGCGTCGGCCCAGTCGGCTGCTGCATCTTCTACCCGTCTGGACGGCGCGATGGCCAAAGTGGTCGCAAGCAACACAGACGTAACCGCGGCGGTGGCATCCATCAAGGCTGGCGCCCCCAACGTCTATGCACCCACGCGTAGGCCTTCCAAGCGCTCCAAAACAATGGCCAGAGGCAGCGCGCTACAGCCTGTAGATCTCGGCAGTGGCGTCGGCCGGGAGGACACCAGCGGTGACGGCGACGGGGGTGGAGCTCGTGATTGTGGCGGGAGCACTGCAGGTGACGGCGATCGTGGGGCCGCGGCCACCAAGATACTTTCGTCTAGTGCGTCTCCCACCTTTTACCACGACATCGTGCACAATATTGCCATCCCGGTGGAGATGGTGACGGACACCTTAAAGTCCGAGCCACTGTTCAACCAACTCAGCAGCTTGCTGAAGTTGTGCCATGTATCGGCGGGGCACCCGGGCTTGTTTGGGTCTTTGGTGGTCAACGGCCTGTACCAAGACGGTGTCAAGCACACCAACGAGTTGCGACGTCAAGGGGGGGCGACCGGAACTATCAACGTGGCCAAGACGGTCCGCATGACCAACATCGTCAAGAACAAGGTTCTCCTGTACCTACGGCAGGTTTACTGGATGCACTCAGTCGTCCCCAACCTCCTCAAGCTCCCCCAAGCGGCATCATTCGACAACATGCAGAGCTGCATGGTGGGACCCGACGAGCAGAAGGTGTTGACGGTCGCGCTGCGCCAAGTCGCAGACGAGTACGCATTGGCCCCCAGCGACCCTCTAAGGGATCCCATTCAGGCCACATCTAGTCTTCTCCGCGAGCAACTCAAGAAGATGTCTGGACGACCGGGGACGCCGGGTCCCATGAACGACATCCTCTCATCTTCTCCTTTTCGGGAGCTGTTGGCCGAGGCAGAGAAGAACATCAAGGCTAGGTACAAGTAGAAGCTAGTATCAAAATAGCAGACCCACAATCACGCCACAAACCCGTCTCAGCACCCATTGCAGTTGTGGACCCACCAGAGGCAGCTTGCTCCTCAGACAAAGAGCAGAGCGATACAGTCGGCCGGCTACATGTGACTCGGGAAGACCAGGCAGGGCGTGCTGAGGTTTGTGTCAGTGTGGTGGCTTGGTGGCAGCTTCCCAGCCGACGCGGTGGGATGCTACAAAGACTAGAACACAACGCTGCAGGTCAAAGGTGCTAGACGACATGTCCTGAGTCATGCGAAGCGACGAAAGCCTGGCCAATGCCGCAACGCTGAAGCTACGCAAAGAAATCGACTCTGTAATTTCCAGGCAAGGCACACTCCCGGAAAGTCCAAACGGCCTTGTCTGGACCGTGTCTGCCGGTCCAGACACGACTTGTCTGTAAGACGGTCAGCCACACATCGTGTCAATAGCCATTTCAGCGTATCACTGTGTGTGTCAGACACAAGGTACCATCTGATCTACGCGGTGTCTGAACCAGCAGCGTGTCAGACCTGGGACAGGGCTGCTGAAAGGTTCTGGTGCGGCGTTGTCTGGGTCATGTCTGGCCAGTCACTACCCCATTTGAGATCGTGTCTGTGGATCATGTCGGGGCATGGGTTGCTTTGATGGATGAACTGCGTCTGAGCTGATGTGTCTTGCACTGGGAACAAGGTCGAGTGAAGGGGCTGCGCTGTTGAGAAGAAAAAAAAAATGACCAAGTAAGAGACTGGGATTAGTTATGCCGAGAGTGCTGAAGATAGAGGTGATGACAATAATAGGACAAACAAGCAACACGATGCGTTGTGTATCCTACTGGTACAGGTTGTGAGTAACCGCAACCACATCGGCAGCCATGTTCGGGCTGTGCTGGTCACACGGCGCGGCTCGCATGGAAACGGTCTGTCCAAAGTGATGAAGAGTGACCAGCAGCACGTGAACTAGCCACAGGGGGCGAAGGTCACTGTCCTCTGGACCTGGTGCAAACAGCCCTTGCCCGAACAAGACCGACAAGCCATGCGCAGTAAAGCAACCGTGAGTAGTACGCTCTCGAAGAGCGGCGTCCCTCTGCTGGAGGATGTGGCCAGGGTCAGGAATGATGCGCAGTACGGCGCTCGACAGGTGCACCAACCGCTCTGGGGAGTTGTAAACCGTCACGCGGCATGCCGGACTGGTCCAGTACGGACACATCCGCCCCCGAGCGCGTGATGCGGGACCACCATTGTCCAAGCGGCAGGCGTAAGCTACGGCCCATGGCATAGCCGGTGAGAATGGGAAGCGGAGACCGACGTCGGCCATCGTTTCCAGCCACGGCGGACTTTGCTCTTGTCGGGCCGGAAGCGTCACTGCCAACGCCTCCTCGAATGCGGTCAAGGCCAGGGCATTCGGAACATTAGCGGGAGGCACCGTCGGGAAGCCCGCCTCAAGGACGTCAGCAGGGTGAGGATTTGCAGGTAGACAGCGAGCGGGAGGTGGCCGACGATGGGCCGGAACAGCAGACGGCAGCTGATGAGTGACAACATCAAACTTGCGTGACCCGGTGGGCAACCCAGGCCCATCGTGGTCGAGGCCAGGTAACGCCAGCGGTAGAGGAAAGGGAGGCGGACGAGGGGGGGGCATGGCTGGTGGCAGGGATGAAGGTGCAGTGGGCGCTGCTTGAAGAGATTGCACAGGCTCGGGCGGGGGAGGTAGAGCGGCAGGCGTTGCGGGGGTCCCGTCTGTCGGGGCGGCCACGGCCGTGAGAGCGGTTGTCGGCGCCATCGCAGGTGCGGGGGATGGTAGAAGAGCGTTGGGCACCCCCTCGGGCACCTCATCAAGCGGAAACCCGTCAGCATCGAGCCACCCTTGATATCCAGCGGGCACCACAGGCGGTGGAACAGGACTTGGAGGAGAGACGAGAGCCTCCTTTTGTGCTGGAGACGCAGCATCGGAAAACCACCGCTGGTGGCGGCCTGTAAAAAAAGATGGCGTAGCAACTGTGGGAACAGGGGGTGGGGATGCGGAAGGTAGGACAGGAGAAGCCTGCCCAGCATCGTCCATGGCGCACAGGAAGAAGGGAAAAACCTCGCGCGGAAGTAGCCAAGCAACGAGCTGCGAGCGACAGCCTGTTGTACCAGCCAGAGTGACAGTGACACGTGCCCGAGTGTACTGTCGTTCAGATCAGAGAGAAACGGAAGGACTAGAGAGGCGGGTCTTAGGACTTTGGTCATGCCGTACTTCATCGATAAGCTCGTTACCGACTGTTGCCCTGTAGCCCCCGTGGGGGAAAGCCACTCTTCCAACATGTTCATAAACAGGAGGTGCCAACTTCTCTGAGTGTCGTTTTCCATTCGAGCCGAGGTGTGCTGACCGCACACTGCGCAATCCACTGCACACCGTGACTGATGTGCCGGTCACCTGCTCTGGGTGCGGTGAGTTCAGAGGTGCACCTCGGCCCGCGACACCATAGTCAACTAGCCGAAACTGTACCAAATGCGACCCAGGATTACTGTGCAATACCGAGTCCGCCTATCTCAGGACGCTGCAGCATCAAAAGCAGGGGCTTCAGAATAATGATTCGGATAAAGCACCGTTCTGTAAGCAGCGGCACCCTGCTCGCAGCAACATCTTATGTTCATCAGTCTTTCCACGAAGAGCCTGAGCATGAGGTGAGGTTTCCATCAGTGTCTTCCGTTTTGCTCTCACATTGGATGGCGAGAAGATTCCAACGGATATATCCGGATATATCTGGATATATCCCAGATTCTGCTGAGAAACTCGGATTCTGAAAGGCCCTGATCAAAAGGTACCTTACTGGGAACCATCTGGTGTTCAGGCGCAAGGTCGCGCGCTCGACTCTCGCAGCGAAGACATAGATGATTGCTATCGCCGACTGCACATTAAGTGCGGCAGATGCGGTCACATGAGGTATGACTCATCAGACTGGTGCCAACTCATACTGCTACGTACACGGTAACGCTCACAGCAAGAGCACTACTACCAACCTCTTCGTCCTACGCGCCAGCGCTGTGCGTAGGAGATTCAGGCCTCCCAAAACGCGCCGTACACATAGAGACCTCCCCACTCTGCGAGCAAGCCAGCTGTTGCAGTGCCCAGAGGTAGTACTGAGCCTTGTAAGTTTGCAGAAACTCACCGCCATGTGGGAGAAGCGAATCGCGCTCAGCTACGGAGCAGTACACTGACGATCAGCGCATGAGGTAAGACATGCAAAGTGCCATCATACAGCAGCTTGGTATCGCGCCTGTGCCTGTGGGAAGCAGCTGATACAGTAAACAATGGGGGAGGGGCCAGAGAACTACAGAATGCGTACGAGCGGCACGAACCAGGCATGTATTTGTGTTTGAATGCTGGGGTGTCACTGTAGTTCGCGCCTGTATTTGAACCGAAGATTGTCGCAAGCGGGATCCGACGGGAGCGAATGAGCCGCATTGCGGTCAAGAGATCCGACGCAAGAAACGGAGATCTATCCGGGTTAGACGCGCAGCGAACCGCCTTCGCGCGACCCGCACGTTGGACCGTCTGGGGTATGCGGGCACGGTGAAGCGCCACCTCTCAGCCAAGCGGCTGTTGCATGACCGCGATCTGCGGCCCCATTGGCCCGCATTGCAGCTGCGCCGCTGCATTGGGATGGCGCGCGCAATCAACCCCCCCCCCAGCCCGTCTCGCTTGAGCCCTTGGCCTCTGTCCGCAACGGTTGGGAGGAGTCGTCGGTGTCCACCTGTCTTTTTGCTCTTCTCATGGCACCTGTACGCGCGTGCCGTTCTACCTGAGGATTTCCGTTCACTTGCCTGTTTCTGGTGCGTTCCTTTCTGTCCTCCCCACTCCCGTGTCTGGGGCTGACAGCAACTGCACTACCTACCGACTGCCGTCACGCGCATACCTCTGTCGTGAGGTACCTGGAGTGTCGATAGGAAGCTGGTCGTGATCCCGAGTACTGTGAGTGAGTGGTCCCTGTGGGTTGTGTACCAACGCCGTGTTACTGACGCTGCGACGTACGAAGACATGTCATGGTGAATTCTCTTTTTTTTGTTGTGTGCTCCGTCTGTCCCCATCCTGCTCCCTTTTGCATCGCGTGACTCTTATCTGCTGCACTCTCTGCTACTACCGTTCGTTGGTGCCTTGTCCATAGCAGTCGCCCCTCCCCCTTCACCCGCACCCTACCGCCGGCGTCACTGTGCTAGGCTGCGGCCGAGGGCTCCGTGTTCCTCTCTTCAGCACTTTACCAATTCCTCCGGCCCGAAGTGCTCACCTGCGCAGTGGCCAAGCCGCTCGCTCATCCTCCCACTGTTGTGGGACCTTCCCTGCCCTAGGACTGTTGTGGGACGTCCCCTGCCCTCCTCCTCTTGTGCTTCCCTTCGAGCTTGGCGGCGGCATGGACGCGCCATTGCGTTCATTGACCAACGCGTCGGCGGAGATGCCCGAGCGGGGCCCGACTGGGCAACTTTCTCCTGCCGGTTTGCCGCCTCGTGGTGTTTCCGCAGTGGCGAGTACCGCGACTGTTACCCCTGCCCAGAGACCTGTCGGTCCGCACCCCTTACGCCGGCCGACCTCACACGCGATGCAGAGCTTGGTCGTGCGGCAGTGTCAAGACGAGGAGGAGGCTGCTGAAGTGGCGGCGCTTCGAGTGGGTGCGTCGGGTGCTTCTGGGCGGTCCAACATTGAAGACCAAGCACTCGGAGGTGCGTCGGGCACACGTGATGAGAGGGGTGTTACCCCTCCCGGCGCGTCTTCCGGTAGCGGGGCGCCGGTGAGGGGCGGGCACATCGAGCCGGCCTTCGCGTTTGTCGTCGTCCCGACGGCCGATGAGCTGAAGGACCTGTCGGACTCGTTCGTGAGCCCGTATATGATGGAGGTCACGAGCACATGGCCACAACCGGTGACTTCCCGTCTGAGAAAGCGGATGAACTCGATCGGCAAGGAGAGCGCTGGCGCTCGAAAGGGTGCGCTCCGCGGCAGCAACGCCACCATGAAGACGTGGTCGAGCCGTATCCGCACGGCCTGTGCCTTTGCCAACTTTGTCGGGCGGACAGTGTGCATCAACCAGGCGAAGCCACGCCCCGACGACGCGGAGATTGACCGAGGGGTGCGCAAGTTTTTTCAATGCTTGACCCCCTACACCAAGTTGGTGATAACGACCTTCTTGGAATGCCGCCGCCGCGGCTACGCCGTCTCTGGGGGTGGTCGGCGGTTAAGCGCCACGTCGCTCAAGGACTACACGTCTGGGTTGGCGTTTCTATTTGCCGAGGCGAAGGTGCATGGCACACGCGGCACCGTCAGTGTCGTCCCGGACTGCTGTGAGCGCACTTCTCCGTGGCAACCCAAAGGCGTTGCGGAGCTGCAGGAGGAGAGGAAGTTCCGGGCTGATCCCGGTACCTACACGGGTAACCCGATGGCAACCGCAGATGGGCGCGACTTTCGAAGAGCCACGAACAAGGAGGCCCGCCAAGGCGGCGAGACGCAGCTGAGCTCCGCCCCGGTCACGGAGGCCATGATGGAGCGCTGGTTTGGGGTATTTATCGCGCAACACCTGCCCGCCACGAACGAGAGTGGCGCTAGCGTGTCGATGGTGTCGGCGCTCAAGGCCATGGTCGCCTCCGCGGTCATCGGAATGAGCGGGGCCGCGTCGGAAGGCGTAGATGGGGCAAACAAGTCAATTCCCAAGACGGCAACACCCGCAGCTGAACCGGGGAAGTCCCAGGAGGACCAGCCTGCGTCTGACGACGACTGCGACTCTCCCTCCTTCACGCCACCCTCAAACGCCTTGTCGGACATTTTGGTCTACATCTTCTATGTTTTCGCGTTCATCACTGTGGCCAGGCCAATCACGCTTATCAACCTCAAGTGGAAGGACATCTCCTGGCCCGACATGAATGTCGCCGAGAACCAGGAGTTCTTTAACAGGTGCGCCTCCCGACCACATGCCTTGCGTGTGTGCCTCTGGTACTTATTGATGCTATTGGTGTCCTTCTCGGGGTGCTTCTCGTCAGTAGTAGGCGAAGGGAAACGAGACACAACTTGATTGCTGACCTCGTTTCTTGTCCTCACTCCTCGTCCTGTATCTCGCTGCCCCAAGGATCGTACTGTTGGCTCGTACGTCACAGGCATAAGCACCAGCGGTACGTGGGGGTCAAGTTGCGCATAACAAAGACGGGACAAGACACGAGCGACGTCATGACGCTTCGGCTCTTCAGCTTCTTCTCGGCCGTGAGCAAGTCGGACAAGGAGGATGAGTCCATCACTGCCTACGTACAGTGCCCCAGCAAACACCTCAACATCCCGCAGCTGCTGCAACCGCTCATCCTCTTCGCGTGCTCGGCCCCTGGCGTGCGAATGGACATGGGCGTGCTCTCCGAGCCGCCTCTGTTCCCGAGCCTTTCCGTGCGCAACGTGGCGGGCACGGTGACCTTCTTCAAGATGAAGTCGGAAACGGAGGTGAACGCACGGTTTGCGGCAGACCTGGCGCGCATTGGCCGGGACCTCTGTAATGGGGACAGGGCTTTCCGAATGTACGGCTTCCGCCGTGGCGGAGCCCAAGGGTTGCTAGACCGCACTGGCCTCTACGAGCAGGTGATGCGGCTGGGTGGGTGGCAACCTAACTCAAACTCGTTCTTCACTTACATCACGTCGATGAACGCGAAAGGCACTCTGCGCTCTACGCTGCGGTCTTTCACGCAGGGTGAGGTGACGCAGGTGGTCGCCCAGCTGATGAGCACCTACAACGAGTGGGCCGTTGGCGCCGTTCGTCGCCTCTGCGTGCAAGCGGACGTGAGTGACGGGCAGTTGGTGCATGAGTCTGTCGTTGCTTTCGAGGCCGAGAACGTCAAGGTGCTGTGCAGTATTGTTTGTGAGTCCATTCTGACCTTGCGGCATGGCAAGGCGGAAGAGGCCGTGACCTCGGACGAGGAGGATTGACCTTTTTTCCCTGTTTGTGGTCTCACTACCCTCGTGAAGCCTCTTCAGTAGACACATGTTTATTTTTTATTGGTACCCGTGTCTGCCATGGTATCATGCGAAGCATGCTTGCGAGCCCAGCAAGGCGTGCGTCGGTGACGAACCTGCAGGATAATGGTGCCATCTACTCCCGGTGTACGCATCAGCGTGCGCAGGTTCTCTCTCTGCTTTTCTTGATGATTGGTGATTGCAAGTGAAAATCATCAGGACGGATGATTTCCATCGATTCATTCATTGATTGAGCCGATGTGATTCCGATTGATGGACGCCTGCATCCAACAGTATTTAGGCGGTGGAATGATTCATTCCAGATGAGTCATTGCGCCAGATCTGTATCGACGTTAGCTACCAAGGCACCGGAGCCACTTGATCAAGATGAAGCAGCAGGTAGAAGCCGAAGCACACAGGAAGGCCAACAAGGTGCAGAAAAGACGAGAAAGCAGCTCGTGTTGGTTTAATAGGGAACTAGTGACTCATTGAAAGATACCGCCAGGTTATCAATGATGACCTTGTCTTCGTCAAAACCAATCAAGTGGAGACCGGACAGAGAAGGGGTGCGGGACAAACCCGAGCGAGCCTGGCCGGCAGCCCATGCACAACTCAAGTCTACGGCGGCCTCTAACAGCGTCCATCCCTGCGCCCCGTGGATGGTCATGGCCCAACCGAGCACCAAAGGCACCTCGGTTCGTGTGGCAGCAGTACTAAATCCATCGAGTGCCAGCACGCGGCCGGTAGCAGGCACCACATCCACAGTTGAGAACCCCCCTGTCGGTAGCTCGAAACGCACAGTCGGATACTGGACGCAGCCGACCCAAAAGAAGCAAAGCACGACACCCCGAGAGCCACAGGGCACTCCGTGGATCATAAGGCAATTGGAGGGGACGAACACAAGAGCTCCCACCCGTAGAGAGAGCGTCCTTGGATACCGCAAGCCGTCCAAGATGGTGGCCGCCTCATCATCCCCCAAGTACTTGACCTTCACCACGTCCTGCGCCTTGTACGTCACCTCCTGGCCCGTCAGGCGGCGGAGCTCGTCCTCGTTCTTTTCCTTGGCCTTGAGGGTGTGGCATAACAGCCACACGGCCGACCTGGGAGGGTCCGCCGACCGGCGTGACGCGAGCAGCTCCATATCCTCCCTTGTGTGGTTACCAACGCGCATCCGCAAGAGCAAGTCAAGCAGCCGCCGGTCTTGAATGTGGCGCCAGTGCGTGTCGAGCACTACCGCACGGCACCCAAAGACGTCCCGCCACACGTTGGACACGAAGGCAAAGATGCCAAATGGGGGCGCCAGCTGCAGGAAATCGCCCGAGAACAGAACCGTCAGGCCGCCAAACGGCATGTCGGGCAGCCGTCGCACGCGGCGCAGGACGGAGTCGAGCCTCGTGATAAAGGCCGCTGACAGGGTCCCCACCTCGTCAATGACAAACACCATGGCGGAGCATATGCGCTTCATGGCCGCATAGGGGATGACCTTGCTGAGGAAGACGTCGAGCGGCGTCGTCACGTCGGCATCTCCATTGACGTATCCGGCCCAGGCGTGGACTGTCGTGCCACCTACAAGAGCTGCCGCCACGCCGGTACTGCCGCAAACGCTCACTGCCGCCCCGGCCTCACGGAGAGACTTGACAACGTCGTTGACGAGGTAGGTCTTTCCACACCCCGGCGGACCCGTGAGAAAGACACTGGTGCGCCCAGCCAGCAAACGGCACACCTTGAGGACTGCGCCACCAAGCGTCGTAGGTAGCAGCAATGGATGTAGTTGCGCCACCCCTAGCTCTTCTTCATTGGAACGCCAACCACCGGCACCGCCATAGGTCCAGGCAACACGTCGCCGAGACGGAGCCATAGAGCTGGAACCCACGTCGGCTCGCGGTTGTCGCCGTCGCCGCAATGGCAAAGATGAAGAAGAGCTCCCTACCTGCCCTGTCCATGATGGGACACTAGTGGGTGACTGCTCAGTCGCTTGCAAGACCGCCGACCGCCCGCGTGTCACACGATCAGAGAGAACCCCCTTCTGCATTGCGGAGCTCAAAGCGGCACGTACACGACTGCCGCCATCGGTGGCGTCCCTCTTCAGCGACAACCGCCGCCGCTTGGAGCCAGTGGTAGTATGCAGAGGTTGTGCCGGCACTTGTGGTCGGTCCACGTAGATGACGTCCGGGGCAGTGGTGTCACGCAACACGCCCATGACGCATACCCCGTCTGCCGAAGATGAGCCGCCCAGTGCTCTGAAAAAAGCGGCCGTGCTCTCCACGTCAGACAAATCCACCAGCGTCGCCGCCGCACCGGCACCGACACCAAACGTGCGCATTAGGCAGTCTTGTACAGGCGCCCCCGCGCGGGCCGCCGGAGTAGTGCCGGCGATAAGCGCGTTGAGCACAGCCGCTTCATCGGCAGAATTCTGCGTCTCCTCGGCAACCCACAGCCGAGCGTCGGCCTCATTGTACAGGATACGCAGGTACAGCGTCCTAGGGCGCAGGAGGTAAGAGCGCAAGTGCTCGGATGAAGCGGGCTCTGGCCCGTCAAGAGCAAAGACGCGGCCGGCAGTCAAGGCCGCGGGAGACCGGGCACAAAGGAACAAAGACGGATGCTTCATCGTTCGTCACCGTCGATGAGCATGTGGGGGGGCGGGGCAGGAGGCGAGGGAGGGGATAGGGGAGGTGAGGGGAGCGGCGAGATGGGAGACAAGGGGGGAGGATAGGGTGGAGGCGAGGGGGTGACAAGACAGGGAGGCGGGGAGGAGGTGTGGAGGGTGTGGGGGGCGTCGGCATGCAGCGATCGTGAAGCGGCTCACTGGTACCGTGGCAGTGCGGCACCGACGTCGGAGCGTTGGGGGAGAGTAGTGGCAGCAGCGATGCGCGGCGATGTCGCAGCGGCGTGGTCAAACCGTGCCTGACGCGCAACGGTCAAGCAAGAGTTGTGGGGGAGGGGGGGCGGATCGAACGGGGAAGAGGGAGCACCAGCGGCTGTTGGTGGGTACGGGTGGGGCAGCAATGATCACGGACGATTCGCATCAAGGCGAAGTGCCCGCAGTGGCCACGTACGACGGGTAGTTTGAGGGGTGGCCGGGGGCATGAAGGCAAGCGCGCGAGTAACCCAGCGGCCAGGAGTGCGATCGAGAGGGTCACGAACAGACGACAACGACACGCGCTTGAGAACGGGCCAGACGACCCTGGTGCGCTCGAAAAGCGCGCGCGCGCCGGCACGGCGGTCCAGCTACACATCGCGCGCCACAATCAATGTCTGGGCCCAGGCCCGGTTGTTGAAAGGAGCGGCCCGATACAGGTGGGTGAACGTTTGACGAGCGCAAAGGAAACGCCTCCCAATGGCAGGGCACAGGAGTGGGGCAGGGTGGTGTGTGCTGGGTTGCATTTGAGAGACAGTGGGGCCGGCCTTCATCGCGCTCGTTGAGCGGTGGTGGCCGCGAGGCCACGATCTGCCGGTTCAGTGGTGGCGTCGAGGCGGAGATACTTTGCAATTCGGTTACTGGCCCGATATCGGATTGGGACGGCCAATTTGTGACAGTGGCTGCAGAATGGACATGCTGAGAGCGGGTCGCGGCGTGGGTGGTCCATATTTGTCGTCGGTCGGGCCACGGGTGGGGAGATCCCCCGATTTGCGCTGCGGTGGGTTGCGGCGGAACCGTTCGAAGCGGACAATACAGGGGTGCTACTGCGAGAGTGCCCTCTGTAGGCGGCACCGAGAGAATTCTCAGTCTCGCCCCTACCACGAAACTGAGTGAACCTGACCGAGACTGGGCATGCCCTCCGGAGACAGCACGGGGGACTTCTAGCCCACGTGCTCGACCTCCCCCCCCGCCAGATGACCTGCGTTCGGCCCCCCCCCCTCGGCCTCCGCTCCGTTTCACCTGCGAATTGATGCCAGTAAGGAAATCGGGCCTGTAGTACAAAAACATTTCTCTAGTACGCGTCTTAGTACACGTCTAGCATGCGCCCCACTTTCCCGACGATCTACCCGTATGATAGTTCAGGGTTTCTGCCACGTCCCGCGGATCCGACGGAACCCCCTCAAGCGTGCGTGGTGAGCGATCGCTCCGACAGTAGTACCCCTTTTTCCGACCCTGCCTCAAGCTATTGTCGTGCTGAGTATGCCTTTGAGAGGGGGCTCCCGATTTTGGTGATCGTTGCCACAAATTCACCCATATAGCCGACTCAACCGTCCTTGACGATCGGCCGATGCCAGCCACTCTTTGCATGTCAGCACGTCACACTTCCACTGGAGCTTCGAGCGGGCCGCACCTGGTTGTGACAACTGCCAGGACCCCCGCTCACCTGTCAAACTTG
>Ga0209093_1000406_pt1 | contig 22996 bp, 19 predicted proteins | sample SidtaG_4_FD_187450 | JGI IMG/M metagenome (GOLD analysis project Ga0209093, IMG submission 187450) | Marine algal microbial communities from Sidmouth, United Kingdom - Sidmouth_Male1 metaG (SPAdes) (version 2) | ecosystem: Host-associated > Algae > Red algae > Unclassified | place: Sidmouth... | reverse complement strand
TATTGCTTACAGTTTTCATCTGTTTTGAACTGATCTGAAAACTCTAGAAGGTTTTGTCCTTTAAAAATATCCATAATAATACCTATTTAGTGAGATATAAGATACGTAATTAAATACTGACCTCAATAAATTGTAATGCAATAAGAAGTTTATTAAATATTGATTTATTATTTCTAAATTAGTGTATTTAGTTATTTTAATATTTTTTTAATGATGTTGTTGGTTTTTTCAATCATGCCATTATTCTTTGGAGTAAATGGTTTTGTGCATCTGTACTCAAACTGATTGTGCCCATAAATTAGATTTAGTTTACTTGGTTTGTACAATACTACTCTCTTTTATCTTTGAGCAAACGGTTGGTAAACTCTAGACCATTATCGGTTAAAACATGAGTAAAAGCAATAGAAAAAAAACTAAGTACCTTAACATGAAATACTCTGCATAAAACTTGTCTTAGCTTTATAGATTTTAAAACACAGTTTTCTAGTTGCTCTAGATAGAGCAACAAATAGATACTACTTCACGCCGTTATTTTTGGCAAATAATTAACGTCGATGTGCAAATATTCCGAGTCATATTCTTTAAATTACTATGTTTTTTATTTCTTCTTTTGAGGAACGTTATTGACTACTTCCCTAACAAAGGTTCTATAAACTGCACTTCTAATTTTTTCTAGTGCTTCTGGATTTATTGCTTCAGTAATTTCATCTAAAGACTACCAAGTTAGAGATCTCAATTCAACCGCTATGTACATTTCTATCTCACTTAAGGCATATTTTATAGTATGAGGGCGAGAACTTTTATTTACAAAATTATTTCTGCTTTTTCCATTTTACATCAGTCTTTTTAAACACATTATATTCTAGAGATCGTTCAGAGTTGGATGCTGTACTGTTGTTTATTTTACAACGCAACCGAATGTTTGTTGTTGCGTTAGAGTGATAGACTTTGTCGTTTGTTATGTTTTTGCTTTAACAAACATAAGTAAGTTGTAGCTTTTTTTGTATTTATCATACAGTGTATCTCAGTCAAACTGGAGTAAGAAATCACAAAAAACTGATTTAACTTTAAGCATACAGAATACAAAAAACTCCTAACAATACTCCTAAAAGCGGAATTAACTTCATTCGTTTGTTTTGTTCTTTAAAAATAAAGCCACCAATTAATACTGTAAATAATATTTGGCTCCTTTTTAGAGCAGATAAAATCATAATTAAAGCTTCTGGATCTCTAAGAGCTCTAAAGTAAAAATAATCGGCTGTAAAAATTAAAATACCACTTGCAGGTATAGACCAATGGAATTTAAACTTCCCCATTTTTTCTTTGTTAGGTTGGTATACAAATAAAACTAATAAAGCCATAAATAGTGTTACATAAAAGAAAAACCACCATTGAACTGTTAACACCGAATAGGTTTTGTATTGAAACAAAAACTTATCATACAAACCACTACACGATCCAAAAAAGGTAGCTCCTACAATTGCCCAAATCCATCGATTGTTTTTAAAATTAATTCCTTCTTTTTTTCCAATTCTAGAATAAAAAATAATAGAAATAATAATCAATAAAAAACCAATCCATTGTAACGGTAAAGGACTTTCGTTGTATATAAAAACGGCTCCTATAAACGTAAAAAAAGGACCCGCGCCTCTTATAGGTGTTACAATGGTGATGGGTAAATATTTTAAGGCATAAAAACTCAATACCCAGGAACAAGTCATCAATACAGCTTTGATTCCAATATAAAAGTGATCTTCTAAACATATAGTAGGAATATACATTCCTAAACTTTTAATTGTTTCTTTAAAGAATAAGGAACCAATAAAAGTTGGTACCAACAAACAAAGGCTTGTTGCATTAGAAAGTAATAACACAGGGAAAACTGCATTACCACTCACACTCATTTTTCTACATAAGGCATTAAAACTTAAAAACAAAGCTGCCAACAGACCTAAGTAAATCCACATAATCTTTAATTCAATTTTGCAAAAGTACAACTTGAACAAGGTTTAAACATCATCAAAACGATATCCTTTTTGAAGTAAAAACAGAAAGGGAAACAAAATGAGTATAAAAATAGGTTGAATTAAAAATCGCCTTAAATAAAAAAACAATAGATTACTAACTTCTATCTCAAAAAGTAGAGTACTGAACAATAAAACGGATAGCAACAAAAAAGCAATAATATAAAACGTAAAAATAGACTTAAAAAAAGGGATTTTCATAAATACTACTTTTAAAATTAAAAAAGAGATTAACATGTTAAAACCATAACGTAACGAGTAACTTATACACAAAGATGACAAATCTAATTTTGGCAGGTCTTTTAGCAAATGATCTCCTTTAAAATACTGTAACAACGGATCGTAAAACCACTGACTCTCAAAAGCTCTTATCAAAATAAAACAACCTAACAACAAAGTTAGTAATACTATTTTTATTAACTTAAGCATCATTTCTCTTTTTTAAATCTGAAAAATAATTCACCCAAATAATCCACAGCATAAAAATATAACCGTAAATAATGGCCGGAAACACCAAATGATGTAACGTATCAGAATAATTGGGAAAATGCGTAACTCCGTAAGTAAGAATAGATACTCTTAAGATATTCACAAAATAAATACTAAAAACTCCAAAAACAGAAAACAACAAGGTTCTTTTTAAAGAGCCTTTAAAAGCAATTATAAAAGCTACAAATAAAATAATAATGCTTACAGAATTACAACCTTCTATAATTCCCAAAACATACACATCATTTACCACCATTTTAACACACAACTCGTCTGGGTGCTGTTCCGTAACAACTTCTTCCCCAAACCATCTTAATAATCTAGAAGATTCGTTGGCAACATCTCTTGTTAAAGGATCACAGACAAACTGTGTTTCTTTTTTTTCTGTAGCTGATAAAAAAAGAAAATAGCCTAAAAACAGCAATGCATAAGTTCCAAAGAATCGGAATAAAAAGGTCCAAATAGTTTTATTTTTCATGTGATGTTTCTTCTATTTCTTATCAAAAATAAACTTTAAAAAATTAACATTCTCTTTTTCCTAAAACTTTGACAATAAAGACCCTCCAATTGTTTACGCTTTGAAGTACTTTTAGTAATTTTGCGTTTTTAATCGAAATTCATAAAAATGAGCACTACGAAACAAGCTACATCAGCTTTAATTTCAGTATTTCACAAAGATGGTTTAGAGCCAATTGTTAAAAAATTTAACGAGTTAGAAATTACTATTTACACTACTGGTGGAACTGAAAAATTCATTAGAGACTTAGGAATTGACTGTATTGCAGTTGAAGATATTACCTCTTACCCTTCTATTCTAGGAGGACGTGTTAAGACTTTACACCCAAAAGTTTTTGGAGGAATTTTGAGTCGTAGAGATAATGAAAGTGACAAGGCTCAATTGGCTGAATTCGAAATTCCAGAAATGGATATTGTAATTGTTGATTTATATCCTTTTGAAAAAACAGTAGCAAGTGGTGCTCCTGAACAAGATATTATTGAAAAGATTGACATTGGTGGTATTTCTCTAATTAGAGCTGCTGCTAAAAACTTTAAAGACGTTATCTGTGTTTCTTCTATGGAACAATACGATGAGTTTTTAAGTATAATTACTCAGGGTAACGGAGCTACTTCTATAGCAGACCGTAAACGTTTTTCTGCAAAATCCTTTGCTGTATCTTCTCACTACGATGCTGCAATTTACAATTACATGAACCAAGGGGAAACAAGTTTCCGTCAATCTTTTGACAAAGTTTCTACCTTACGTTACGGAGAAAACCCACATCAAAAAGGAGCTTTCTATGGAGATTTAGAAGCTATGTTTGATAAGTTACACGGTAAAGAATTGTCTTTTAACAACTTGTTAGATGTAGATGCTGCTGTAAATTTAATTAACGAATTTAAAGGAGAGGCTCCTACTTTTGCCATCTTAAAGCACAATAATGCTTGTGGTTTTGCACAAAGAGACAACTTAAAAGATGCTTATGTAGATGCCTTGGCTGGTGACCCTACTTCTGCTTTTGGAGGTGTATTAATTGCTAACAAAACTATTGATGCAGCTACTGCCGAAGAAATCCATAAATTATTTTGCGAAGTAGTAATTGCTCCTGCTTATGATGTAGATGCTTTAGAAATATTAAAAGGAAAGAAAAACAGAGTCATCTTAATTCTAAAAGATGTAGAATTACCTAAAGTATCTTACCGTACTGCGTTGAACGGAGTTTTATTTCAAGATGCTAATTTAGTTACAGACACAAAAGACGGTTTAAAGAATGTAACAGAAAAAGTAGTTACAGATGCTCAAATAGACGATTTATTGTTTGCTTCTAAAATTTGTAAGCACACAAAATCGAATACGATTATTTTAGTAAAAAACAAAACATTATGTGCTGGTGGAACAGGTCAAACATCTAGAGTAGATGCTTTAGAGCAAGCAATTGCTAAAGCAAAACACTTTAAGTTTAATTTGCAAGGTGCTGTAATGGCGAGTGATGCATTTTTCCCATTCCCTGATTGTGTAGAGATTGCTCACAACGCAGGAATTGATGCTGTAATTCAACCTGGTGGATCTATCAAAGATCAATTATCTATAGATTATTGCAATGCTAATGATATTGGAATGGTGTTTACTGGAACGCGTCATTTTAAACATTAATTTGCTTACATTTATAACCTACTATATCGTAATTAAAAACAAACAGTACACATGGGATTTTTTGACTTTTGGACAGAAGACATCGCTATCGATTTGGGGACAGCAAATACACTTATCATTCATGAAGGTAAAGTTGTTATTGACTCTCCCTCTATTGTTGCAAGAGACAGGACCACAGACAAAATTATCGCAACAGGAAAAGATGCTAGTTTAATGCAAGGGAAAACCCATGACAACATCAAAACCATCAGACCCTTAAAAGATGGTGTTATTGCGGATTTTGAAGCTTCTGAACAAATGATTAAGGAATTTGTAAAGAGTATTCCTTCCATTAGGAAAAAGATTTTTGCTCCTTCTTTAAGAATGGTTATTTGTATTCCTTCTGGGATTACTGAGGTAGAAAAAAGAGCCGTTAGAGACTCTGCCATTCACATGAACGCAAAAGAAATATACCTTATCTACGAACCAATGGCAGCCGCCATTGGTGTAGGTATAGATATCATGGAGCCTCGTGGTAACATGATTATTGACATAGGTGGTGGTACAACAGAAATTGCTGTAATCGCACTTGCTGGAATTGTTTGTGACAAATCTGTAAAAGTGGCTGGAGATTTATTTACTGCTGATATTATGTACTATATGAGAACACAGCACAACTTACATGTTGGAGAAGCTACAGCTGAGAAAATTAAAATACAGATAGGTGCAGCTACTGAAGATTTAGAAACACCTCCAGAAGATATGTTAGTACAAGGACGTGATTTACTAAGTGGTAAACCAAAGCAAGTACAAGTTTCCTACAGGGAAATTGCAAAAGCTTTAGACAAATCTATTTTGCGAATAGAAGATGCAGTAATGGAATGTTTGTCCTCTACACCTCCAGAGTTAGCTGCAGACATTTATAATACCGGTATTTATTTAGCAGGAGGAGGTTCTATGCTAAGAGGTTTAGATAAACGTTTGTCTAGAAAAACAGATTTACCAGTTTATATTGCTGAAGACCCTTTAAGAGCGGTGGTGAGAGGTACTGGTATTGCTTTAAAAGATTTAGAAAAATATAAATCCGTATTATTAAGTTAAGTAGATGCAGTTTATTTTATATTTAATTCAAAAATACAGAAATTTTCTTTTGTTTTTTGTTTTAGAATTGATAGCATTCGCTTTCACAATTCAATATCACTCATATCAGAAAAGTAAATTCATTAATTCCGCTAACACATTTTCTGGTGGATTTTATAACAATATAACCTCTTTTAGAACCTATTTTTCTTTGGAGGAAAAAAATAAAATACTTGCTAAAGAAAATAGTGAATTGAAAAACCTACTTTCATTTAAAAAAATGACTCCTAATGTTTTTTTGGATAGTGTAAATATATTATACAAACAAAAATTTAAATATACAGCTGCAAAAATAATCAATAACGATTTTCATAAAAACAATAATTATTTAACGCTAAACAAAGGAGAAAAAGATAGTGTTACCGTGGATATGGCGGTTATAAATTCAAAAGGAATTGTTGGAATTGTAACCAATACTTCTGCTAACTATAGCAGTGCTATTTCTTTATTAAATACCAAATTTAAGATAAATGCACGTTTAAAGAATGCTACTTTTTTTGGGACTCTTATTTGGAATGGAAAATCACATCAAACCGCACAATTGGAAGACATTCCTAGGCAAGCCATTTTAAGTATAGGTGATACTATTATTACAGGTGGACGTTCTGCTATATTTCCCGAAGGAATTTTTATAGGAGAAATAAAGCACATAAAATACGAACATAACAGATATGAACAAATTGATATAAAATTATTTAATGACATTAAAAACACCACCCATGTTTATTTAATTAAAAATTTAGAAAAACAAGAGATTCTTAATTTAGAACAAACAGCTCATGACTAGGGAAAATTTTAAAATTATACTTCACTTTTTGGTGTTAATTCCTTTCCAAGTACTAATCGCAAATCACGTTCGTTTATTTGGCTTTATCAATCCACAAATATGCCTTTTGTTTATTTTGTGGTACCCTCTAAAAAAAGACTATTCGGGCTTTTTGATAACCTCTTTCTTGTTTGGGATAATCATCGATTTCTTTAGTAATTCTGGAGGTATAAACGCAATGTCCTATTTGTTAATTGCATTTTTAAAAACTCCAATTATGAAATTCATTTTTAAGGACAAAGAATTAGATTTAAAAACATTTAGATATTATAATTACAGTACTTCTCAAAAAATGATTTTAATCTTCTGTTTGGCAATAATTCATCAAACAGCAATATATTCTTTGGAATATTTTAATATTTCCTACACTCCAACAATTTTATACAAATCGTTTGCAAACAGTTTATTTACTACCTTTGTTGTTGTTATTTTAATTACCATATTTACACCAAGCTACAAACAATGAGAACCAGAAATTTGTTATTTCCTATTTTAATTATTGTAACAGGATGTATCTTTATTTCTAGGCTTTTTTTTCTTCAGGTGATTAAGCACGACCCTAAAGAAATATCATTAAATAGTTCCACAATTAAACGTATTTATACCTATCCAGAGAGAGGGTTTATTTACGATCGCAACGGTAGATTAATGGTTGCCAACGAACAAACATATGATGTAAAAGTAGTTCCAAACGAGGTAAAACCTTTAGATACATTAGAATTCTGTAAACTTTTAAAAATAAACAAAGCTTATTTTGATAAAAAACTAAATAAAGCTACAAGATACTCTAGATGGTTGCCATCAGTGTTTTTAAGTCAACTTTCTAAGGACAATTATGCTTATTTACAAGAGAAAATTCACAAATATAAAGGATTTAGCATACAGAGAAAGTCATTAAGATCTTATCCCCATACTTCATCCTCTAACATTTTGGGTTACATCAATGAGGTAAACGAAGAACTAGCTAAAAAGAACCCCAATTATGAGCAAGGAGAATTGGTGGGCACACAGGGTGTTGAGAAAGAATATGAAAATTTATTAAGAGGAACTAAGGGAGTTAACTACAAACTAAGAGATAGATTAAATAAGGTAATTGGCCCTTATAAAGATGGTATTTACGATACTATTGCAAAACCTGGAGAAGATTTAACACTAACTATAGATTTAGAATTACAAAAATACGGTGAGCTTTTAATGCAAAACAAACGTGGAGGAATCGTAGCTATTGAACCCAACACGGGAGAGATTTTAGCATTAATTACAGCACCTAGCTACGATCCTAACTTAATGGTAGGCCGTAAAAAATCAAAAAACTCAGTAATTCTATTTAATGACACCGAAAACAAACCTATGATAGACAGAGGACTACAAGCTCAATACGCCCCTGGTTCACCGTTCAAACTAATTCAAGGGCTTATAGGACTACAAGAAGGGGTGATTACACCACAAACTGGCTTTTATTGTCATCACGGATATAGATACGGTAGAAGAAAGTATAGTTTTATGGGCTGTCATTGTAATATTACAGGAAAACCTATTGCTTTAAAAACAGGGATATCTAAATCTTGTAACAGTTATTTTTCTAATGTGTACAAACGTTTAATAGAAAAATATCCAACTGCTCAAGAAGGAATGGATAAATGGGCTGAGCACTTACACAGCTTTGGTTTAGGAAATTACTTAGGTTATGATTTACCATCAGGAAAAAAAGGACACATTCCGAGTGCTGCATTTTATGACAAATATTACCCCCAAAAAAACTGGGGATATTCAACAACCATATCTAATGCCATTGGACAAGGAGAAATTGTGACTACACCTATACAACTAGCAAACATGATTGCAGCAATTGCAAATAGAGGTTTCTACTACACACCTCACATACTCAAAAAAATAAATTTTAAAAGTATTGATAACCCTAAATACACCACCAAAAGACAAACAACTATTGATGCCCAAAACTTTACGCCAGTTATTGAAGGAATGCACGATGTATATAAATTAGGTACAGCAAAACATGTACAGTTAAAAGATGTTGAAATTTGTGGTAAAACAGGAACAGTTCAGAACTACATTAGAAAAGATGGAGTTCGATACGAATTAACAGATCACTCAATTTTTGTCGCTTTTGCTCCTAAAGAGAATCCTAAAATAGCATTGGCCGTGTTTGTAGAAAACGGAGGATTTGGTTCTACTATTGCAGCTCCAATTGCTAGCTTAATGACAGAAAAATACCTAAAAATAAAAAGTTCCTTAAAATTTTGGGAAAATCGGATTATTAAAACATCTTTAGAAAAGGAATACAAAAAACAATTATATATAAAAACACTTGAGGTCGCACAAAAATAACATATTAATCAATATAGATTGGACACTGGTTCTATTTTATCTATTCCTGATAGGTTTTGGGTTAATGAACATCTATTCCGCAGCAAGTTCTGAAAATCATCAAGAAATATTTGATTTTAGTACTCGATATGGGAAACAAATTATTTGGATTTGTCTAAGTTTTGTTATCTCTATTTTCTTACTATTTATAGAGAGTACTTTCTATGAGAAATATGCTGCTTACCTATACGTTGTGTCTATGTTGTTACTCACAGGATTGTTTGTGCTTGGAAAAAACATCAATGGAGCCACATCATGGTATTCTATTGGAAGTTTTAGTTTACAGCCTACCGAATTTGCAAAAACAGGTACTGTACTAGCGTTGGCAAGACTTTTAGGCGAAAAACAATTTAATTTTGATCTTTTAAAAAATAAGTTTAAAATATTTATAGTCATTACCATTCCCGCTATACTAATTACTCTACAACCTGATCCAGGCTCTGCACTGGTTTATTCGTCGTTCCTATTAGTATTTTATAGAGAAGGTTTACATCCAAATATACTAGTGATTGGTTTTACTGCCATTGTCTTATTTTTAGCAACGCTAGTATTTGGTTATTTATATGTAATGGGAGGAATTCTTTTTATTTCAGCTCTTATATTAATATATACTCAAAAATTCAGAAAAAAATCGTTACGTTTTGAGTGGGCTAAAATAATAGCTTTACTGAGTGTTATTCTCGGATATATTTACAGTGTCCACTACGTTTTTACCTATATATTTAAGCAAAGACACAGAGATCGATTTAATATTTTACTAGGACTAAGTGATGATACTAGAGGTATTGGATACAATACTTATCAGTCAATAAAAACAATTTCTTCTGGTGGATTTTGGGGAAAAGGATATTTACAAGGAGACAGAACTCAAGGAAAATTTGTGCCAGAGCAAGACACTGATTATATTTTTAGTACCATAGGAGAAGAATGGGGTTTTTTTGGATCTATCATTGTAGTTGTAATCTTTGTATGCTTTATTCTTAGAATTGTATATTTGGCAGAACAACAAAAATCAAAATTTGGTAGAGTTTACGGATATGGAGTTGCGTGTGTTTTCTTTTTTCATGTACTGATTAATATTTCCATGGTAATAGGACTATTCCCAACCATTGGAATTCCATTACCATTTTTTAGCTATGGAGGCTCTTCTTTATGGGGCTTCACGATGCTCTTGTTTGTTTTTATAAAACTAGATGCTTCTAAAGATTACGAATTGTAATTTAGGACGATTATTTCATTGGATATTCCTATTTTTGATTTGTTCTAAATGTAAAAAATAAAAGAATGACAATAGAGAAGTTAGTTTCAGAAATTAAAAGGAAAAAATCTTTTTTATGTGTAGGTTTAGATGTTGATATCACTAAAATTCCTCCACATTTATTAGAAACTGAAGACCCTATTTTTGAATTTAATAAACAAATTATTGATGCTACGTATCATGTGGCGGTTTGCTACAAACCTAATACCGCTTTTTATGAAGCTTACGGAATCAAGGGATGGAAATCTTTCGACAAAACCATTAAGTACATCAAGAAAAATTATCCTGATATTTTTACAATTGCTGATGCCAAACGTGGAGATATTGGGAACACATCTACCATGTACGCAAAAGCTTTCTTTGAAGATTTAAATTTTGATTCTGTTACTGTTGCTCCTTACATGGGAAGCGATTCTGTAGAACCTTTTTTAGCATTTGAGAATAAATTTACCATTATGCTAGCCTTGACCTCTAACAAAGGTGGTTTAGATTTTCAAGGGAGAGAAATAAAATCTGGAGAGCCTTTATACAAAGAAGTCTTAAAAACAGCTTTAACTTGGAAGAACTCTAAAAATCTAATGTTTGTGGTTGGAGCTACTAAAGCAGACTATTTTAAAGGTATTAGAGAGATTGCACCTAATAGTTTTCTTTTGGTACCAGGAGTAGGTGCTCAGGGAGGAAGTTTAGAAGGGGTTTGTGAATATGGAATTAACAAAGAAAATATAGGCTTATTAATTAACTCATCTAGAGGAATTATATATGCAAGCAATACTACTGATTTTGCTAAGGCAGCAAAGATAGAAGCTGAAAAGTTACAAACCAAAATGGCTGTTATATTAGCTAAAAACAATATTATTTAATAACACTCACAGACGATTTTACAACTATCTTTTTTGGATAAAATCATCAGAAATTAAACCCAAAAGGACTACAAATATTGGTGAACCTTATCTTTAGTTATTTTCTTCAAAACTGTTTCAATATGCTTTTTAAATTACCGAATACATATAGTACTGTTTTTCGTAGGTGGAAAATGTTTAACTAACTTAGATATAATACAATTTACGATTTTTCACATCACATAAAAAATATTTATGCAATGATGATTACCCACAATAGATTTTATAGTTTTTTAATTATGTTTTCAACATACATTTTTAGTCATTCTTTTAAATCTTGTAAACTTTTTCATAGTTTTTATTTTTAAATCTCTTTTTGATATACGCCCATACTTATTCACAGGGATTTAGTTGAGGTGTATATAGAGGTGTCTTTAGAAGGATAAGATTATTAGGTATTTCCACGTCTTTTGTTGAGTGAAATCTAGCGTTATCAATTACTACAATTTTTATTTCTCTAGGTTTATGATCTGATACTTCTTTTATAAAGTTATGTGATTAGTTTTACCACGTTGTACCATTTTTTGTATTTCTCACTCCAACTTGGATACGCTATACTATGTGATAAATACGAAAAAGCGACAACTTGCTAATGTTTGTTATAGCAAAAACGTAACAAATAAAACAAGTCTATCACTCTGGTGTAACAAAAACATACAATTGCGCTGTAAAATTAACAACAGTGCAACATCCAATTCTGAACGATCCATAAAATGTAATGTGTCTGAAGAGACTGTTATAAAATTAAAAATCAGAAATAATTTTGTAGATAAAAGTTCTCATCCTCATATACTATAAAATATACTTTAAGCGAGTTATATCTCTACTAATAGTGTTTTTATAGGTTTTAATTTAATCACAAAAAAAACGGTTTCTTTAAATGAGGCTCTCGTTAAAAATATTGACATCTTTGGTAAATGTATAACAGCCTTGTAAAACACAAAGCAGTTAGAGACAAAATATAAGCGTAGTTTTAAAAGGCTATTGAAAACTAAAATTGTTTCATAATATCTTAAAAAGCCGTTCCTTTATGGAACGGCTTTTTAAGATATATATATGGAAACTTTTTTAAGAGAAACAGCAGCAAGGGTAGTTAAAGATTCAGTAGACTTAAAAGATGTTGTTTGCATACTCCCTAGTGAACGCGCAGGAATTTATTTTAAAGAAGCGTTAAAGCAAGAATTAATTTCTAAAGTTTCTTTCTTACCTAAAATTATAAGTATAGAAAAATTTATCAAGGAAATTTCAGGCTTTGAAAGTATCGATCAAGTTTCTTTAGTATTCGAGTTTTTTAAAATTTATCAGGATACATATGTGGGAACAAAACCTGATACGTTTGAACGATTTATAGGTTGGGCAACGGTGGTGATTCAAGATTTTAATGAGATAGATAGACATCTTATCAATCCAGAAGAAATTTTCCCTTATTTATTAGATATACAGAAAATTAAAGACTGGTCACCAGAGAATAATGAAGTGACCCCTACCATTAAAAACTACATGAGTTTTGTAAAGGATTTACAGTCTTATTATTCCAAATTCAGTTCTTTTTTAGTCGATAAAAAAATAGGATATCAAGGGTTGATTTATAAAGAAGCTTTTCAAAATCATAAAGAATATTTAAAGCAAAATTTAGAAAAATCATTTCATTTTATAGGATTCAACGCTTTAAATAAAGCAGAGGAAGAGATCTTTAAGTCTTTCTTAGAAATTGATAAAAATGCTATTTATTGGGATGTAGATGCTTATTACTTTAAAGGAAAACATGAGGCTGGAACCTTTTTAAGAAAGTTTTTTGATGAATGGGAATGTTTGCAAAAAACAAACGTTTCCAATTTTGTAAAAGACAATTTCTCCAAAAAGAAAAACATTCAAATTGTAGGAACTCCTTTAAATGTTACGGGAATTAAAGGAGCCACCTCTTTTTTAAATAAAGAAATAGATTTTAAAAATACGGCATTGGTCCTGGCAGAAGAAGCCATTCTTCCTGTAGTTTTAAACTCTATACCCAAAGAGGTAAATAAAGTGAATATCACCATGGGGTATTCCTTAAATAATATTCCGTTATCAGGCTTATTTCAGTCTTTGTTTGACTTGCATTTGAACAAGCAAAAATTAGGGAAATACTCATTTTATTACAAAGATGTAATTTCGTTTTTTAGGCATCCTTATATTACAAAAATCACACAAAATAAAGGATTTACAATTACGCAGCATATTGTAAAAAACAACATTGTATTTATTTCAGCGAACGAGATTGAAGAGCTTTGTATAACACAACAAGTAGATTTGCGTATTATTGGTTTGTTTTTACCGTTTGAGAACATCGCTGTTTTTCTAACCAGAATTCTAGAGTTTGTAGATTATTTAAACCAACAATTACAAGCCATAGAATTGTTATATGTAGAAGGGTATAGAAAGGTGTTTCAAGAAATAGCTATTTTAAATACTAAGTACAAATACATCAACAGTATAAAGGTATTGTATAAAATATTTAAAAAATTACTGCCCTTAGAAACGGTTGATTTTAAAGGAGAGGCTTTGGAGGGAATGCAGTTAATGGGAGTTTTAGAAACCCGTTGTTTGGATTTTAAAAATGTGATTTTAACCTCTGTAAACGAAGGGATTTTACCTTCTGGAACCACGGAGCGTTCCTTTATTTCTTTTGAGGTAAAAAAGCATTTTAAAATGCCCACTTATTTAGCCAAAGATGCCATTTTTTCCTATCATTTTTACAGATTATTACAAAGAGCAGAAAATATTTATTTGCTTTACAATACCCAACCCAATGATTTTGGAGGAGGAGAAATGAGTCGTTTTTTAACACAGTTATTAATTGATAAGGAAAATGAGGTGACTGCTATAAATATAATTACTCCAATTGCTAAAAACAATTTGGTAGCCAAAGAAATTATAAAAACTCCTAGAGTGATGGAGTTGTTGTTTGCTTATTTTAAAAAAGGAGCTTCACCAAGTAGAATTATTGAGTATGTAAACGATCCGTTAGATTTTTATCATAAAATTGTTTTAAAAGTAAAAGAAACCGATAAGGTAGAAGAGGAAGTGGCACATAATACCTTGGGTACTGTTGTGCACGATTCTTTAGAATACTTATACAAGCCTTATGTAAATAAAATTCTGGTTAAAGAGGATTTAAAAATCATGAGATCTAAGGCTAGTGAAATGGTTGCATTACAATTTAAAACGCATTTTAAATCTGGAGATACCGCAACCGGAAAAAATAGATTGATCAACGAAGTTGCCAATCAGTTTGTTCTAAATTTTTTAAACAAAGAGTTAGAGGATGTAAAGAAAGGGAAAGAAATTGTAGTCAAAGATTTGGAAAGAGAATACAAAGTTTCTTTTACCACTCCTAAGGGGCATGCTATTACTTTAAAAGGGAAAATCGATAGAGTTGATGAAGTGGATGGTGTGCGTAGAATTGTAGATTATAAAACAGGAAAAGTAGAGGATAAGGATTTAAAGTTGTCTAATTTGTCTTTAGCAGTTTCTGATTTTAAATACCATAAAATTATTCAGGTAATGACCTATGTTTTGCTTTACACAAAAGTACATAATTTTGATATTGAGAAATATGCCTTACAAACAGGTATCTACTCCTTTAAAAACTTTAAGGCAGGGTTTTTAGCAATGAATTTTTCTGAAACTAGAGCTAAAGAATATTGTGTTCAGAAACCAAATTTAGACTGTTTTGAGGATTGTTTGCTTACACTAATAGATGAGATATTTGATAAGGATATTAGTTTTATAGAGAATTTGGATAAAAAATATAAAAAAGAAGCTTAAGTTATGATTCATAAAAATATTCAGGTAAAAGCCTCACTGCATCAAAAACCTATTTTAACGGATTTTAATTATACCAAGAACGGACAGAAAAAACCAATTGTTTTATTTTGTCATGGTTATAAGGGATACAAAGACTGGGGATCTTGGAATTTAATGGCAACGGAATTTGCCAGACAAAACTTCTTTTTTGCTAAGTTTAGTTTTTCTCACAACGGTGGTACAGCAGAGCAGCCTATAGATTTTCCAGATTTAAAAGCATTTGGAGAAAATAATTTTACCATTGAATTAGAGGATCTAAAATCAGTTGTAGATTTTATTGTAAACCATGATGAGTTACAATCAGAAATAGATATTAAGAATATAACACTTATAGGTCATTCCCGTGGGGGAGCTATTGTTACCTTATATGCCAATGAAGACGCTAGAATTAAGAACTTAGTTTCTTGGGCGGGAGTGTCAGATTTTGAGGTAAGATTTCCTACAGGGTTTAAATTATGGTGGTGGAAGCTTAGAGGCGTTGCTTACATAGAAAATGGTAGAACCAAACAAAAAATGCCACATTACATTCAGTTTTATTACAATTTTATAAAAAATAAAGAAAGATTTCATATTCAGACAGCTGTAGAGAATTTAAAAGCAAATCATTTATTAGTACATGGAACAGAGGATGTTGTGGTAAAACCTACAGAGTCTAAAAATGTACAGCAATGGAATCCAAAAAGTGAATTGTTCTGGATAGAAAACATGAATCATTCCTTGGGATGTTATCAACCTTACACAGAAGAAGAAATGCCATCTGATTTGAAAAAGACCGTAAAAAAAACAATTGATTTTATCAATGAGCAAATCTAAATTTTCATTTAAATACATCAATAGTATCGCGGTTCCCGCTATCATTTCTGGAGTAATAGAACCTGTACTCTCGTTAACGGATACGGCAATTGTAGGAAATGTTTCTGTAAATGCTACAGAGGCTTTGGCAGCAGTTGGAATTGCAGGGTCTTTTATTGCAACTTTGGGTTGGATTTTTACGCAGAGTAAAGTGGCTATTGCAGCTTTGGTTGCAGAGTATTTGGGAAAAAAACAATTGGATAAAATTATAGGTTTGCCCGCTCAAATGATCGGAATCAATATTCTTTTAGGTTCCCTTATCTACGGGATTACCTATTTTTTAACCATTCATATTTTTAAACTCTACAATGCAGAGGGCTTGGTGTTAGCATACACCGCATCTTATTATAAAATCAGAGCTTTAGGATTTCCGTTATTACTCTTTATCGTATCCGTTTTTTCTGTGTTTAGGGGTTTACAAAACACTTTTTGGCCTATGATAATTACTGCTGTTGGAGCTGTTTTAAATATAGGATTGGATTTTGTGTTGGTATATGGTATTAAGGGGCTTGTTCCAGCAATGCATGTAGAAGGTGCTGCTTGGGCAAGTCTTATAGCACAAATAGTTATGTTTGTATTAGCTTTGATTCTGTTGCTGATAAAAACCCCTTTTAGACTTAAAATAATATTCAAAGTTCATCCAGAGCTAAAAAGAACTATTGGGATTAGTTTAAATATGTTGGTAAGGACAGTGGCTTTAAATACTTGTTTAATATTGTCTAACGCATATGCAACAAAATACGGATCCAATTACATAGCTGCTTTTACCATTGCATTTCAAATTTGGTTGTTTTTTGCTTTCTTTATTGATGGTTATGCAAGTGTGTCTGCTATTATTTCTGGAAAGTTAAAAGGAGAAAATAACTATGCCGATTTAAATGTTTTGGTAAAAACCATCACCAAATATGCTTTGATAGTTTCAGTAACTTTGTCTTTAGTCTTTTTTATGTTGTATTCGTGCATAGGTCCAGTTTTTACTAAAAACAAGGAGGTAATAGCTACTTTTGAAACTTTTTTCTGGATGGTGTTAATCATGCAGCCTTTAAATGCTATAGCTTTTGTGTATGATGATGTTTATAAAGGAATGGCAGAAGCAATTACGTTAAGAAATACTCAGCTAATAGCAACTTTTTTGGGTTTTGTACCTGTTTTGTTGATTTTAGATTATTTTAATTTTAAAATTTATGCAATTTGGGTCGCATTTTTAGTATGGATGATGTTAAGAGCTGTACTTTTGCGTGTAAAGTTTGTAAAACTTCTTAGATTGAATCTTTAACAGGAATATTTTTATGGAATCAGCTTATGTAAAAACCTTTTTTAAAGAGAAGGTTGCGGAAATTGAGTTTTACAGCCCTGCTGGTAATTCTTTAAATAGTATACAGTTAAAAGAATTAACAGTTGCTATTTTAAAAGCAGGAGAAAACAAACAAGTTGCTTTTATTCATTTAAAAAGCAAGGGAGATCGTGCGTTTTGTGCAGGAGCTTCTTTTGATGAATTGTTGCAAATAGACAATTTAGAAAATGGAACGGAGTTTTTTTTAGGTTTTGCAAATGTTATAAATGCTATGAGGAATTGTGGTAAAATAATAATTACATCTATACAAGGAAAAACAGTTGGAGGTGGCGTTGGAATTGCAGCTGCCAGCGATTATGTATTTGCCACCAAATTTGCGAGTATTAAATTGTCTGAGTTAAGTATTGGTATAGGTCCTTTTGTAATTGAGCCTGCAGTTTCTAGAAAAATAGGATTGAGCAATTTTACGGCTTTAACACTAAATCCTACCACATGGAAAATAGCCAACTGGGCGCAAGAGGCAGGTTTGTATCAGCATATTTTGGAGGATATAGAGGAGTTGAATGAAGAAGTAGAAAAGTATATAAAACAGTTGTCTACTTACAATTCAGAGGCTTTAAATGAGTTAAAAAAGGTTTTGTGGAGCAATACAGTATTGTGGGATGAATTGTTAAAACAAAGAGCTAAAATTAGCGGTGCATTGGTCTTATCAGAAGAAACAAAAAAAGCATTATCACAGTTTAAAAATAAATAGAATGAGTAAAATAAGAATTACTAAAAAGTTCAATTTTGAAACAGGACATGCCTTGCATGGTTACGATGGAAAATGTAAAAATGTACATGGGCATAGTTATATGTTATTTGTTACCGTTATAGGAACTCCAATTGCAGATGTTGAGCACCCTAAATGTGGAATGGTGATAGATTTTGGCGACTTAAAGCACATTGTAAAAACCGAAATAGAAGATGTTTTTGATCATGCTACGGTCTTTAATCAAAACACACCTCATTTGGAGTTGGCTAAAGAGTTACAGGTGAGAGATCATAAAGTAATTTTAGTTGATTACCAACCTACAAGTGAGATGATGATTGTTGATTTTGCAGATAAAATTAAAAGAAGATTGCCAAAAGGTGTAGATTTACATTCTTTAAAATTATACGAAACTGAGAATTCTTTTGCTGAGTGGTTCTCTATAGACCAATAGTAATTATTAATGGTTGTTTGTTTTGGTATTATTTACGAAGACTATTAACAAACAACTATACTATATATCGTCAACTTGTTTACCATTGTATTGGTTCATGGTGTTCCCGATTCCTCCGGTTCCAAACGACACAACTAGTTTTGATCCTTTATCTAACAATTCAGGCAAATAGCGTATCTCGTCTTTGTTCCATTCTCCTAGTACATAATTAATTTGTTTTCCTTTTCCGAACATAGCACTGATTCCAAAACGGAAGCGTGCATAGTTTTGATTACCTAATTTCTCATTGATGTCTTTTAGTCCGTTATGCCCTCCAGCACTCCCTTTAGCTTTTAAACGGAAAGTCCCGAAATCTATATTTAAATCATCAGAAATAACTAAAATATTTTCTTGGTGAACTTTTTCTTTGTCCATCCAATATTTTAAAGATTTTCCACTTAAATTCATATAAGTAGAAGGTTTTAAGAGGATGAATATTCTTCCTTTAAATTTAAATATAGCTACATCTCCCAGTTTTTCAGTAGAAAAAGAAGTTTGTTGTTGTTTAGCCAATTCATCTAAAATTTTAAAACCAATGTTGTGTCTAGTATTGGCATATTCGGCACCAATATTGCCAAGTCCTACAATTAAAAATTTTTTCATTGGAGTTTCGTTAGAAAGTTGTTTTGATGGAAACCATTTGGAAAAGAATCTCATTTTTTTTGAGCAAAGATAATATTATAAGGCATAAAAAAAGGCGTTACAATTCTGTAACGCCTTTTTATATCTAAAAAAAGACTATGCTTCCGTAGTTTCTTCTTCTGTTGCAGCTTTAGTAGCGTTACGAGACATTCTTACCTGTGCAACAACAGTATTGTCGTTGTGCAAAATTTCGTAAGTATCATTTCTTAATGCAGAAACGTATAATTTGTTACCAATTTGTAAATCAGTAATATCTGCTTCTATAGAGTCAGGTAAATTAGCTGGAATTGCTTTTACTTTTAACTTACGTAAGTTATGACGTAAAGCACCACCAGAAACAACACCTTTAGAGTTACCTATTAAAGTAACAGGAATGTTCATAGAAATTTCCTTGTCATCTTGTAATTCGTAAAAATCTACGTGTGTAATTCTGTCCTGAATTGGGTGAAATTGTATGTCTTGCAAAATAGCATTAAATATTTTTCCGTCTAGTTCAACCTTAGCAGTATATACATTTGGTGTGTAAACTAAGTTTTTAAATGCTTTTTCTTCTGCTGAAAAGTGTAAAACTTTGTCCCCTCCGTATATAACGCAAGGTACCTGTCCAGCATTACGTAAGGCTTTAGTCGCTGACTTACCTACGCTTTCTCTTTGAGATCCTTTGATTGTAATTGATTTCATAATATATATTAAATGATAAATTTATCCGTTATTGACTTGAAATTCTGAACTTTATCCATAACCTCCGCAAATAAGGGAGCGCAAGATAATACTTTTATTTTAGAACTCTGCTGTTTTAATGGAATAGTGTCTGAGGTGATAAATTCTGTTAGTTGAGAATTTTCAATTTTCTCGTAGGCATTTCCTGATAAAATAGGGTGTGTTACAATAGCTCTAACACTTAACGCCCCTCTTTCCATCATTAAATCTGCCGCCTTTGTCAAGGTTCCAGCAGTATCAGCCATATCATCAACCAAAACTACATTTTGTCCTTTTACCTGTCCTATCAATTCCATGTGAGAAACTACATTTGCTTTTTCTCTATGCTTGTAACAGATAACTACACCACTTTTTAGGTACTTAGCGTATGCATAAGCTCTTTTAGAACCTCCCATATCTGGAGATGCAATAGTTAAGTTTTCTAAATTTAAGCTTTCTAGGTAAGGTAAAAAGATTGTAGAACCATACAGGTGATCTACTGGTTTCTCAAAAAAGCCTTGAATTTGTCCAGCGTGTAAATCCATCGTCATCACACGTGTTGCTCCAGCAGCAGTTAAAAGATTTGCTGCCAATTTTGCTCCAATGGCTACTCTAGGCTGATCTTTCCTGTCTTGACGTGCCCATCCAAAATAAGGGATTACAGCGGTAACATGTTTTGCAGAGGCTCTTTTACAAGCATCTAAAATTAGTAACAGTTCCATTAAGTTGTCCGAGTTTGGGAATGTAGACCCAATAATAAATACTCTGCGTCCTCTAACGGTTTCGTTGATAACTGGCTGGAATTCACCATCACTAAATCTAGAAACGGTTAAGTCGCCTAATTCAGTTCCGTAATGTTTAGCAATTCCTTTGGCTAGTTCTGTACTTTGCGAGCATGCAAAAACTTTGGGAGTTAATTGATTATCAGACATTTGTGTTTGTGTTGTTGTGTGAGAATTAATTTAATTACAAAAGTAGAATTTTTTTTCTGTTTGTATGCGTGATTACTTCAATATTTTTTTACATTTGCAAAGCCAATATCAAGCCTAGGTGGCGGAATTGGTAGACGCGCTGGATTCAAAATCCAGTGTCCTCGGACGTGCGGGTTCGATTCCCGCCCTAGGTACGGATAAAAACCTCAACGCTTTGTTAATCAAGTGATTGAGGTTTTTTTATGCTTTTTATCCCCGTATTATCCCCGCATTTTAAAGAGTTACAGTATTTAAATATTAGCAATAGTTAGTAATTTAATATTTTAAAGACTCTATCTCTACTTAAACACCTGCAAATTATTTTGTTTTTTACCCAATCAATTCCGACCATATTTTTTTTTAAAACTTTCTTTTTTCGATTACATAATAGCCAAAGTTTTATATCTACTAATTAATACACGTGAACAGATAGGAACAAAGTTTTATCTCTGTTAATTAATACACGTGTGTCAGATAGGGAAATTTTAAATACTTATTTCAAACTCTTTTTTAATGTCAAGTTTTGTGAGGTTTTGTGAGGTTCCTTTTTTTTATAAATACATCTTAAAATAAAGTTGGTTGCATCTGCTGTGATTTATACCTATACCTGTTTCTTATCTGCTTTGATATCTTGCTATAAATATCTTTTTCAAATCTGTTGGGTTTTCCTGTTATCAAAGTTCTAATTAAAAAAACAAACTTCTTGTTATTGTGTTTCTCTAAAAACTTTAATCCTGTATTTGATAATAACCTACTTTGTTCTTTTTGCATTGAGATATTCACACCTGTTACTAAACATTTTTTAACATCAACATCTTTGCTTGTTTCTGAAATATCAATAGTGTGCAGTTTAGAATTATATATAGTGTCTAAAGTGCACACTTTTTTTGTTTTTTGGGGGGTTTCTAAAGTGCACACTTTTTTTGTTTTGTCCGAATTGGTTTCAATACCTTTTGTTAGAAAATCTAATTTATTTATTAATTCTTTTTTTATTTCTGTATGTATATTAAAGCCTGTTTTATCAAGTAATTTGAAATACTTTTTTTTATTTTCGTTAAAAACGTTTCTGCTTCTTCTTAACGACTTACTCCAATAAATAGGGTTTAAAAACTCCTTTAATAAATCTTGTTCTTTTTTAGTTAGGTTGCTAACATCATCTATTGCATAAATAATTAAAATTTTATCAAATTCATCTAGTAACGTTTTTTTCATTTTTAAATAGGGTCGAGGTTTTAACAAATCATCGTAAAACTTAACGCCTAATGTTTTTATATATTCTGATTCCCTACTTTTTACCTCAAATCTTAACGTATTTACATCTGTATGCTGTGGGTACTGTATGCCTTTGTTGTAGAATTTTATTATTTTGTAATTATTGGGTTTTCCGTTAAGTCCTATTTTTCTGCTTTCTTTAGCATAAGGTAAACTTGCCACGTTGCTAAAAATATTTCTTCCGTGGTAATAGGTGTATTCTATCAACTCCTTACAACAAATAACACTAGACAAATTAACTCCAAATTCGTTATTAATTACAGATAAATTATAATCTTGAAAGTTAAACAAATAACTAATCTCTTTAAGTGTTTTTATACATTCTAAGGCTGTGAAATCGTTTGCGTTATGTTCATTATCATTATAGTAATAATGGGGCTTTATTAGTATTTCTACCTTCGTGTAATATCCGTGTTTTTCCTGTTGCAACCTCTTAGAGTAAAAAAGAAAATATATGCCTTTATATACTTTTATTTCTTTGGCTTGGTTAAATGCTTTTTGTTCAGTTATGTTATTTTTACTTTTGGATTTTGTTTTTTTATAAAGGCTAAGCAATTTACTATTATACACTTGTTCTATAAAACTAGCATCGTCATTTATTAATTTTATGAAATCTTGCATTTTATTGTATATTTGCAAAGGGTCATACAATGTTGCTGTATGCCCTAATATTTGAACGAACGCAAAAAGGGGTACAGGTTTTAAAGCCTTTACCCTTTTTTTTATTCTCTAATATTATTAATAATTGTTTTAAACGTATTTTAAAGGGTTTATTATATTTTGGTATACAATATACAGGCTCTTATAGTTCTAAGCCTTTAAATACCCTTTAAAATAGTTATTGTGTAGATTTATGCACGTTTTAAAAAGTGCATTACGTTTCTTAAATCTGTGGTATAGTAATTTACAAAAACGTATGTAGTCAGTACATTTTTTCTTATCTCGCACAAAATCAAGTGTTTACGGCTGTTTATATCTCCTACGTATATGTTTTTATACTTTGTTGAAAATAAACCTGTTA
>Ga0209093_1000405_pt1 | contig 23006 bp, 17 predicted proteins | sample SidtaG_4_FD_187450 | JGI IMG/M metagenome (GOLD analysis project Ga0209093, IMG submission 187450) | Marine algal microbial communities from Sidmouth, United Kingdom - Sidmouth_Male1 metaG (SPAdes) (version 2) | ecosystem: Host-associated > Algae > Red algae > Unclassified | place: Sidmouth... | reverse complement strand
CCCCCCCTCAGCTCTCCCTCTTCACGGATCGTAGACGCGGTCCGCGCAATACCAGTGCCACTCATTGACCTCCTTGCAAAAGAAGCGCGGGTCGCAACAGGGCACTTCCGCCATCCCGCGCGCCGGCGACGCGCAGATGAGGTGGGAGGCCGCGCACGTGCCGCCGCTCGTCGGCATCGGCGTCGGCGTCGGCGACGGTGTCACGACCGTCGTCGGCGCCGCCGTCGCCGTTGCCGTTGGCGTCGGCGTCGGCGTCGGCGGCGTCGGTGTCATCGTGCTGCACGCCGGCGCCGGCGGCATGCCACACGTCGGCAGCGGCGTCGACGTGGCCACAATCGGTGGCGCCGTCGGCGTTGCCGTCGCCGTTGAGGCGGCGGTCGGCGTCGGCTCCCCGCCGCCCGACGAGCCGCCAATCACCACGTCGGCGCACGTCCAAAACTCCTCGGGCCACTTGCCGTCGGGGCCGCACGTGGCCGCCGTGCGGGCAATGCCACCGACGCTGCCGCCGTCGCCGGGGCAGCCCGCCCATGCGGCTGGGAAGTTGTACTCGGCCATCCCCGGCGGGTTGCACGAGTTGGCCGTGACCTGCAACGTGGACAGCAGGAGGGAGCAGCCAGCGGCGGGACCAAACGGTGCAGACCAGCAACGCTCAACGAAAAACGGTCGAGTTAGGCATCTCCCTGGCATGTCTGCCACGCACAGCTCTGACCCCGCTCACCCCCACGGCCACCACCGCCGCCGTATAACCACCACCAACCACCTCCGACACCACCCCGTCGCCACATACCCAATACCACTGGATGACGCAGCGGCTGCACGTCAGCGCCGCGGGAAGGCGGTAGCGCATCTTGCCGTCCGGCCCACCCAGCACCTGCGTGTTGCCGACGGTCGGCGGCGGGTTGCCGCGGCACGGCATGTACCAGCGGGACGGATAGGCCGCCTGAATCGGCCCGCATGCCACATCTGTGCCGGCCTCGCACGACGGGTGCGCGACGCGGTCGAGGCGGGTGCAGGCCCCCGGCACGCCAAAGCAGCCGTTGGTCAAATCCGTCGCGCCGCACGCGTCGAGGTCGCACACCCACCACTCAAAGAAGCCATTGTGGCTGGTCGTGACGCCCACCTCAAAGTCCACCACCCCCCCGGGCGTGTAGGTCGCCACCGTCTTACCCCCATGGTAAAGGATGCCGCCGACCGTGTGGGCGCCCGGCGATTGGGTGGCCGGGTCCCCGCACACCCCGTGGTCGGCGGCGCGCGCGGCGCGCGCGCCCGCGTCGAGTGGGTCGTAGGGGGACCAGTCGCCCCCGTTGGTCGCCTTGACCGTCCCCGTCCCGCCGGCGTTAAGGCAGTGGGGGCAAAAGTCGGTCGGTGCCGTCGGGTCGATGACCGGGAAGTTGAACTCGCCGCTGAGCTTGAGCGCCCCGCGCTGACGAGGCGTTGTCATCAGCGCGTGACCGGCGGCAGAGGTGGCGAAGCCGACTGCAGTCGCGGCGGCGGCGAGTGCCACGACGGGGGTGGAGCGGCCCATGGTAGCGACGTGAGGCTGTTGAGAGGTACTGTGGAGAGTGGGTCTGGGGCAGTCTGGCTGTTGCAGACGATGGCTAGAAGGGGGGAGTGGCCAGCCCAGGAGCACGGGCGACGAGTCAAGTTGTGGGTGGGGTGGAGTTGCTTGGGATGAACCGCTCATTGCCCACCGTCGACGAGCCCGCGTGCCTTCTTGTACGCTCCACGGCGACGCCCAGGACCCGCCTCCGTTGCGCACTGGCACTCTCCCGCATCTGGAAAAGACCACCAGGTAGCTACCGGCGCCACATGACGCCCGCGGGCGCACAGCAGCAGTCGCCATACCCCTAGCGCCCACGCCGCTGTGAAGAAAGTCAAAGTGCAGCGCCTCAGCGCCCCCTGTCGGAATCGCCGTTGGCTGTGCCTACGTCGGCGCCTACGCATCGCCCCCTGTACGATCCCAACCGTCATGCGGCCGTCGCTGTCCTGACCTGTGTGTGTGGCCCCTCCCAGCGCCGACGTAGAACTCAGATCCGCACGGGATCCCGCTGTTGGAGCCGAGCGGCGGCTGCGGCTCGCTACGGGCGACCACGGCGGTACGCTCGCTCCCACGCATTGCTTCTGCGCCCTACGTAGGGCGGCGACTGCACGAAGAGACGATGCGGGATGGGAGCCCCTGTGGGACTCATGTCGCCGACTGTCGATGAAAGGCGATGCGTAGGGGAACCCGCAGCCACCCACGAGCGAGCGGGTAAGCGTGTACCGTCCGTGCGCCGTCTCAACCGCCACGGGTGGGCTGTCAAGCGCCTAAAGGCAAACAGCGCAACAACAGGGCCGACGGAGCGTCGAAATGCGGGAGAGCCTGGGCGACTGTGCGGAGCGGCGGGCCATCCATTCACCCGCGGCGTACCACCGAGCGAGGGGCCGGCCTGACAACCAGCCCAGCTGTATCTGTGCGTGCACAACGGCGGAAGGGGTCATTTTTCTCCAGCACATTCCCTTTCGCTCGCCTACGTCCGGCCCGAGGGCAGGCCGCGGGGATCTCGCCCCGTGGAATCACGACGCGTGCGTTGCACGGCGGCAACCGCCCACCCGCGGGGGCCTCGTCAATCTTCCGGGAACGAGGTGTGCGGTGTCTAGGCCGAGGTACCCCAGTGACGGTGTCGCGACTGTTTCTTGTTTTGTGTTAAGCGCCCCGTCTCGTGATGCGGTGGATGTGTCAGGGGGCGGCGCTTTCAGCAATCGGGCGGGGAACACATTGGCGCTGTGCTTCAATCCCGAACCGATTGGTTGCGTGGGGGCGCACGCGTCGCGGCAGGGACACTCGTCACGTCTGTCGCATAGCACACTGTCGAGTGGCAACGAGGCCGCCTACGCACGTATGTGCATCGTTTTTCCTCTTCCATCCACAAGCAGCTGTGAGCAGTACTGTTTGTAGTCTCACACAGCGCCGCTCAGCTCTCTTGGGGAGCAGCGGCCGGATGACCCGGACGACGCGGCAGTCCCGCCGCGACCGAGTGGTTGCGATTCGAGGACTGCCAGACGACGTGCCGTCGGGCAACGACCAGGTGTCGCCACGGCGGCACCCCTACGCGGCCAGTCGCAGGGGAGAATGTGGTGGTCGGGCGGCGACCTCCTCATGCTATCAGTTGCGGGTGGCAGCACGGCGTTGATCCGTGCAGCAAGTGCCATCGCAGCGGCGACGCTGCATTCAACAGCGGCTGCCTTGCGAGGAGGCCGCGGAAGTGGCAGATTGTCACGACAACACGTGACGGTCGACAATGCGGGCAACGAGGGTGGGCGCGCGCTCCACCAACCTGGAAACGAACCAACTGCCAAATCATAGGGTCATACAGCCGTTCTCCCAAAAATCCCACACTCCAACTGTTGCAATAGAGTTCCAAATCGGCCACTACATACGACCCCACAGAGGCCGATTTGGAGCACTTTTGGAACAGTTGCAGTGAGGGATTTTTGGGAGAACGGCTGTACAACCGTAGGCTGTACAGCCGTACAGCCGTTCCCCCAAAAATCCCTCACTGCAACAGTTCCAAAAGTGTTCCAAATCGGCCTCTGTGGGGTCGTAGAGGCCGATTTGAAACTCTATTTCCTGGCCTTTAGGACAGGGTGCTCTCAAAGTGTAGTTATGCACACATATACTTAGATCACGGGACTTGCTCTCCGTTTCAGAGGTGGCAGTCTGCATTCGTGTCCTCAGGGATCTGAGGGCGTGTCAGCGTTGGAAGGGTCGCGATGACGCTAAAAGCGAATAGAGTTACGTGGCTGAGAAGGACTGCCCTGCCACAAGGGTCACAGGGTCCGGACGGCGCCTGCCCCCCTGCCCCCCCCCACCGCCCCGAGTTGCGCGCGGCGACCGCGCGCAGCGACTTTCGGGGTTCGACGCGCCCGAGATGACCCGTGGGTGATCGTGCCTGCGCGCCGGCTTTTGTTGCGGCGGCTCGTCGGCGGTTTCTGGCGCCATCTAGCGGCGCGGCTAGAGGCGCCCCGTCGCGCGGCAGTCGGTCCCACCCGCCCGCCCGTGCGCCGTGTCGGCCGCCCCTCCCGCCGTGCGCAGGTGCGCTGCGCGGCGGAGTGACGGCCCCTCCCGTCAGCCTCGCGCGACGCCGGCGGGCCGCCGCCGTTGCGGTGGCGGCGGCGGCACCCCTTTCCCCGCCCTACGCCCCCCCCGCCGCGGCAACGTGGCTGTACGTGCCCCCGTGCACGCTTGCGGCTATGGAGCCGGCCGGCGTGCCCGGTGTCGATGCGTCGCCGAGCGCGCCACCGCCCTGAAGGCCAGGGTATTGCACGCACGTGCCTGGAATTGCAACAGTTGGAGTGTGGGATTCTTGGGAGAACGGCTGTAGAGGGAAAAAAGGTCATCTCCAACTCACACAAAAAGGATCTCATCTGCCTAAGTCATACTGCAGTATGGTTTATATATTTTTAGCGAGGGAGCCCCCCTAACAAAAGATCTGACAAGCACCTTTGGTCTAGTGGTAGAATACGTGCTTGCCATACAGAAGCAGAGCGCACGAGACCCGGGTTCGATTCCCGGAAGGCGCAGAGCAGTGTCTTTTTTCCCGTTCGTTGCATGTGCACGCATAGTCGATGCGTACTCTTGTTGGAAACAACGACACGATTGCACATGGGCATCTTCCCACCACGGCTCTGATGCAAAGGTTTCAATTGCTGACATCTACTCACTGTTCAGACCAATCAAGGGTCTCTGTTCGCTGTAAGCTATTTCAGATTGTTTTTTGATCAAAGACGCAGCCAATTCTCGAGACAACTCTCGTGATTTGGTGGGTATGGCTCTCTGCCTCTGGTTCTGGTTGGCAGAGCTCCGTCTTGTCGCGTCTGTCTCATTGCCCCGCTGCTGCAGACACCATTGCAGCCGTCCTTGCCGTCCACGCCCCCACCTCGCCCCATCTCTCGTCTTCGCTCCTCTTCCCTTTACCCCTGGCATGGTCGGCGTCGTCAACCAGATTCTCGTCAAGGGTCATGGCGTCTAGCGTAGTACAAACATGTAGGGCGTAAGAATCAGCTGCTTTTCCGTTCTTTGACTTGGCTCTACCGTTGCCTTCCCTTTCCTTTTCTATGCCACGTGTGATTGCCTTGGACGGAAGCCACAATAGAATGCATCCATGTGCGAGATAAAAATAAAGAGCGGAGAACGAGAATTCGTGCACCACTTGCTCGCAACAAGCGCGGACGCACAGACTGCTCTCTGAACAGGGAGCAGCTCAAGCGTACTCGCTAGGCGCCCGTGGCAGTAGTCACATCCCACAACGTCATCGCCCTACCCCTCTTCCACTGAGGTTGCACCACTGGCCGCGCACCCATCCCCGCCGGAAACGCCCATCACGGCCACCTCGAAGTGGCTCCCGCCGCGGCCACCAACCGCAGCCGCCGCGGCCGCCCGCTACATCCGCCCCCGCCCGCCCATCCCCGTCGCCCACGACGCCGTCTCCACCGCCTCTGCGGCGGCCTCCGCGACCATCCGCTGGGAGCCTTCCGCCCGCAGCTGCCGCTCGAGCAGCGCCGCCGTCCATGGCTCCGTGGCGCCACCCCCCCCGTCGCCCGCCGCCCAGGCGCTGCCATACGTCGCGGGCAGTGGCGGTGGCATGCCCCCACACCCGCCACACGCTGCCCATCCGCTGCCACCGCTGCCGCCGCCGCCGCTGCCGCCCGCCGCCGTTCGCGGCAGCGGCGGCGGGGGCGCCCCGCCCCCCCCCCCGCGGCGGCTGCCGCACGGCGCCTGGCGCCGCGCGTTGCGATGCAACAGCCGCTCGAGCGCGTGCCGCACCGACCGGCGGGCGGCGGCGCGGCCGTCGCCGGCGCGACCCGACGTGGCCGTTTGAGACGTCCGGACGGAGCGGGAGTGCGACGGAGCGCGGACGCGAGCCGGAGGGGCGGCCGCCTCGGCGCCGCCGACAGCGGCGGGGCCGCCGTCGCGGCCGCCCGTCCACCCAGACGCGTCGCTCGCGAGGGACAGCCGCCCCGACGGCGGGGCGGACGCTGACGGAGGCGGCGTTTGGGCGACGCCCCGCCCGTCGCCGCACCCACCGACGGCCCCCCCTGACCAGCCGTTGAACGAGGAGCGACCGCCCCCCCCCCCCGCCCAGGCCGACGGCAGCGGCGCCCCAAAGGCGGCGCCGGTCGACGGCGTGGTGGGCCAGCCGCCTGCCGCGCGGCGGTGCGTCCACGGCGGGAGGGCCGACAGCGACGGTGCCGCCGCGTGCCAGTCGCCGAGCGGCGACGATGGCGACGGCGCCCAGCCGCCCGCCATCGACGCTGGGCGGTGGTAGCCTACTCCGCTGCCACCGCCGCCGACCAGACGGCCGTGGTGGCTCTCCGCCCTGGGCAGGGTGTGGGGGCGCCCCGCGGCGGCGGCGCCAAAGCCGCCCGCCCGCCCGTCCCCGCCAGTGGCCTCGACGAGGCCGGCGCGGATGGAGCGGGCAAAGAGGGTGGCCGCCGACGCCAGCGCCGCGTCGAGGACGTTGTCCGCCGCGGGTGGCTCGCCGTCCCCACGGTTGTCAGCGTCACTGCCAAGGTCGCCGCCGGCGCCGTCGCCCGACGAGATGAGCGCGGCAATGCCAGCCAGCGCCACCGGGTCGTCGGTGGCACGCAGAATCATGCGGGCGAGCAGCCGATCGAGCGCCGCCGTCGTCGCGCTCGTGGCCGCTTGGGCGTCGGATGCCGGCATGATGGTCCTGGGCACGTTGCGGGGCGGGGGGGGGGGGGGGGGGGGGGGGGGGGGGGGGCGGTGCAACTCGGCTGGGGGACGACAGAAGACGAGACGCTGGGCGTAGCGGAGGCGTCGTGACAAACGACAAGGGAGTGCGGTTGGGAGTTCCAGGGTAGTAGAAGAAGTGTGCAGCTCTGTCACCGCCGCGGGGCGCCGCCGGTAAAGCCATGACGGCACTGGTGCGGGGCACCGGCGCCGCCCGCCGCCTAAGTGCGCCCCGCTGTCGCAAGCTCACCGGCAAGCCCGCAAGGGTCACCCGAAGGCCAAGCCCACCCACGGCCGTGTGGGGAGGCAAACACGGGGGCTTAACTCACAAAGGAGCCAAGAACAGAGCTCAGCACAAAGGGGCGCGAGGGGGGCGGCCACCAGGAGCGTCCTCGGCGTGATGGCGGTGGGCGTGGGCAGCGGCCAGTGCAAGATGCAGCCAGTGCAATGACCACGACCAAGTGGTTGCTACTGTTATTTGGCCGGATACCTGTGAACAACCCACCAATTCAACGATTTCCGCTCCGCGGAAATCAAGAAATCGAATCATGTACGTGCAATCAGTGACAGCTAGCTGGATCGGCGCTAAGGCCCGTGGGGGTGGCCGGAGGCGGCCGCCAGGGGCCCCTGGCGGCCGCCTCCGGCCACCCCCACTACAGCCCCGGGGCTGTAGAAACCAGGGGGAAGGAGCGGGCCGTCCATGCTGCTGCAGGATGGAGAGGCAGGGATTGATTCCATCCAATACACATTGTTTCTGAACGTGACGTTCGCCTGTGTATCGATCAGCCGCCCCCGCTATAGCGGGGGGGCGAGTAGCGCTACTCGCCGTGTGCGGTAGCACCACTGGCCGACGGCTCCTCGGGAAAAGTGTTCATGTACACGCATAGACACCTACATTGTCGACGACCGTCTACTGATATCGCCTGTAGACGCCCCAGCCCCATCGTAGCCACCATCGCGCCTACGCCCAGCTCCGGTACAGCAACTGGCCGCACTCTGCAATGTCCCAACTCCCCCAAGACGCGTCGCCGACGCCTACTGGCACCCGTCGGCACCCGTCCACTCTCGCCTGCATCCGCCAGCGACCGCCAGCACCCTCCGGCTCGCACCAACACAGACAGGCACCCGCTGGCATGTCCTAGCACCAGCCCGCTACACCCTCCCTCTCACTCGTCACACTGCGGGTCGTACATCTTGGTGAGCACCCCCTCCAGCGTAAGCCCGCTCACATCCCGGGTGGCCACCCCGAGTTTGGCCGCCGCCCGCGCCACCGCCAGCGCAATCACCGCGCTCACCCGGCGCACATCCTCCATCGGTGGGTATAGTGCCCCCGCCGCGAGCCGTTCCGCGCTCACCGCGTCCGCCAGCACCTGCGAGGTGGTCAAGAAGAGCGCGTCCGGAATGGTCGCCGCCCCGGCAAGCACAACGCCCGCACCAATCCCCGGGAAGCACAGGGCGTTGTTGCCTTGAGAGACCTCCATCACCCGCCCCGACGGTAGCGGCACTGGGTCAAACGGCGACCCAGACGCAAACACTACCCGCCCGCCGGTGTGCTCCACCGCCTCGGCGGCGGTGCACTCAGACTTGGAGGTGGGGTTGGAGAGCGCAAACACCAGAGGCCGCTCGTTGGCCGCCGCCATGGCGCGGAGCACCTCGGCTGAAAAGGCGCCGTGGACGGTTGACACGCCGATGAGGGCGGTAGGCTTGAGCGTCTCAACCGCGGTGAGCAGGCTTGTGTCCGAGGTGAGGGAGGCGAAGGTCTTATCATCCAACCTCTGGGCAAACGGCTCCTTCTCCGCAGAGATGGCTGCCTTGCGGCCGTGCGCGACAATACCCTTGGAGTCGAGGAAGTAGCACCGCGCGCGGGCCGCCTCGCGAGTCAGACGCGCCCGCCCGGCCGCGTCACCATTGCCAGTGGTCGTGTTGGCCTCGTCTTCGGCAAGCATCTGCGAGGACAGCAGTTCCGCAATGCCAATCCCCGCGCTGCCTGCCCCCAGGAAGAGAAACGTGTGCTCCCGCACCTGCGACGGCACGCCGTCCATCTTGAGGGCAGCGAGGACGCCGGCGGTCGCAACCGACGCCGTTCCTTGAATGTCGTCATTGAAAGTGGTGTACGAGTCCCGGTGGATGGCCAGGAGGCGCGCGGCGTTCGCGTTTGCAAAATCTTCAAATTGAATCAACACGGCGCGTCCAAACGCCGCAACGGCGCCCGCAAGCACAGCCTCGACAAACTTGTCGTACTTCTCGCCGCGGACGCGGGGGTGGCGGGCGCCGAGGTACGTCGGATCCGCCAGCAGCTCCTCGTTGTTGGTGCCGCAGTCGAGCGTGATGGGCAGCGTGTGGCGCGGGTGGATGCCACCGCAGGCAACGTACAGCGAGAGCTTCCCCACTGGGATGCCGTGGCCGTGCGCGCCCAGGTCACCGAGCCCGAGAATGCGCTCCCCGTCGGTCATGACGATCACGCGGACATCCCGCTCCGGCCAGTTGGCAAACGCCTCAGCAATAGCCGACAACGGCGAGTCGATAGAGAGGAAGATGCCGCGCGGGCGCACATAGAGGCGGCCATAGTTCTGGCACGCCGCCCCTACAATAGAAAAAGTATAGGTGAAGAAAAAAAATAGTGGACATAAAAGCCAGAGGGCAAGCACAAAACAAAGCTAGCCAAACAATGAAAATTACAGGCATGTCAGTGAAGGGTCCCGACACGCACAAGGAGAATGTACCAAAAAAAAATAAACGCAAATCCCAACCTCCTTCACTCCGTCTCCGTTTCGCCGCCCCTCTGCACCAACGTACCCACTACCGGCGTGTAGATGAGTGGCATAATCCGAGTCAGGTGTGTCAGCACGGTCGCGTAGAAGAGGCGCTCGTCTGCTGTATCAACCGAAGCCAGGTACTCCCACTGATCAAGCCCAGGGCGGAGGTTGCCCAGCCGCCGCATCACGCGCATGACTTGCGTCGGCAGAGTCTCCACCGTCGGCGGCAGGAGGCCGGTCAAGCCCAGCGCCGCGCGCTGCTCGGCCGTGTAGCGTAGGCCCTGCGACCGCGATCCGATGCGTAACAGTTCCGCGCCCGACGAGGCCAACGCGCCAGCAGCAGCGGCGGGCGTCGCCGCGGGTGCGTCGGTCGCTGTCACCCCATCCGTCCCGAGCGCCGCCCCGTTGCCCGGCTTGGCCGCCAGGGGGGGGGGCGCGGCAGCGTCCAGGTTGACTGAGCCGTTGCCGGCAACGCTCGGACCGGGGGCCATGATGGCACGCAGCGGCTGTGCGCGGCGATAGATGGTGGTGGTGGTGGTGGTGGCGGTGGTAGCCAGGGGAGGGAGGAAGCAGACAGGACACTGAGAAGCGGGGGGTGAGGGGGCGCAGACAGGACACTGAGAAGCGGGGGGTGAGGGGGCGGTCCACACCAGACGTCGGGATGCGAGCGGCAGGCCAGCAGACGAAGCTCCTATGAAGGCAATCACAGAAGGAGGGGGCGCGTCCGGTTGGGAGGGGCCAGGCACGGGTCCGACCATAGGCAGAGAAACGGGGGTCGCAAGGAGAGGGGTCGACACCAGGCGCCAATAGGAGGTCAGCCACCGATGCCAATAGACCGTGGCACAGCCAGTGAGCGGGCGCGGGCAGCCTCCCACGGCTCTCGGCGGTCACACAGACCAAGAAAACCCACAGAGCGACGCCAAGACGACGCGGGCAGCCGAGAGAAACCTGGCGCGGCGCGGCGTAGCATACCAGCGGCGAAAAGGGCTGGGAAACAACGAGGGAAGGGACGTTCGGTCGACCCACCAGTCCGCTGCGTGCCACCCAGGCAGAGTCCCACGTCGCGCTGCGGGGGAGCACCGGTGCCTGCTGGCGTCCGTGCGCAGCGTGGCGCAATGCCAAGCCAGGACGCGAGGGGGAGGGCGGCACGCGGCTGCCGGCTGGCGAGTCTTTGGCTCTGACCCCCCCCATCCCGCTAACTCGCAATCGGGTCTTCTGTCCCCCTATTCCAAGTCAGATTCAACCTTGTCAGCCAGTGCCCAGCCAGTCTCGAGGCGTGCAAATGTGGAGGAGCCGCCTGGACACCGTGCATCGCCTCGTGTCAAGCAGCCTCGTCAACCCATTGGCCGAGGCGGTCGCGGCGGCCTCTGGGAGAGAAGACAGGAGGGCCACGTCACTCCAGGTCAGGGGGAGGCTCGGCACCAACCCGAGCACCCATCTTGCCCGCTTGCCTGGCTCCGATAGGACAGGTCGGCAGTTTTTCTCGTGGCAGCTGCGACGGCACGCAACATGATGGCTGGAAGCACGACGCTCTTGAGCGTCCCAGTCCGTGGCAATAACTCCTGGGTGGGTCGTCCTGCAGCATCACTGCCGCGCTGATCATGAAGCTTGTTGACCAGGTGACGCTCCATCGACTCTTCGCTGGTGCTGGTCACTTGGCAACAGTACTTGTTTCCAGTGTCCACGTCAAGGTGCCACGAGCAAAACAACCAGCCCGCCTCCTCATTTTCCCTCCTATTTGCCTATATCCCCCCATCGCCCTCCCCTCCCCCGTCAAAAGGCGCGTGCCAGTCAGGCCACCCCTCAATACACCATGGACCCCCGCGGTAGGAGCCACCGCACGGCGGTGGCCATCCCCCCACCGTGCAACCCTCGCGCCAGCCGCCCCCCCACCACGTCCCGCACGCCGACTGCCGCCGCCCACCGCACCGGCGCCAGCAGCCCGTGCGCCACCGCCGGTGCTACGGCGGTAGTGTAAGCGCTGACAGCCACACCGTCGACGAGCAACTCGCCGGCAGCCGTGTGGGGGGCGTACCTCCCGGCGGCCTCCATCATCGTCGCCGTCGCGGTAACGGCTTCAAGGCGGCTGCCATTGGTGGACAGCGCCGTGGCCGCCGCGGGCATGTCGACCACGTGCAGGTAGTTGCCAACCACCACAGCTGCGGCAGCCACCAGACGACGGCGAGGAGCCGTCCGCGGCACGCCCCCGCACAGCCCTCCGCCGCCACCGCTGATGGGCGGCTCAAAGACGTACACATAGTGCCCCGGTGTCGCGACGAGCACCGCCGACGCCGTCGTCAGCCGCACGTACGTAGTGTGCGCGGACGGCTCCGCGTGCGACCACGCCACGATCGGCGACCACGCGGTAGGGCCGACGCGCACAACGTCCCCCACCGCCAGGGCGTCCATGCGCACCCGCCCCACGCCGCGCACGGCGACGGTGGCGAGGCGCGGGAAGCACGCGTCGGTGGCGCCACCGCTGCTTGGCGCCGGTGTCGGCGTCATTGACGGCGTTGACGTTGGCGTCGCCGCCGCCGCCGCAGCGGCCGCGTTGCGGTACACGCACAGCCGCCCGCGGGCGGAGAGCGTCAGCGCCGTTTCCCCCTCTGCCCAGCCCGCGCCAGGAAAAGGCGTCCGCGCCGCTTCCGCAGCCGACAACGTCGTCGCTGTGCCGCGTAGCGCGCCCGCCCGGAAGCCGCACCAGGTGCCGGCACCGACAATGCCGACAAGCAGCGACGGGCGCGGTGGCGGGCTCGCCGTCGGCGTCGGTGGTGGCGTCGAGCCGGCTGCCGGCGGCGCGGGGGGGACCACCCGTCGCGCCGGCGGGGGCGGCCCGAGCAACTCGTCGAGGGTGGCGTTGGCCGCCGCCGCGTCGGGGCGGGCAAACACCAGTTCCGCCTCGCCGGTGCAGGGCATGAGTCCGACGGCGGCGGCAGATGAGCGCATGGTGGCGACGCCGCGCACCGCGTCGACGGCGGTGACGCCGAGCACAAAGCTGGGCGGGCACCCGCTGCCGGTTGTTGGCGCGACGGCCAGAATGTAGACGCCCGCGGCAGGCTGCCCTGGGAGAGTCGGTCGCTTCTCGGCCGCTGCGGGGTGGTGGATGGCGGCCGCCGCCGCGACGGCGATGAACGCCGTCGCGGCGGCGGTGGCGGGGGACCGACGGGTGGGCCGTGGCGCCATGGCACTGGGTGTCGATAGGGAAGAGAGAGTGAAAGTGGGCAGGACGGGCAGATGCGCGTCAAGTGGTCGGCTGACGACGCACAGGGGCCGTCTCCAGCGAGCGCTTGAAGTAGCCGCATGGCCATCCTGATGATCAGGCTGCCGTCGCCACAGGTCCTGACGGGGTCTGAGGGGAACGAACTACACGCAAAGAACAAGTGCCAGGGAGAGGCGGCGGCAGTAGCCCGCTATTGCGATGGCGGCGCGCCCGCCGCCCGCATTCCGAACGCAGCGTGTGCGTCAGCAGCCGCCCGCCGCCCCCCACTCTGTTGCATTCATGGTCCGGCCGCAGCGCTGCGGATCCGGCTGCACGCGAAGGAGCCGACGCGTGACCCGCGAACAACCGAGATGAATGCCGTTCCGTCAATCGGCCCCAAACGCTACGCTTCGTTGCGTATGAGTGCACCAAGGATGGCCCTGTCGGGCGCCCATACGCCGCCCGAAGACTCGCATTCGAGGCGAAACCACCAAAAAGCAGACCGAGGCCTCCTCCACAACGAGTGCGTAACGGTCCGTCAACGCGTCAAACCACCCAAAGCAGACGCTCTCTGAACCACAGACGACGCGCGCCACACGCGAGCGTGCAGACTCCAGTGGCTCGCCCACCAGCGCTCAAGGGAGTGCATAAGAAAAAGAAAAAGTAAGGTGCGTCGCCAACACAAAGAGGCACGCGGACCAGACGCGCCAAGGACACGTGCGTGGCACGGCCGCGCGTAAGTGCAGCATGCACACTCACAAAGCATCCCGCCGTCCTCGCCCACGTCTCCACGGCGCTCCCCGCTCACTTCGCGCGGCGCTCGTAGAGGACAACGTCACGAGCAGGCTAGCGTGCAGGGCGACAGCGGAATGCCGCGACTTGTTGTGGCCTCGCTCCAAAGGGGAGGCGACAACGCGCGACCGCGCCGTGACGGATAGTGCGGCGGCCGCAGCGGCAACGGCGACGGCGGCGGATGCGTGCGGGCAGCGCGCCTAAAGCCGCCCGATGGCGGCGGCGGCGCGACGGCCAAGGGCGTTGACGCAGCTGCTTTCCACCCCCCTCTTTTCCCCGCTGCCCCTCGTGCGGCCGCCGTCGTATCCCCACCACCCGTAGTGGGCGAGTCTGCCGATGCTGGCCCGTAAAAAGGTGGTGTCGGCGGCGACAGAAACAGCGACGGCCACCCGCCAGACCGCCGCCGGCCTGCGGCCAACTGAGGGTCGGTGGCCGCGACCGCCACTGACAGCCATGCCGCGATGGAGTGGTCACACGGCGGCGACCGCCGCAACCAGTGGCGCATCCCTTGCTCTTCTGCCCCTGGAGGCCGCACGCACACGGGCGATGGCCACCCCCTCGCACCCTCCCCCCGCGCGTCGCGCGTCGACAACAGCCATCTGGCCGGCAGCGCCGCCGACGGTGGCGACCAGCTGTGGATACGCCGCAGCCGCCCGCCAAGTCTTGAGGGCGCCCATGGCGACGGCCGTCGCCGACGGCGGACGCGCGCAAGCTGCCGGCTTGGCGCGCGTGCCGTGGCTGCCGCCTATGCGGTGGCCGCGACCACGCTTGCAGCCGCCGCCGGCGCCATGACGCCTACTCGAAGGCGCTGGCAATGGTCACGGGCTGCCACGAGACACTGACAGAAGATACGTGTGGAAGAAAAATACATATTGGAACAAACAGCCCTTCTACTCCCCTCCCCCCCTCACTGCCCCCCCTTTTCAGTGCTCGCACAGCGAAAAGTCGGCTTCAAACAGCTCTTCATTTTCTGTCACCACCCGCGCAGACCGCCTCGCCATGAGCGCCTCGCGGTGGCGCCGTGCATCGACCGGGCTCATCCAATCCCCCGTGGCGGAGACGATGCCGTCCAGAAGCTCCGTCGGCAGCGCGCCGACGTGGTTGCCCGCTGCCGGCAGCGTCGACGCGAGCTCGGTAGCAAGCCACTCGGCTTGCTGCGGTGGCACCGTGTCAGCCGTGACGGCGGCGCCGTCCGCCGCCAACGTCGGGTCGACGAGGAAGATGGCGACGATGGAGCGGCGGCCGGGGCGGGTCGGGTCAGCCAGGCGGAACGGTGACACGCGATGTTGCATGTTGGGGAAGGCGAGCACGCGGCCCGCCGTGTCGGTCGCCACCGATCCGAGCGGCTGGTTGAGCGGCGCCCCGTCGACGAGCCCGTAGAGGACGCGCACGCCGGTGTCGTCACCCTGCTCGTAGTCGGGGTTGTCAACCGCCGTGCGAAAGGCCAGGCGGCTACCCTCGATGTTGTCAATCTCGTAGTAGTAAATGCCTGTCGCGGCAATCGCCTCGGCGGGCACCCCTTCCATGTGCCATGTGCCGCCCGGGTAGTTCGGCCGGTCGGGGGTGAGTTCGATGCGGGCGACTTTGATGATCGCCCGCAAGCGACGACCGGCGAGGCGGATGCGGGGAGGGTGGGGCAGCGGCGCGTCCGCCGCATGCTCGTCCAGCAGCGCCGGTAGCAATTCGGCGATGCGCCGGCGGCGCCACGTCTCGAGCGCCGCCTCAAAGCTATCGTCCCCCTCGCCGTCCTCCTCAAAATCCGAGTAAACCGGCTCGGGGTCGTCGGGCGTTTCCGGAAAGCTACACGGCGTGACCGGGTACCGGTGCGGCAAGCCCCGTTGCGTGTCGGTCAGGACCGCTTCAAAGAGCGGCAGCATCGCCGCCAGCAGCCGCTCAATGACCCCATACGCGGGCGCCTCGTCGACCGGGTGCAAACCGTTGATATAGTGAGAGAGCGTCTCCACGGCCGCCGTGTCGTGATCCACCCCAAACGAAGACGCCAGCCACAGGTGGGTCTCGGACAACTCGTTGAGACGGTACATCATGTAAGGAGGGGGTGGTGACGGCGGCGGCGTCGGCGGCTCAACGGCGCCGCTCGTCAAGAATTCGCCCCACGATATGTCGGCACGCATGGCGGCAGTTGGGCGGCGGCGGCTCACCGTTGCCACATAGCAGTACAAGGATGGATGAAGAAGGTCGCGCACCCGCTCCTCTGAGCCGGGGTGCCAGTCGGGCGGCGAGCGGGCCTCGAGGGCGGCCGCCATCCCGACCACGTCCGCCGCCAAGGCCGGGGACACCAGCCCGTCGGAGAGCCATACCAGCTCCACGCCCGATGGAGTGGCTCCGCCAGGCATGTCAGCGCACCGTGCGGCGTCGGCGCGGAGCTCGGCAATCGCTGCGTCGAGCATGGCGGGCGTCAGCGGCGCCGGCGGGTCTCCCTCCTGGACGGCATTGTCAGCAGCCGTGGCGCTCGCGTTGCTGTCCCTCCCCCCCTCCCCTCCCGCCGCGAGCGCCTCGGCTGTCCAGCGGGCGGTGATGGCGTCATCGACGACCTTGGCCGTCCAGTCCGGCTTTTCCTTAACGGCGCGCAAAAAGGAGACGACGCACAGCTCGGCACGGGTGCGCACCTCCGACGCCCCCCCGTGGACAGGGTGCAGCACATGCCACGTCGGCGACAGGTCGTCATTGGTCGGACGGTAGCGGCTGGCTGACGACGTCCCAGCGGGCTCGACGTTGCCGGTAGCCGCGCCGGAGCACGACGATGCACCGCCGTCAGAGGCGGGGGGGGAGGCCATGACCGACGGCGCCGAGAAGCGGAGGTAGAGGCAGCGAGTACCACAGGGGCGCGGACAGTCGCCGTTGCGACTGAACGGCGCCGGGACACACAACCGCAAGGTCACCGTGTCCGATCGCCTGAGAGGAGGACACACGGCCCACCACAATGAGCACGGTCCGCGAGAGGGAGGGAGCGCACAGGATGTGAAGATGCCAGCGGAAGAGTGAGATGGTAGAGGTGGGCGCGGCGTTGGAAAGATGGGAACGTCGCAAGGACAACGAGAAGATGTTGCGTTTATGAACTGCGGTCACTGCGGCCTGCATTCTCGCTGCCACCAATGCCCCGGTGGATCGCAAGGGGGGGCCGCTTGTCTGCGCAGCTGGTCGCGGTGGCACCCCAAGCAGATGCATCCGATGGCGAGTGCCGGATGTGCCTTTCGGGGTGCACGCTGATTGGACCACAGACGGCACCAGCCCGTGCGTCCTCCCGCCGCCCCGCGTGGCACCGTGACGTGGGTGCGGCCTCGACGCCGGACCTCCCCCGCGCCCTGCAGTGCACAACATACAATGAGTGCTCATGACTAAGAAGCGCCTCGCATCGTCAGAACAGTGGACACTGGAATGGGAGCCTGACCGGGAGTCCCGTGCAAGGAGCCCTTGAACGGGAGGTATCCCGTCCAGGCAACTGTGTCGTATCAAAGCCCTGAACGGGAGGAGTTCCCGTTCAGGGCAGCTGTGCCTGGCCCTGAATCATCTCGTGGGACATGGCGAGGTCATGCAGGACGACTGTACATAGTACAAATTCAAGGTAAGAGACCCCTGCAATCGATTGTCAAGGCGTAATACTGTATCGATCTCTCCCGGGTCTTGCTCTCGTGCGCCAATGATCCCCCCCCAGACTGCGCGCCCCCCTACCATGCTGGGTCTTTGAGCCAGTCTTCCAACAGGTATGTATGTTCTCCCCTGTTCGTAGTTGGATCCGCTCCTGTCTAGCTTTCGTTTTTCTGTTCTCGCAAGTCGTGCAACCTGAATGCGAATCGACCTGAATCGTTTGAACCACAAAGCATTCGAATTGAGCCTAACACTCGAGTAAAATTCCCGTATGTAGGAAACACAGTAATTGGCAGAATATGACATTGCAACCGCTGTGCAGATGACTCCTGCGATGACGAAGACGAACTCCCAAGGCACACCCGTTGTTCAAACAACAGCATGCTGGCGCTCTACGTATCCATGTATATGGGATACATATGATATATGAGATAGGCCTCAAGCACACGTACGGCCTCCTCCCAGCCGCTAGTAAGTGTTGGAGCCGCCCTTGTCGCTCAGAAATCCGACATAAAACCGGTATCAGATCGAACCAGCCCTTTTTTAGGTCGGGCCATGGAAGTCCAACTATCTTTTTTGATCCATGCTTCTGCCGACCTGGAAGCTAACACTTTTATATTTCGCTGAAGAATAGCTTTCAGGGTAGGCTGCGCATAATTGGGATGGGACAGATGACGGGTGCGAGCGACCAAGGTGGTGGCGCGCAGCGTCGGCCTGGGGGGGGTGGTACAGTACCGGCGAGCCACAGGGCTGTGGAATCGACGTTCATGGATTCGCCTCTCAGTCACAATATTTGGGGTTGGAAGTGGGTCTGACTGTGGTTGCAAACGATGCCGTGTGGGTTGCTCCTGCACAGCCACGGCGCTGCGCGCATCGTGCCCCAACAAGAAAGTTGCCACGCCTAACGCCACTCGCTAACCGTCTCGAAAGACCCCCCCCTCCGACGCGGTTCCGTGCCCGGTTGCCTCCCTGGAGCACTCTGCCTCTATCCTGCCCGACGCTTGTCCTGTGTGGGAGAGCTCTTGCTCCGCTCGCTGGTGCGGTTGTGATGGCCAACCAGACCACCGCGCTGTCCGCCTTTGCGCCTGGGGCGGCGGCCGCCGCGGCGGCCGCCGCGCCGCACGGCGGCGGCGGGACGGCGGTCGGTGGTGGAGCCGGGGTAACGTTGCAGTCGTACGTTTGTTTGACATTGCTGCCGCTGCCTTCGTGTGCGAGAAGCGCTCTTTCCCCGCTCTAGTCGTGTTGCTGGGGCCTACGCAGCAGTGACTAGAGATAGACAGGCCGACTGACAAGTGTCTCTTGCTTGTGTCTTGTCTGCGTGCGCCAGGCGCCTTTCTACCTTTTGAACTGGACATTCGGTTTATAGGCGCATCCACACAGACAGTGACTTGCGCGCTTTCCTCGCATCGGCGACGTTCCAGGTACGTGCCGTTTGACGGACCTTGTCCGCCTCTGCCTCGTTTCGACTCGACGGGCCCGCATCTTGGTTTTTCCTCGGTCTAGTGGGTCTGTGCATTTCTCTCTGCGGTGGCTGACGTGATTTTTTTTTGCTAGCTCTTTTTCCTCCACTACGTCGTCGATGTGACGGTGCCCCCGCGGTGTTCTGTGCGTGCCGTCTGGACCCTCCACAGGACCTGTGGGCCTTCCTCGTGCGCCTGACCGACGCGGCAACGTCCAAACCACGGTCGGCGGTGCCCCCTCCCCCCCCGGCCCCGTCGGCGGTGGCGGGCATGACGGCCCTGCTCGCCGCGCTCTCCGCGCTCACCGCCGACGTGCCGCCGGGGCCGACGACCGCCGGCCGGTACGGCAACATGGCGTTTCGAGAGTGGCACGCGCGCGCGACGGCGGCGCTCCCGGACCTGGTGCGCGCCGTTGGCGTGTCTGACGGGGATGTAGCGGAGGTGGTCGACCTGCTCGGCTTGTGTTGGGGCAACACGATGCGGTTAGACTTTGGGAGTGGCCACGAGGCGGCCTTCCTGGTCGTACTGTTTGTGCTGTCGGAAAAGGTTCGTTTGCCTTCAAGGCGGGATGGGGGCGGTGATACACGTGACCACGTGCATGCCCGGTAGTCGAATGTGCGCTTGTGTTGCTTTTCTAGTTGGCTGAAATTGACCCGCTATGTCCACGTGCGCTCTGCTACGATGATGTCATCTTGTTGGCCCTCTGCTCCTTCACCGTCTGCCTGCTTCCACCCCTGGGCTGCACGCAGCTCGGTCTCTTCCCCCGAGAGCAAGACGTGCACCTTCCCCTCACCCTCCTTCCGCAGTACTTGTCCCTCACGCGCAGTCTGCAGACGACGTACCATCTTGAGCCGGCCGGCTCCCACGGGGTGTGGGGCCTCGACGATTTTGCCTTTCTGCCCTACCTCTTTGGCGCTGCGCAGCTGGTCGACACGGCCGTCCCGCCGGCGGCGGTGTGCACACACCCCATCCCTGCGGCGCTCGTGGCCGACTACCTCTACTTCGACGCTGTCGCCGACATTTACCGCGTCAAGGGGCCGGGCCTCTCGACGCACTCCCCGATGCTGTACGACGTATCGGGGGCGGCGGGGGGGTGGACCAAGGTCGCGGGGGGGATGCTCAAGATGTACCGGGCGGAGGTGTGGGGGAAGCGTGTCGTCGTGCAGCACCTCGGCTTTGGGCGGCTGTTTCCGTGGACAGGATGAGATGGCGGTGGGGGCGTGGGGCGTGTGCGTGGGTCCCCGCAAAGAAGCGGCGGGGGCACCCTCAGAAGAATCGGGCACCAAGCCATGTAACAAGTGTAGCGCTGCAGCTCCCACAGGTGCCCACCCCCCAGCAAGCGCACGACCACACCATGCCCCACCCCACTCACGTCTGCACCCGTTTCCGCCGCCACCCGTTTGGCAGGGAGCGCCCAAGAAAGTCCACGTAGTTTCGCCCGAGCACGCCCTCCACCTCCCCCTCGTCCAACCCCGCATCGAGCAAGGCGGCGGTGAGGCGCACCAGCTCCCCCGGCCCAATCGACACCCGCACCGCCCCGTCCCAGTCACTGCCGAGCATGACCCCCGACGGCCCCGCGACGGTGACGGCGTGGACAATCCCCGCAACGACCGCGTCAAAGAGCGCGGGACCTTCCGTTGGGGAGCCGACCGGGTGACCACCCCGCGCCACGCAGCCGCCCGCGTCGAAAAACGTGACGCCGACGACACCGCCGGCGGCCACGACCGCCCGCACCGTCGCGTCGTCCACGTTGCGCGGCGACGGGCACTGCGCGGCGAGGCCCGTGTGGGACACCATCACCGGCGGGCGCTCGTCGTCGGGCAGGCCGAGCACGTCGGCAATCGTCGCCGCCGACGCGTGCGCCAAGTCAATGATGAAGCCCGCCTCTTTGGCGCGGCGGAGGAGCGCCCGCCCCCACAGCGTCAGGCCGCCCTTGGCGCGCCCCGCCGACGACCCGCTCGCCTCCGTGTCGTGGTAGTGGGCCAAGCCCAGCACCCGCACACCGAGGGTGTAGAGGACGTCGAGGTTGGCCAAGTGCCCCATGAGGCACTGGACGCCCTCGACGGCAAGGACGACACCGAGCGTCGGTACGCTGCCGTTGGGAAGTCCCGCCGTCGTCGGCGCTGCCGCGCCCCCCGCGCGGCCCGCCTTCCACGCGGCAACGTGAGTTTGCAGGTCCCCCCGGCTGCGGAGGTGCACCAGCCGCCCGCGGCTCGACAGCACCGCCTCGTGGAGGCGGCGCGCCTGATTGCGCACCCGCCCGAGGCGGGACGCGGCCTCCCACGGTGGCCACAGCTCAAAGGCGGCCTTGACGCCGATGCGGTCGGCGCCCCACCGCACGGGGTCGTCATTGGCCTCCGTGTTCATCCGCCACGGGGCGGTCGTCACGATCGCCCACGTGGCGAGGCCGACGCCCCCCGCCCTGAGGCGGGCCACATCCGTCTGCCCGGCCGGGGCGGTGAGGTAGGGCAGCCCCGAGGGGAGGTACGGCGCCACGTACGACTGCCACACAATGGCGGCAGCCGATACGAGGCCGACCGGCGACTTGCCGTCGGCGGTCCGGAAGGGCATCCCGTCGGTGCCGAGGATGGAGCGGGTGCCCCACAGCAGCAAGTCCGCGTGCGCGTCCGCGACCAGGGCGCGCGCGTGGAGGGCGACCGCCGCCGCAGGGAGAGGGGTAGCCAGCGGCGGCAGCAGCGCGACCGAGTTGGTCGTCGTGTCGACCCAGCGGGGGAGCACCGCCAGCAGCGCCGCGGTGCCATAGGCGGCAACGGCCAGCCCGGCGCGGGGGCGTTGGAAGGTGCGTGCCAGCAGGAGGGACGTGATGGCGAGGACGGCGACAGTGGTGCCGATGAAGCGGACCACAAAGGCGTCGCTGGGGGGGGTCAGGGGAAGTGGTGGCGGCGTCATCCCCGGGGGGGGGTCCATGGCACAGGGCGGTGCGCCAGAGTTGCCGCCGCAGATGGACCCCTCTGGTGCACCGCCCGGCTTGCCGCCACCGCAGACGGATCACGGCGTCAATGCGGTAATGCTTCAACACTGTCGTTCGTGCGCGTCGACGACGTGGGCGTTTGGGTAGGGGTCGGGACGATGGCTCGTCGCCCGCTCGAGAGCCGGCGGGCGCCCAGCTGCTGTTTGGGCGCCAACGACATTGCCAAGTCGGGCAGGGATCAACGTACCGGCACGCGATGCCAAGAACCCACTGTAAGGAACCGACTCCTCGCTCTTGAAAGGACACGATGCTGCTCGTCGGTACTCGCCTTCGCTCTGCGCTTGCAGCAAGAGCCTGTATCCGATGCGGCAGCCAGCGGACCACGCCATCGCCGGCACTTTGCCCATTCTTTCGTGGTGCACTTTGACGACAAAGTCGGGGGAGGCTTGAACTGCAACCAGTCACGAACACCTGGCTAGTGTGTGGCAAGGCCAGCAAAAGGGAAAGAGCACGGCCCGCTGCTCGCCACGCAAGAGAACAGTAGCACACACAACCACCCCCGCCCCCCCCTCGCGTGTCACGACAACTTGCGCTCACTCCTGCCCAGTACACGCCGCAACCGTCGGTGGACGGCGACCATCCCCGTCAAGGGAACGATGATCCACGGCAAGCTCGCGCCAACCACAATCAGGCGCGCCCACCCCCCCGCAGCGCTGTCAACGACGTGTGGCCAGTCGTATGCCAGGAAGAGGCCAGTCTTGACCACCGTTGCGGCGAGAACAGAGAGGCCGAGGGTGGCAGCCGGGAGCCCCGCCGACGCGGGCATCGCGTACACCGCCACCAGTAGCTGCACGGGAACCTCTACAAGGGATGCTGCGGACAGCAGCCGGAGCGTGCGGTCCACGGGGTCGGCAAAGAGGCCGTCGAGCTCAACGTACACGCTGTAGTGGGGGAAGAGGTACGCCAGCGAGCCGCCTCGCAAGGAGCGTGGGCGGAGGTAGAGGAAGGCCGCCTCTTGCAAGGACACAAGGGCGGAAAAGAGGAGCCAATAACCTACCCATGGGGGGACCAGCGAGATGCCACCACGGGGGGAGGCGGGCGGCATGGTGGTGGGTGCGGAGGAGACAGGGGGCGGTAGGGCGAGAGCAGGGGGGCACCAAAGGGCATGCGCGCTGCCTGGGGAAGCGAGGGCCGGCTGGGGATAGACGCGTCCGGGGTCAATAAAGGCGGTTTTGACCCCGACGGGCGGCACCGACGCAGTCGCTGTTGGACAAGTCGGGTCGACCTGCCGAGTCAGCTGCCGCGGCGCAGCGATGTCGCGACACGCAGTGACCCCAGCGCCAGGGTCCCAAACACGAGGGAGGGTGGGAGAGGGTTGCCTCGGATTTGCGCGGCAACAAACATCGTCGGGAAAGTGGGGCGCATACTAGACGTGTACTAAGACGCGTACTAGGCTAAATTTCATGTACTACAGGCCCGATTGCCTTACTGGCATCAATTCGGAGCGGCGGCCGTGGGGGGGGGGCCG
>Ga0209093_1000404_pt1 | contig 23010 bp, 34 predicted proteins | sample SidtaG_4_FD_187450 | JGI IMG/M metagenome (GOLD analysis project Ga0209093, IMG submission 187450) | Marine algal microbial communities from Sidmouth, United Kingdom - Sidmouth_Male1 metaG (SPAdes) (version 2) | ecosystem: Host-associated > Algae > Red algae > Unclassified | place: Sidmouth... | reverse complement strand
GGGGGGGGGGGGGGGGAGCAGCCGGGTGTTGCAGAGCGCCCACCCCCCGATGTTTGGGGACCTCCCCCTATGTCTGTCCGGGCAAAGGACATGCGCTGAGCTCGAATATGCTCTCAGAAAGTGTTTCCCATCAGTTCCCCCTCTTTCCCGACCCCATCTTGCTCGACACAGGCGCGTCTGAGGCGCCCCAGCTATCTCTTTTGTTGATACCTTTTTTCAGACGTTGTGCACACGTCTGGAAAGGTGGAGCATAGCCCTGCACAATGAGCTAAACTGAAGCGGAAACGGTTGAGCAAGGGCGGAGATATGCCGCGTTTGCCGCATGGCCGAGCGGTACACTGGGAAGCGACCTCGATTGCGGTGTCGCAGTACCCGTCGCGCCCGGTTCAGGATTCGCGCAACGACCGAAAGTGATTTGTTCGCCACCGTCCCATGTTGGCCCTTGAGCGCAGGTGTCTGTGGCCACGTTGCGATCTGGCGAGAAAAAAGAGGCGCCTATCCGATAGATGGTGGAATAGAGCTGACATCAGGGACTTTGGCCAATGAGGAGTTGCATTTGGATGTGAGAGCCAACCAAGTGCAGCGATTCCTCTAAAAACCCAGAAGAGCCGATACACTGGGCCTTAACTAGGCGTGGCCGGTTCAGAAGATTCTTGCAGAAAACTAATTGATAGGACGCGCGGACGGCGTCGCTTAAAATGCGCTTCAGGCGGTCACACCGTCCACACCACCGCCGCCACAGAACGTCTGCTGCCCCTTCCGTCATCGTCGTCGCGTCCATCATCTTCCCCGGAGAAATCCTCCACCTTTTGGCTGGCCGTGCCACAATGGCCGACTGCCCTAGCTCGTCCAATGCTATCACGCCTACGGCACCCACAGACTCGCCTGCGGTGTCCTCGAGCGGTCCAGGTGGGCTCTGCTGACTTCAATGCACGCGAGGCCGTCATGTGTGAGTTTTCTACGTTTACTCGGCTCCTTGTCCTGGACTCGTTCTGCGGCGGACGCCCTGTGTCTAATTTCTAACGCGCTCCCCTCTACTGTTGTCCCCGTGCATGTCCATTGCGTTCTTTTCTGTTTGATCCCCTGCGGCAGGTCAATCCGCTGAGCGGGATCTGATGTGCGCACCTTTAGATGTACCCCGTCAGGCTCCGGTGGCGACCCGCGCTGCTCCGGCAGGCGCTAGGTGCGTTGCGTGTGGGCACAAGCGCAAGAATGGAGACGGAAAGACACACTACTTTTCGCAGTGCAAGGTCGTTCTTGGTCGCATCCAATGCCGGGCCGCCCTGCCAGAGAATCACAATTTTACACGGGCGCACCGTGCGGAAACAGCAAGTGTGCGTGCAAGTCGCCGTAAGCTAACTTATTCTTTTCTTTCTATTTTGTATCGTTTCTAGACGTGTTCCTCTGCTCATTTGGTCACTAGCGCGATCAGGGTCTCACCGAAGCTCCTGGGCTCATTCTTCATTTTGAGTGCTTGTGGCTGTGCCTTCTCTATTTCTCTCCGCCAGCTGCAAGAAGTGCTCCAAGATGGGTCACAACCCCCAGACGATTGCACTCGACCCGGAACTGTTTGCTAAGATCGTGAAAGAAGGTGGGGTGAATCTTATGAAAAGCCACGCGTCAAACTCTCCGGTCGATTTTACTCTTGCTGTGGCTCAACCGACATCTTCTACGAGTCCGAGGCCCGCCGTGCTCAGGTGGACTACTAGCGCGCCGACGCTGTGCACGAAGAACGGGCCAACCGCCGAAGCTCGTTGGTTTCCAACTTCGACACCACGCCGCGCCCTGTCTCGCAGGCAGTTGACACGTTGATTGCTGTGGGGTCAGAGGCGGCGGCGCTCTCCCCCGTCAACATTGCCGATACGCGTGAGCAGGCGCGCTGGGCTGACAGTGGCATGAGTGCCACCGCAAGTGCATTTGCTGGGGCGCTTGCAGCCGTCTCTGGCAGCCCGAGCGGCGTAACCAGTGACGACGCCCCCGCCGCTGCGTTGGTGTCGCTGAGCGGCCGAAAGGCGGATGCTGAGAAGGCTGCTGCTTTGCGCCTACGCGCCTCGGCTCAGGCACTGGCGGCTCCGATTGGCTCGATGCGACTGTGAGGTTTTACTCTCTTTTCAATTGTTCTTTATATTTTCTTCTGTGGCTATGTCGTCAGACTTTGTTTCAGTCAATTGACACTTATTCTTTGGTGCTCCACTTGGCTGTCCCGTGGATGAGGCCGTTTGCCTAGATTTGCAATACTCAGGGATGATTGGGCGACTCCAGATGTTGAGATTATCTCGGCGCCTAACCACGTTGGGCCCACCTTAGACAGTCCCGTCACACCTGTCCGTGGGAAAGAGCGTCTTAAGCTCTCACCGGCCGAGGTTGCCGCCGCTCTGACAGAGAACATATCTGGGAACGAGGAGGGTAAGGAGCGGGCTGAGTTTCTTTCGTGCGTGGCGGAGGGGGCGCGCACGTACAGCGTGCGTGGGACTACTGTGACGGGCACGGACAGCGCTCACGTCCCTGTGGACCAGCGCTTTTCCTCTATTGACACAGGGGACACGACGCATTCGTCGCACAAAGCGAGCTGCCGTGACTGGCTGCAGTCCGTGCGTTAAACTGTCCCGTCTTCATCCGTGTGAGTCGCTCTTCGTTCCTCTGCAGTTCATCGTTGTAGTCCTCTCCAGAGCACCATGTAGAATACGACAATTTTGCTATTCCACCTGTTTACTCGATAGTCGCCTACTTTCATGCACAGGCCTCGCTTCAGTTGATGTCTCCGTTGGGCCGACGTACCCCAGCGGAGGCGCAGCGCGCGCTCGGATGTCTTGTGCCGTAGTCCCACGCTATGTTTACGTGGAAACGGCAATCAATGGACTTACCCATCTTCCATGCTTTCGGCTTTCGCGCAGCGAGTTGGTTCTGACTCTCATGGTCCACTCGTGCGTCAATTTATGTGGGCCTGAGGAACCTTTTTGCGTTGCATTGTCTCCGGGTACGCTCATATCTGGAAGTCTTGTCAACATCAGCGAGGCAGCGGGGCTCGCGCGGCAAAAATCTGCCCCTCGTGCAAGGAGGCGGCATTCCGATTGCCTCATCACTCGGATGGTAATCCGAGCTTTGGGAGAGGCCGCCGAGCAATGCTGTAAGTCAGGAGGCGCGGCCATGTGGGCCAAAACTGTGAGTAGAATTGACAAAGTTGTTGGGCAGGGCAAAGAAAAGTGGTATGTACCCGACGGAGAAAAATCGCCAAGTCGAATCATGCCGACTTTACTGTGGAAAGAGCGCGCCATCGACACCCCGAGGACTGCACTCAACCAACTTCCAGAACAACGACTCGAAAACCCGTGCCCGTCTCACGGCATGTCCACTTCCGGAGGCCCATGCGGGGCCTGAAGCTCAATCGGGACTGGGGCTAGGTCGCCCTCGAGCGGCATCCCCGGACCGGTCAGCTCTAGAGGATAGCGCCACATCTCTCGACGAGCCTCATGGTCGTGACCTTGGATGGCCCCCACAGGCACGGAAGCAAAGGCCAGCACGTGTATGAGTCGGTCATCGAGGTCTGGGTGGTGGTAAGCCAGGTTCCGTGCCGCTCGCTTGTAGTCAGCGAAAATGGGCTCAACGGCCGAGAAGTTCGAGCAGTACGGTGGTACATGCATGAGAAGTACGCCATTGATTGTGAGCACCTCATCAGCCAAGGCGTTTTGCACTGATGCATTGTCATACAACAGTACACAGTCTTTCGGCAGGTCTGCCCAAGGCGCTCCTGGCACAAAGCCGTTCATCCGACGCGCGAAAATGGTTCAAAACAGCACCCAGTCGTCGCCGCACTGGGACAGGGGAACCTCCGACACCGTTAGCCCTAGAACGCCGCGCGTGTACGACACCGCCGCGATAGACAAAAAGCGCTGGCGGGTGCGAGGGTCAGGTGCCGACGCCTCAAGCGGCTGACCTACCAGCGCCCGGACGCCAGGCCGGGGCATGGCAGCACCGTGGAAATGCGTCTCATCCGCAACCACGATGCACCGGTCGGGAAAATGCCTAGCCAAACGGCAATGGGCAATCATTTGCGCCAAGCACCTCTCGCTCGCCAGTCGCTCAACCTTCTTGATGAAGTACCCAACAAGCCGCAGCATTTCGCCCAATGTAGATGTGCTTGTTGGCCAGCGGTGGTCCCTCTCGGGGAGCCGGGTCAGGTGTCGGAAGATGGCCGACAGTTCTCGTAGGAATACCTCAGGATGGGATCGCACGAGGGAGTCCAGTGCTGGCAGGAACTGTGCGTTGAATCTTGCCGCATCCGCGTGTCAACTGTGAATCGCATCGTCGTTCCACGAAGAGCCGTGGCGCTGGATATTTGCCCACCACTCGTGGGCAGTTGCCCTGCTACAGCCGGCGTGGTCGATGATGGATGACCAGCTCAGCCCGCGCTGATGGTTACGAATAACCTGCCAACGAATGGAAATGGGAAACATGGTCCACGCCGCTTCACCCGTGGGAGGCACCCCCAAGCCGCCCCGTCCCAGCCCGGCCGCCACCAGCCCACAGACCCGGCACACCGCCCCACACCACCCCGCGCTCTCCCCAGCACGAGCCTACCGCCAAACACGACCGGTTAACAATGCGCCACGCCACCCCGCGTGCCACAAGCTTCCCAGCTTCGAGCGATTCCGGCCGCGCTGTGCGACTCTTGCGGTCTTCGGGTGCGGTTAGCGGGCCCGCCCCCGCGTCCATTCACACCTCAAATGGAACCCGGCACGTGGCACGTGGAGAGATCACGGGCCGCCTGACTGCGCCACAGCCCTCGGAGTCTCCTCCCGCCTGGCCTCACCCCGCTCAAGGGCTTTCGAGCGAGGCCCCCTTGGGAAAATGGCATTCGCGAGCGTGTGAGGACACGGCCGCTCTGGCCCCCGCACCCGAGCCTCCGGACATTGTCCGTGTGGCGACTCTGAGACCCTGTGGTGGGGTCGCACGAGAGCAGCCGTGCCAGATTTTCCGCGCCCGGCCGATACGACCTGAACACCCATTAGATAGAGGTCCCAAAACGGCTCAGAGCCCGTCCGGCAGAATGTGCCACAATGTTCTGGTGTCACACTGATGGATTCGGCGGAGGCCTCCCACCCTGTCATGCCCGCCAGGCTCGGCTGCTGACTTCCAAAGGTTGCCTTTGCTTGGATCTCCATCGCGCCAATATGGGTCAAAACGACAAGGACGGCCCCGTGCCGGGCACCGACAGCCCCAAGAAGTCTCGGGCAGCAAGGAGTGCCTCTCGTGTCCACTGCCATCTCGATGGCGCAGAGCCACAATTGACCTGCGTTCCCACCCGAGTGCTGGGAAGAAAAGAGTGGGCACCGGCCAACCGTCTGGGTTGGACAGTCTTCCGGCAGAGTTTGTGAGGGAGGAAGACCTCGACTTCGCCTGCTTTGGCCACTCATTTTCTGACTGCTGACAGCCGATACGATATCTTTGGACGTGAGCGGCATCCTCAACCATTCACACGCTGTCAGCCAAACGAACCGTTGCCTTCGAAAGAGGTGCACCCCGAGTCCGATGCTGCTCTCTGGAGGCTGGACCCACGTCGAACTTCTGACAGCAGCGAATTTAGCAGAAGTTGCGGCGCCAGCCGCAGCCGCTCTTAAGGGGGTTGTGATCGGCCTTCATGGGCATTTCCGCTCCACGAACGGCACAGCTGTGGCCAATGGGATCGCTCTGGTGTTTATCTGTACACAACTAGATCGGAGGCTGCCGAGAAATTCTATCAATGTCTGTTTCGTTTCCGCTGAACATTGCTCTTCTCCAATCCTGACGGATGTCTTGTGTCACTTGTTCGTTTGGTGCACATCCAGTATTCTGCGTATCGACAATATTCGATCAAACTGCGAGCAGTGCAATACACAGTTTCGCGCGCGACAGACCTCGTGAAGCGCAGGAATAGACGCCGCCGCTGTCTGGACGATTTTTCAAAGGCGATAACTTCGCTGGAATTACCATAGGCGGGGGCCCTATGTAGGAGGCGGACGTGTCAGCGAGCGACGACCGTGCATGGGGTGGCGGCGGGCCTGTTGGTGGCAGTGTCGGCGGCCGTGCACGCCGCCGTGTGCGCCGCGCCCAGAATCGTTGGGAAAGTCAGTCGGCGTGGGGGCCCGGTGCCGGGAGCCGAAGAAAAGCGGGCGCGCTAATGGTCAACATCCTTTTGCACGTCGCGGCCCGATGCGGTGGGGTGGCATCAGCGGACGTGTCTGCGGGCGCGGACCATGCCGGCTGTGGCGGCTGGCCTGATGATGCCGGACGCGGCGGCCGTGCGCACCGATCTGTTTTCTGAGACCAACGTCATCCAGTGTGTGGGATTAATGACGTTGGTTTACTAACCAGTAAGTAGCGACCGACCGTAGACGCACGATAAAGCGAACACTATCGCCTTCGAGGCAAGGAAGAAGAACTTTTGTTCGTGCAATACCCGATGGCCAGCCAGGGGTGCCAACGACGGCGAGCCCCGGTCCCATGGTGCTATTATCATCAGACGGTAAAGGGGCGGGGTCGATCGACCGAGCGATCATAAAGATCGAATAACCACCAAAATAGAGACGATAAACGAAAGGACAGATATACAAGACGGAAGTAACCTCCCAAAGAGCGAGCCACAAGTCAGTTCAATCATCCACATGAATACTGACCAGTCAGGGGGGCTACCAGGCCCAATTGCCAAATGTGGCGTCACGAACGCCACAAGTGGCAACCAATCAGGGTGTCGCGTAACGACGCGCGAAGGGGCGTGAGGGCGTTTCGCCTTGGCCGGCGCCTGCAGAGAGGATCGGGGAGACCCCTGACACCCTCGCGCGAGGTGGGGTGATGGAGCCCGCGGCGCGAACGGTCGCGAGCGGCCCAGAATGGCAGATGCGTGCCTGAGGGCAAGAGGGCGGGGACGGGCAGCCTCTGGGCACCCACAGGGCGGCAGTGGCCGCGCAGGCATCAGACCGGCCCCTACAGGGGTGGGGGGCCTTGTGCCCGCGTGCCGCGCAGGGCACAGATGGGGGCAGGTTGGCGTGCGCCTGGGCTCGCCCCGCGGTATATAAACTGGGGGGGTTGGGCACGGAGAGTGCCCGTCCGGTTCCCCGTGCCATCAGTCGTCCGGGTTGAGTAGCCCAGTCGGGCAGGCTGCGGTGGCCTGCGCTTGCGCACTTGTTGATCTCTGGGTCCTCCGTCTACCGTGCCCCGTCCGTCGCGAGGCGAGGCTGTCACGGCCTTTCCCTCGGCGGGTGGGGGTCGCTGCGCGTAGCGCACACGGTGGGCGGGGGAACGGGGTCGGGCTCATAGCCACTCAGGAGTCTGGCGCGCGGCTTATGTACAGCCGGTTGACCTTAGGTTGTGCGTGGGGAGCGTGGTGGGCTTGTGGCCGCGGGGAGGGGGGGTCGTGAAGGGGAAGCGTGGCGTTGGCCCAGGTCTTCCGCTCGACGCGGAGTGCCGGCGGGAAGGACAAGGCAAAGATGGCAGGCGGCGGCAACGACGTTCAGATGGCCGACGCGGCCGGCGCGGCTGGGAGCGGTGCCAATGGCGCGGGAGGCCCAGCGGGACGGGCCGGGGCGGAGGCGAGCGTCGGCTCGGGGTCGCGGCAGGACGGGTCGTCAGCCGACAATTGTCGTGACATGCATGGAGGAGGCCCTGCCGCGGAATACTCCAATGGGTCGGAAGACCAAGGGGCAGAGATTCCGCTCATCGAGGGGGCGGGGCCATCGCTCTTTCGGCGGACGTACTTCAATACCCCGTCCCTTGGGACACGCGACGGCGTCCCCGTCATGAGCGACGACGGTTTAATGGACGCGGCGACAAACAACCACCGCGTGGCGTTAGTTTGTATCGAACAAGGCCATTGGGTCGTCCCGCCGGGGTTCATCGACATCCTCAACGGGGTCCCCGATGACCACGTTGACGCTGTCGTGGCGGAGAAGCACGGCAACGCGAACTATGGTAACCAAGGCGAGGCGCGGCAGGCGTATGAGGTTCTGGCCTGTGCCAACGAGTTGGTGCGTTACGGAAGTCCCTTCCACAATTTTCTCACGCGTCTTTATGCTTGGGCCCTCCTGTTCCCCGTCCATCAGATGGGGACGTTTGAGGTCGCCGCCAACAACTTCGGGCGTTTGCGTCGGGCTTGGCCGGAGGCCGTCTTCTTGTCGAGACGTACGGCCACGGAGTTGTCGGTGACCTTTGCCCAGGAGGCGGGCATGGAGGAGTACCTCGATGAGCTCATCGAGGCATCTCACGAGGCGGAACACGCCGTGGAGGAGAAGTTAGACTCCCGCACATTAGCGTTGACGTCCCCGTTTCGGGCGCCGAGTTATGTCCCCGCCCATCGGCGTGCTCAAGACGCGGCTCGAATATCGAGCCGCGGGCTTCTTCCCACCGCTTCGTGCTCCGGTGTTATCCGGGCGCCCCGTTGTTTAGACTTGTCCCGGTGGTTCCCACGCTACCCCCGCTGCTCCACCAAATGTGGGATTAATGACGTTGGTTTACTAACCAGTAAGTAGCGACCGACCGTAGACGCACGATAAAGCGAACACTATCGCCTTAGAGGCAAGGAAGAAGACCCTTTGTTCGTGCAACATCCGATGGGGAGCCGGGTGTGCCAACGACGGCGAACCCCGGTCCCATGGTGCTTTTATCATCAGACGGTAAAAAGGCGGAGTCGATCGACCGAGCGATCATGAAGATCGAATAACCGCCAAAATGGAGACGATAAAATGAAAGGACAGATATACAAGACGGATGTAACCTACCAAAGGGCAGACCACAAGTCAGTTCAATCCTCCACATGAATACTAACCAGTCACGGGGGCTACCGCGTTCAATAGGCAAATAATAAGGAGATATGCTACACAGTGCGTCTCTGTGGAAGGCGGAGCGGTGGGAATGGCGGCGATGTGCGCGGGGGCGATGGGGAAGGCCGGTGCGGCCATGTACGCCGCCCCGCGAGCGTCGCGCAACTGTCTTGCGCGTCGCACTGCTCGGCAGCGCGTTGGCGCGGGCAGCGCCGTGTGCTGGGGCTCTGGTCCTGGCCGCAGCGGCCACGCACGCCGCCGGGCGCGCGGCGCTCAGCATCGTCGCGCGCGTTCAGCTTCCAGATTTGAAAGACGCGCGCGGCCCTGCCTGCCCAGGCACTGGAATATGCGTCGTCGAAGAATACGTTCGATCGCGGGGTGCTTCTAATTTCCGATTGCTGCTCAATCAGGACCTTTTGAGAGCAAGAGTCTGGTCAGATATGTTCAATCAAAGTTGGAATACGTTTGGGTTTCTTTCGCCGGATATTGCGATATCTGTCGTTTTTTCGCTTTCTCTGTTGCCGATAATTCAAAGAAAACAACCTTGGTGGTGCAGGGTACGCCGGTCTCCAGAAACGGTATTGTATCAAAACCAAGAAGCACAGTTGCACGTCCACTGCGCGCTCGCGCATGTCCGCCGGCGCAGCCGGCCCCCGACCCACCCCACACAGCAACCCCACCCTCCTCACCCCCGACCACACCGCCCGCCCCGCCCAGCTCCATCCCGCCCGCACAGCCCCGCACCACCCCGGCTGGACCACCCCACACCCCCATGTCACCCGCTGCAGACCTTCACGCGCGGAACCAGCGCTGCTCCCGTCGCGCCGGCGACCGCCGCCCCAAAATCCATCGCCCCTGCCGCCACAGAGTCCTCCACCCCAACACCCACAACCCCAGAAGAATCAGCCGAAGCAGCCGCCGTGCCACCGGCTATTGTTGCACGACTGTCGTACGGGAAAGGGAACGATTGTCAAAAAGGAGAATCCAAGAACACAAGCAAGCTCAAAGCACAAAGAACACAATAGCACCGAGCAACGAAGAGCAAAGAGCTGCAGCACAGCCTCCCCGCTGCCCGATCCAATGCCAAGTCTCTTCTCCAAGCTCGCTACGCCGAAGTGAGAAACAATGCCCCCCGTCCGACTGCATGTCCTGCCATGATTGAGGACTGTTATCATCCCGTAGATGCGGACAATAATCACAATAAGCACGTGGCAGCGGGGCTGGGGGCGCGGGTTGGTGAGATGCAGGGAGGGAGGAGATCAGTACAGGCGTGGGCAGCTGCTGGAGTGCAGGGTGCCAGTAGTGGCGGCCGCGGCGGCGGAGCACTAATTTCACGGTAGCGACTCAGTCACCACGAGGACACAAGGCGGGACCTCGCGTCGCACCATGGGAGAGGGCCCCATTACCATGCACGTAAAACATTTTAGCAATTTAAAGCGACCGATAAAGATAGAGGGGGGGTACTTACGCTTCCGGCGAATCTTTTTATATTTCGATATAGGGGCTCTGGGCACCTCTCAGGAGCCCGAAAATGGAGAACTTTTTTTTGCGTACTCTCACAGTGAACCTCGGCAAGTGAGTGTGCCAAGAGATATCCCTTAAATGCACTTGGCGGATCATGTCCCAAATTTGGCAACTAGTACTAGCCTGGGTGGGAGAGAACATGGGTACGTAGCGCACTTGTTCATGAATCTCTGTTGCAGAATGGGTTCCTGTTTTCTGCTTTGGTTAAACCGTCTTTCATAGGCTGATGCGTTAGATTTCTCGTTCGCAAGATCATTCTTATCCTGACTTGTGTGCGGGAGTTACTCACGTGACACGGATATAATATTGAGTTGTTTGAAGTCGTTCATGAAAACACACAATAGAATGCCCAGCGAGCGGCCCTCATTTCCAGGTCAAGGACGTCGATCGGCTTTGCATCTCGAGGCGTTTCACCCTCCCTGACAGTGAGGTTGGCAGATCGGTAAATTTGATCGATAAAAAAATTCGGTAAGGCTCGGTATCCCGATCGAAAATCGGTATGGTTGATTTCTCAACGGTCCGTACATTTCGGTACGGAAACGAAAATACTTTTTCAGCGTGGGAGAGCTCGACCGATGTCAGACAACGAGGGAGGCACTCGTGAGACCCAGCAGTCTCGGATCAGACAGACCAGTTGACCAGCCCCGATACGTTGTTAAGGGTACAAGGCCCCCGTGTTTGGCACACGGACCCTCCCGCCCAAGCCCATCTGGGCCGATGGCCACACTCAAAGTTTTTGTTAGTAGCACGGTGGGCGAGCAGTTTTCTGCTGATATGCATGCCTTGGTTGTGGTATTAACGACGTTGGTGAACTAACCAGTAAGTAGCGACCGACCGTAGACGCACGAGAAAGCGAACACTATCGCCCAAGAGACGATGAAGAAGAACCTTTGCTTGTGCATCATCCGATGGTCAACCAGGGGTGCCAACGACAGCGAGCCCCGGTCCCATGGTGCTTTTATCATCAGACAGTAAAAGGGCGGGGTCGATCGACCGAGCGATCATACAGATCGAATAACCGCCAAAATGGAGACGATAAACGAAAGAACAGATATACAAGACGGAAGTAACCTCCCAAAGAGCGAGCCACAAGTCAGTTCAATCATCCACATGAATACTGACCAGTCAGGGGGGCTACCAGGCCCAATTGCCAAATGTGAAGGAGATATGCTACATACCCCTGTAATGAGCTTTGAGCCGTCCCGGCGAGTGGGCGCAGATCGACTGATGCGCCACGACGAACGCCACAGGTGGTAACCAATCAGGGTGTCGCGTAACGACGCGCGAAGGGGCGTGAGGGTGTTACGCCTTCGCCGGCGCCGGCAAAGGGGATCGGGGAGACCCCTGACACCCTCGCGCGAGGTGGGGTGATGGAGCCCGCGGCGGGAACGGTCGCAAGCGGCCGAGAATGGCCAATGCGGGCCGGAGGGACAGAGGGCGGAAACGGGCAGCCTCTGGGCACCCGGGGGGCGGCAGTGGCCGTGCAGGCGTCGGATTGGCCCCGGCAGGGGTGGGGGCCTCGTGCCTGGGTGCCGCAGGGGGCACAGGCGGGGGCGACACTGCGGGCCTCTGGGCTCGCCACACGGTATATATACCGGGGGGCTGGGCACGGCGAGGGCCTGTCCGGTTCCCCAGGCCAATCTGCGTCCTGGGTGAGTAGCCCAGTTGGGCAGGTTGCGCTGGCCTGCGCTTGCGCACTTGGTTACCCCTGGGTCCTCCGTCTGCCGTGCCCCGTCCGTCGAGAGGCGAGGCTGTCAAGGCCTTGCCCTCGGCGGGTGGGGGTCGTTGCGCTAGCGCACACGGTGGGCGGGGGAACGGGGTCGGGCTCATAGCCACCGAGCAGTTGGGAGCGCGGCTTGTATCATAGCCGATTGAACATAGGTCGGGAGGGGGGAGCGTGATGGGTATGTCGTTGGGGGGAGCGTGGCGTTGGCCCGGGTCTGCCGCTCGACGCGGGGTGTCGACGGCAAGTACAAGGCCAAGATGGCGGGCGGCGGTAGCGACGTCCAGATGGCCCGCGCGGCCGGCTCGGCGGGTAGCGGTGCCAATGGCGCGGCGGGGCCAGCGGGGCGAGCCGGGTCGGCGGCGAGTGTTGACTCGGGGTCGCGTCAAGACTGTTCTTCGGCCGACAATGGCCGCGACATGCTCGGCGGCGGCATCCCTGCGGATGATCCCGACGGGGCGGAGGACCAAGCGGCCGAGCTTCCGCTCATCGAGGGGGCGGGGCCGTCGCCCTTTCGGCGCACGTACTTCAGCTCGCAGTCCCTTGGGACACGAGAGGCGTCCCCGTCATGAGTGACGACGCCTTGATGGAAGCGGCGACCAACAACCGCAGTGTGGCGTTGTTTCGCATTGAAAAAGGCCATTTGGGGACCCCGCCGGGGTTCATTGACGTCCTTAATGAGGTTCCCGGCGATGATGTCGACGCAATCGTGGCGGAGGTGCACGGGAACGTCCATTATGGAAACAAAGCCGAGGCGCGACACGCGTACGAGGTCCTTGCGTGTGCAACGCCTTGGCCCGTTACGGAAGGCCGTTCCACAACTTCCACACGCGTCTTTACGCTTGGTCGCTCCTGTTCCCGGTCCACCAGGTGAGGACCTTTGAGGTGGCTGCCAACAACTGCGGGAGTTTGCGTCGCACTTGGCCAGAGGCCGTCTTCCTGTCGCGCCGTATGGCCCAGGAGTTGTCGGATCCCTGTACCCAGGAGGAGGGCATGAAGGAGTACCTTGATAACCTCATCGAGGTATCGCACGAGGCGAAACACACCGTGGAGGAGACGTTCGACGCGCGCACCGTGACGTTGACCTCCCCGCTTCTGGCGCCGAGTTATGTCCCCTCCCATCGGCGTGCTCAGGACGCGGCTCGAATATCGAGCCGCGGGCTTCTTCCCACCGCTTGGTGTTCCGGTGTATTCCGGGCGCCTCTTCATTTAGACTTGTCGTGGTGTTTCCCACGCTACCCCCGCTGGTGGTTAACCCGCGTGGTGTGGATGGAAAAGCCATACGCATGGTCGTATCTGGCTCTTAAGCTTGTCGACGAGTTCAGGTTCCGCTTGGCACGTAGTCAAAGCGGTGTACTACAACTTCTTGGCGGCCGAGTTGGTGCACACTCTCGTGACAGACAAGGTCTTCGCCTCGCTCGATGCCAAAGCCCTTCGGCGCATGTCCAAGCTGCACCTGCACCTTATGGCCAGTGGACCGGACGGCCGGGCCATGTTGGACAAGTTCCATAAGATGCACCAGGCCACGGAGGCCTTCCTGTGGACTCTCGTCGTCAAGGACGTCATCCTACGGGAAACGCAGACGCGTGCGGCGCGTCAAGAGAACGTCCATTCGGAATCGCTGGCCGAGTACGGGTGCATTTTAAACTACCCTTGTCGGGGCCTTGCGTCTCATCGCGCCTTCAGCGGAGGCTCGGACGAAGAATGCGAGACGCCATTGGCGGCGACTCAAGGCAATGGCAGTTTCGTCCGTCAAGGGACGCGGTCGGCCGGTGGGCCTTCGCGTCGGGCCGCTTCTCCCAGCCGTCGGGGCTCGCTGTCGCCTGTGCGCGAGACACGCGTTGCCGCCGCGTCCGGAGGACATGAGCGTTCAACGCTGAAGGACGTTTGGACTTCGCCTGAGGCGTTTCAGGCGGCACTGGCGCTGTTTGGCGACGGGCCGAGCCGTCTTATTGACGGGGAGAGAGTGCCTCGTGGCGTCGGGGCGGCCGCCCTGGCCTTGGCGTGGAATCGCCAGACGGAGGCATTCCGCCGGGCGTTTCGAGATGCCCATGAATATGTCCTTGAGGACGCCATGCCGGTACTGGCTCGGGCCATGAGCGTGGCGGTGGACTCTGCATTGGCCTTTGACCTCTTCTCCCAGGAGGTCGAGCGTCTTCGCCAAGTGGAGGCGGTGCCTCCCTCGCCTGTGCGCTTTGACGCCGGCGACATCCTCGGCCGGCGTCTCAGCCGTGACAACAAGGACGAGGAGGAGCCTCCGCGCATTATGCGCCGTCGCAGTTTGTCGGTGGACGATGGTAGCCGGGAGCCGGCCCGTAACTGAGGCAGGGTGGTCTAGGACCGGAGCGGGCACGACTTGTGTCATTTTGTTTCGTTCGACTTGTTTAATGCCGATGCCCGTCGGCAGGTGTCGCTGTGGCGGTAATGCATAAACCTTGCCCACTCATGGCGTGCTGTCATTTGGACAGAGAGGGTTTGGCTTGTGTAGCGCTGTTGGTTTTCTTGTTAAAGTGAAAGGCAGCAAGTGCCCATGTGGTCGCACCATTGTGGTCGTTTGACGAGTGAGGCACTACGTCGTGCGATGCACAGGCCGCTTTAGCGTCGCTGTACCAGGGGGCACGTTCCCACCTGGGGGCTATACGCGTTGCCTCTGTATTTCGGTACATCAGATCCTCGACCGTGGTCGTTAGGTCATGGACCGAGGGTAAAAGTAGCGCGTTTGGCTGGGATCCAACTCCCTGGGTAACAGGCACGGGGGGCGCGTCGTCGCCCTGTAAGGACAGAGGGCTGGGCTATACGTAGGTATGCGGCCCGCTCCACTCGTGCTCTCAGGCTTATCGAGTCCATCTAGTAGTGTATGTGGCGTCTCGTCCTGTGTCGAAGGCCGTGGGGCCGGACTAACACGGTCAGTATTAACTCTTTGCTCCTCGCCGTTCACGTCTATGACGCAGGAATAGTCATCTGCGTTGAGTAAGACGAACGGGCCGACGGTCCTGCTTTGCAGCTTATTCTTTTTTTGGTGGTTAGTCGTATAGACGTAGTCACCGACGCAGACACGCTGGTTACGTGCATCCACGTTCGAGTCGAAGTTACGCTTATAGCGTTGTTGGGTCTTTTGCAAGGCCTCTTCGACTGCCGGAATTTGCTTTCTCAGCTTGGCCATGATCTCACGCTTACGCGCTAGGGGTGACCCATCATTGAGGGTACCCTCGTTTTTCAATGGAGTCCCGGGTGGGAGGTTGCGTACCGACAAACTCGGGATTCGTCTCGGTTAAACGAGTTCGAATGGCGCAATGCCTGTCCACCAGTGTGGCTGACTGTTATAGGCCAAGGGCAATAGGGGGAGTAATTCATCCCAACGGCGCGGGTCGTCTGTGACGTAACGTCGGAGTTGCGTAGCCATGGTACGATTGTACCTCTCGACTCTACCATTGGTATGTGGGTGGTATGCCGTGGTGCGCAATTTTTCGGTGCCCAGCACTCTCGTTACGGAAATGAAGACGCTCGATATGAACTGGGGTCCTTGATCCGATAGAATTCGGTCCGGTGGGCCGTAACAGGCGACCCAGGCTGCGATAATGGCTGACGCCACGGAGATTGCTGTTATGCTCCGCAAGGCGACGCATTTGGTCAGCTTGGATAAGCGGGCAGTAATGACCAGAATGAAACGGTTACCAGGTTTGCGAGGGGGGATTGGCCCGAAGATATCGACCGATAGGTCCGTCAATGGTTCCGTAGCCGGGAACAGCGTCAATGGGGACGTGTTTCGTCGTAAAGACAGCCGAATTTGGGCGCAGGTGGTACACTTTGTACTAGTGTTAAAGATATCCGTGACCATGTATGGCCAGTATTACCGACGCCGCATGGCATAGTACATCCGGGTCATACCCGGGTGGGCTGACACCGTTGCGTGGTGTTCCAGCGTAAGTATACGCTCGCGTAGGCTTTCCGGGATGACCAATTGGTCGCAGTACGGCGCCTGCCTGCAGAGGCCGCGGATTTCATTTTGAAAGAATGCTTTCGCCGTTTTGCGAGGCACGCGTTTGGCTAACTCGACGCAGCATGCGTCGGTTTGTTGGGCTTCCACGATATCGTCTTATTCGACGGAGGCCGGCATGTCGGTACCCGTGTACCTCCCCGTCAGCACGCCGTTGGCCGTCTCGGCCAATGCAAGGCATGGGATATCATCGTTGACATCTTCAACGGCGGCGTTAATGTCCGTTCTGGATAAGAAGTCTGGGGCGTGGTGCGATGCACCGGGTTTGTCGTGCATGTCGAATGTATATTCGAACAGCCGTAGGCGCCATCGCATGAGCCGACCACTTGAGTCAGTGGTGCTGTAAGTCCAGCTTAGACCTTGGTGGTCGGTCCTTATTAGGAAGCGATGGCCGTCGAGAAAGTGTCTGAGCTTGAGTACGCTCCACACAACGCCGAGGCATTCGCGTTCCGTTTTGGAATAGATCTTCTCAACAGAGCTGAGGCCACGGCTCCAATAGCCAACCGGTAATCTTGTACCGTCAGGTTGCTCTTGCAGCAAGGTGCATCCGAGTTGGTCGGCGCAGTCGTCGACATGGACGATCATTTGACCTTTGGCCTTTGGCAGGGCCAGAATTCGTGGTGCGAGGAGCGCTTGGCGGAGGTCGTCAAAGGTTGCGAGGGCTGCGTCTGCAGGTTTCGGTAATTCCGGGGGGACCTCCGCGCGGGTCATAGCGTTGAGCGGCTTTGCTCGTTTAGCAAAGTCTTTGACGAAACGTCTATAGACATTACGCATCCCCAAGCAGATTTTCAGCTGGGTCTTGGTGGTGGGGAACGAAGCGTGCTTCAACGCGTCGACGTTCATATTATGAACATGGAGCTGACCCGGTCGGACAATATGTCCAAGATACTCGACTTCGTCGGAAAATCAGGTGCATTTCTCAAGATTGAGAGTGGCACCAGCTTCACGCAACCGCGTTAAGACCACATCAACGTCCTTGACGTGTTGCTATGCTGATGCGGAGAAGAGGATGAAATCATCTATGTAGACGAGGCAAAGCTGCCACTTGAGGCCAGACACAATAATGTCGAGGCCACGCTGAAAAGTAGTGGGGGCGTTGGTCAGCCCGAATGGCATGGACAGCCAATGGTAAATACCAGCATGCGCTGTAAACGCAGTCTTCTCTCTGTCATCCGGGTGTAGGCGCACTTTCCAATAGCTGTCCGTACAGTCTAGCGAGGTGAAGAACTTCGCATCTCCTAAGGAGTCCAGAAAATCCTCCATTCGGGGAGGGGGGTAGGCATCCTTCTTTGTGATGTTGTTAAAAAGTATTTAATCGGCACAGAAGCGGTTTTTGCAATTCTCCTTTGTAACGATGACGACGGGGCTTTCCTATGCACTATGGCTAGGTTCCATAACCTTGAGCTTCAACATCATGTTGATTTGATCAGCAATGGTCTGTCGCTTGAATGGACTCGTGCGATACGGTTGTGCCCGGAAGGGAACGGCATCCGTAGGGGTGAAGATGGCGTGCTCAGTGGCGGGTATAGTACCGAGGGTACCGTCCCACATCGCAAAATGCGTGCGTAGAATCTCCCGGATTTGCTTGTGAAAATGCTCCGGTGCTTCACTGAGGTCCACAGCCTCGACAGGGTCGTCCGACAACGATGGGTCCTCATCGGTTGGTGTGTCTTGGGTTGCCTTCTCCTCTGTTATGGCGGCTAACATGGGGCCTTGGATTGGTTCGGAGACCCAGAGGATGCTGTTCTTACGAGCTATGGCTTGTTCCGGCCAGACGATGCAGACCTTTACCAAAAATGGTCCATCGGGCTTGACGAGCGTAACGCCACGGGCGACTGCCACTGACTTGTGCCGGCATAAGCGGATTTTGGGCGACATGGTGACGCGGCCGGGGGTGGCGCAGGGTACCATAATTCATTATTCAATCCGTCCTTTGTCGCGAACTTGGCCACATGCCCTTTCCTTAGCAGGTTGGTCTTCCCACGACCGTTCCCACTTTTTTGGAAGTAATGTGGTGAGGATAGGCGTTTGCCTTAGGTTCCTGATGACATCACAGACGTGGTATTTTCACACAATCTTCTTTCGGCTGGTGAAGATGGCTTCGACATCGTTATCCATGAACTCGGTACCGAAGATACATGGCACCGATAGGTGTTCGGCGACAAAGAATAGGTCGAAGACCTTGCCGCATCCAAAATCCATATACAGATGTATAGCTTAGTTTTCTATGAGGCGGTTGTTGTTTCCATCTTTGATGCGGGGTGTGCGCTCGAGATTTTCAGCATAACTCTGCCAGTTTGCTGGTAAGACATTATGACGCACCAAGTTAATGCCGGCCCCAGTGTCCAGAACCGGGCGACAGCTGTGCATTGCCCGTTGGCAAGGGCCACTAATGGCCGCGATCTCATAATGCAGATGTGCCGGGCATAGAATCCTTGTGACTCTACGTCTTTCATGAGTTGGTGATGTTGCGCCGGGCAACCCGCCAAGGGGCACCCGGCTCATTCGTTTTTCCAGTCCGTGGACTCGCTGCTATCGCTCTCAGCGGTTGGTTTGAGATCCTCCGTTACGGAGTTCACGGCAATAACAAGTCTGCGGCGTCCACATGGCCGATACGGCTTAGCGCATTGAGCAGCGATGTGACCAGGCTCGTTACAGTTGAAACAAATATCGGTCATCGTCAGAGGCGACTCTTTCGGAGGAGGGGAACGGGACTGGGCCTGCGGTTGGGTAACCGGGAAGGGACGGTCGACATTGGGGTGCCGGGTTGGCATAGGAGAGGCATATGCCACCTTAGTCGTCTGAAGAAGAGGCAGCTTAAGCGATAGTCGAAGCTTGTTTGTTCCGTCCTACTACATCTGCGCAGCAGAGATAGTATCCGCCAGTGTGCGCTCGGAGAACTGCCCGTCCTATACCCGGACATGAGACTGGATGATCCCGGGCAAGCCACTCATGAATACATCCTTCACATCTTGGGCATGGAAGAGGCCGTCTAGGCGGTCGCACTGCGTCTCTACGCGGAGCCCAAAGGCTGTGCGCGACTCATTATCGGGTTGACGCATGGTAATAATGTCGTAGTAGGCGGAGGCCACTACGGTGTGGGTGGAAAACTTGGCTAGAAGCCAGTTAATAGCGGCACCATAGGTGCGGATCGCATACGCGCGGTGTCCGGCCTGCGAGTTCAGGGCGCCCGAGAAGGCTCGTTTAGCAGCGCCTGACAGGAAAAAGGCCAAGAGAGGAAGGGCTTGCCCATGCGTCAAGCCGGCTGCGTCATATGTGCGCCGAAAGGTCGTCAAGAAGGTGAATACATTGAGGGGGATGATGCCCGTGAATGGTTCTTGCCCTGGTAATCCGCCATCTAGGCGGCGGTTCCTTTTCTGTGTTTCCTTCACTAGGGAGGGGGGCAGAGACAGATCATGTCGGATCAGGAAGTAGGTGTGCTAGTCCAATAGGGACTTGAAGCGACCGTTGGAGGGTCGAATGACCTTTTGCCGATCGGCTTTCTCCAACCGCTTCTTAGAGTCAGGGAGATACTTCTACGGACCCGGGCGGGGTCGTCGAGACGCGGCGTCCGATGACGTGTCCGAAGACTCAGAGCCTGATCTCGACGACGGAGAAGACGGGGAACCCGGGGATATTCGGAAGTCGGAAGACGAAGAGGAAGTCGTCGCACTGGACGAGCTTGACTCATTAGCGGCCGACATGTTGGCGTTCTCAACTGAGGATGTTGAGCGGGCCAGCTTGGTCTGCTTGCGGATATTACGCAACTTCTTGCGGAGATTTCGCTCTCGATCCCGACGTTCGGTCGCTTGGCCGACTGGCTTTGGACGATAGTAAGACGACTCGCCCCCCTCGGGGTCGAGTTTGACCATAGTTTTGCTATTCGTCTTGCGACGCGACTTTTGCAGCCAGGGCATCGGTCTCGATGTCCTCCTGGCGCATAGCCTCCATGTTTGCGAGCAGGTTGTCGTTTGCTTCCGCTAACGAGCGGTTATTCGCTTACTGGGCCGTGAGACGGAAACGAAGCGTCTCCATCTCCGCCTGAAAGCTCTCCGCGTCCAGCGGTTGGCCAGAGACCGCCGCAATTAACGCAGGTGATCCCGAGAGGGAACCACCTAGTGTCTTTTCTACCGCAGTCGGGCATCAAATGATTCTCGGTCGGGCATCAAGTGATGCACCCTCTGACAGGGCCAGAGAACGACGATTCGACCTCCCCTGTTGAGGCATCTGGAGCACCCCCCGTTTGTATCTATAGACTATTGGCTGGGAGCTCCCCCAAGAGTAACAAGGCTTCGCTGAGTCCGCTTCTGTTGTCAAAAATAGGTTCATAGGTCAGGAAGTACGAAAACAAGCGCTCCGAAAATGGGCATCATTTGATGCGATTCGCATCAGATGATGCTGCTGTAGAATAGACACCAGGGTGTTGGCGTCGCGCATGTTCGTACGAACGCCTCCCGGCGGGACGTAGTCGAAAGGCAGGGCATTGCCCTTACCCTTCCCCTTGCCACGTTGCCCATCGGCACCACCAGGGGTCATTGCTCAAGCGGCACAGTGCTAACAAAATCGCCCCGCGCTCCAATTGGAGACCACCACCAAAGGCGCCCAGCGTCGTGGCACACACAGGTGGGAGACGCGCCCTGCGCGTCAAGCCAATGCGTGCGATAGCCGTCACCGCGCCACTTGGAAACAAGAGGCAGCTATCGGGTACCGCGTGCAGATGCACGCGGCAGGCAAGAGTATCCCCTGCTGATCCACCACATGTGATAGGAATGACGTTTGTTAACTAACCAGTAAGTAGAGACCGACCGTGGACACACGATAAAGCGAACACTATCGCCTTAGAGGCAAGAAAGAAGACCCTTTGTTCGTGCAACATCCGATGGGGAGCCGGGCGTGCCGACGACAGCGACCCCCGGTCCCATGGTGCGTTTATTATCAGACGGTAAAAAGGCGGAGTCGATCGACCGAGCGATTATGAAGATCGAATAACCGCCAAAATGGAGACGATAAAAGAAAGGACAGATATACAAGATGGAAGTAGCCTCCCAAAGAGTGAGCCACAAGTCAGGTCGATCCTCCGCATGAATACTGACCAGTCAGGGGGGCTACCAGGTCCAATATTCCAACATTAAGGAGATATGCTACATTTGTATGTGATGAGTAAATGGCGGAGCATAGCGCGCAGGAGAATGATTGATGTGATGGCGAAGAGGCGGAGGAAATGAGCCTTGCGTTTGCGTTACTTCCATGGTTCTGGTGCGCTTCGTGCCCGGTGATCCCGGCGTTCGTGTTGTTCCTCCTGTGTTGCGCTCCGCATCTTGTGCTGGTTTTTCCGTCGGCGCTATACCCTTTCGGCTTTGAGGGCAGGATCCAATGCCTTTGGTGGATCAGCAGGGGACAGGGGCAAGCCCTTCCTGATCAGTCGGGCCGTCCCTTTGCCGTTCTCTTACGGTGGACTTGCTCTCTTTGTCTTACCCTTGGGTGTGACTGCTGCTTTGACTGGCTGATTAGATTCTTCAACGGGGGATTAGGGCTTCCATTGTTATCGATAGCATGAGCGGGATGTTGTCCCTCGCGCAAGGCGCGGGCATCTCTTCACGGGGCGTCCGTGACGGAGCTAGTGATGGCTCAGGGCCGAGTGGCCTTTTGGGGGCCCCCCCTCATGTGGAGAGTCGCGCGCGTGTCCACGAGAGTACGTGGCACCGCGAGCGACAGAGGAGGGGACGGTGACGGATTCCCGTTCACCCCTTCTGTTGAGACCACCACGAGGGGTCGAGAGCGAGTCTCCCCCAGAGTGCCGGGTCCCCTGGGGGGCCGAAGACAAGAGGTTCCACCCCAAGAACAGGGGCAGTATGATTTTCTGGCTCGGCGGGCTGGGTCCGTCGGCCTACCCTATATACCCCCACAAGTCTGTGAGGTTGGGGCTCCGCAAGGGACCCTTGAAGGGGACGCCATTTTGGCGGCCCTACGGGATTCACTGGATGCGCTCATTATTCCGTTACATGAACGGCTGTGCTTCTCGGAGACAACCCTCGGGGCCTCCGGACGGTCAAGGCGCCTTCGTCGCCGACTGAGCTCCTTCTCTTCGGATGGGGATTACTCCGGCGGATACGGGGGACTTCATGTCCCTTGACGTGCGGTAGCACGCGCCCTAGGGCGCGAGATGTAGGGGAACCTTCATCTTCGACTCCCCGAGAAGACCATCCCTGCGGATGATCGCTATGTAGGGATTCTGGATTGTGGACCGTACGCCTCGGCGAATATGGACGTCCGGTATGACCGGGCGATGGCACACGGCCCAGGCCGTTTGTGTAAGGATTTCTAGGCCACCCTCCGCCGAGACGCAGAGTGGGATGGGACGACAGCCTTAGGCTTCTTTGATTTTCTGAACCGCTCCGTTGAAGCGGGGAATGAAAAGGATGTGTCAGAGAGCAGAGCCCTCTACCTCCTCCCGGGAATCACCAAGGGTGCCCTCAAACGGGGGTTCTACACCATCATGCCGTCCCGCCAAGGAGGGCGGAGTGGAGTGGTCAGCTCCTATATGAAACTGGTCAACTGGCTCCTCCGAAAATATGCGAACGAGCACTCGCTAAGTGACCAGGACGCTCTGTTCCAGGGAGCCTCCCAGGAGGATGGTGAAACAGAGAATGATTTCTACGTATGCCTTCCGGGGTTACGTCGCCTCTGTGGGCATATCCACACAGAGGGGCAGATGAAGAGTCGCTATATGCAGGGACTCGGTTGGGAGATTCTCGCAAATGTGTGCGAACACAACACAGGCAGTATGCCGATGGACCTTCTGGTGCATTATGCCCAGAGAAAGGGTGACGTCTGTCGCAGATGTCACTGTAGCATATCTCCTTAATATTTGGATATTGGGCCCGGTAGCCCCCCTGACTGGTCAGTATTCACGTGGAGGATTGAACTGACTTGTGGCTCGCCCTTTGGGAGGTTACTTCCGTCTTGTATATCTG